>VOFG01003049.1_pt1 | contig 101147 bp, 157 predicted proteins | sample 5384171 | NCBI WGS metagenome assembly VOFG01 (sample SAMN12384726, study PRJNA508395) | human gut metagenome | isolation source: healthy gut F | host: Homo sapiens
TACGAATCCCAATTGCAGGCAAAACGCGCCAGCGTAGTAAGCCAGCTCTCAAAAATCGGCGGCATACCGCGAGATCGCGCCGAAGAATTAGTGGGCGAATGCGTAGGGTCCAAACGTCAGCTGGGCTACCGCAATAAACTTGAGCTCGCAGGCGGACGCGACGAACGCGGCTTGTTCATGCTCGGTTTCCACGAGCGAGGAGGCAAGCTGCAGCAGCGCCCAAAACCTGCCTTTTGGCCGCAAAGGGAATCGAAAAAGCACCGGGGGCACTGCGCGGAGCCCTTTCTTACCTGCAGGGTCACGACGATCTGGGCATTTTCCGTATCGGCGTGCGACGCAGCGTGCGAACCAAGGATACCGAAATCGCGCTCTGGACGAACCCTTCGGCATTTCCTCGAAAAGCCGCAGCGGACACCCTCTCCAGCGCGCTGAAATGCACCAGCATCGTACGCGTAATCGCCGACCCCGGCAAAGCTCGCAAGATCAAAAAAGTTGAAGCGTTGTACGGAAAAGGGCACTGGAGCGAAGATCTGGCAGGAAACACCTACCGCATCAGCGCTCGAGCTTCTTCCAGGTAAACACAGCCCAAGCGGAAAAAGATGATCCAGTTGGTGCTCGACGGGCTGGAAGTTGGCCCCTCTTCAGTTGTTGCCGATCTATACTGCGGCGCAGGCACTTTCACGCTGCCATTGTCACAACGCGCCGATTATGTGTTCGCCGTCGAATCTGCAGCTTCTTCCGTGCGCGATCTTCGCCGCAACATGGAAGGGATCGATGGCGAAATCGAAGTTATCGGCGGAGACAGCGCCCGCGAGCTGCCCACCCTGGGACATCTTGACGCCCTTTGTGGTAGACCCACCGCGCGCCGGCCTTGCCAAAGGGAGTTACCGAAAGCATCGCCGCGTCGAAAGCTGAACGCGTAGCCTACGTCAGCTGCGACCCCGCCACCTGGGCACGAGACATAGCCCGCTTTAACGAAGCAGGATACGAACTGGTACGGGCAACACCGGTAGACCTGTTCCCTCAGACCTTCCATGTGGAGACGGTAAGCATCCTGAAGCGCAAATAAGCATCAAAACCTGCATAACGAGATGACGCTACGCAGGTTCGAAAGCACAGGAATGCCTCTGCCTATAGGGCGAAGCACCATAACGCAAAAAGGGCCCGGAACGAATCTTCGTTCCGGGCCCAGCATTTGCTCATTAGGGACTCGATTCGGTAACGCGGACTTTTTAATCCGCAGCTGCGAGCCCTTTGGGATTATCGACGCATCGATGTCCAATGCAGAACTTACAGTATTGCCTCCGCACAGCGCAAACCGCGTTAAACAACGCTGCGCAATCCGAATAGCTATGAGGCCGTGCGCTTTAGCTGCGCGCTTCCTTCACGTGCCCAACCAGCTTAGCAATACGCTCGCTGTATTCGGATGCTCGATGCCTGCTTCGGCAATGTCGATGATAGGCGCGTCACCCCACAGGGTTTCCAGACGATAGAAATCGCGAGATTCGGGCTGGAACACATCCACTACAAACTCGCCGTACCATCAAGGAGCTCCCAAGAATGATCGTTGGTCTGCTCGCGGGAAATGGGCTTCACGCCGCCCTCGATACGTACTTTCTCCTCGATGTTGTCGAGGATAGCCTCAACCTGGGGAGTGTTGGCGCCCGTTGCGATAACGAAATAATCGGTGAGCGTCCACAGTCGCCAACCTTGATAACCATGATGTCGGTTGCCTTGCGCTCGTCTGCTGCACGTGCAGCAATCAGCGCGCATTCACGAGAAGATGTTTCTTCCACTTTATATTCTCCTTTATTGTTCTTGAGGCTTGGCACCGTTGTACCAGTTCCAAACCGTGACAGAATCATAACTGATAGGCTTTGCCGGCACGAACCAGATAGGACATGCCCTCTTCAGCACCGCATAGAACAACTCTTCCAGGCTCATGGTGCCAATCTGCTTATACAGGCGCTTGTATTCAGCTACGTCATGCGTGGGCTCGATCTTGTCAGCCACAAACACGATCATATCAAGAGGCGCCATGCTTGAGCGCCGACCGTGCCCTCGATTGCCTGAAATACTTCCTCCCCGAAACAAAGGAAATCACGCCGCAGCACTGCCGCTGCCGTAGGCCCATCACCCAGGGCATACCGTTTACCACATCGGGACTTACCTTTAAATCGAAATCCGCAATGCGCTGTTGCAACTGAGCGGGAGAAGCGCTTTGTCCCAATCGTGCAGCAAGCCAGCCATACGAGCAATATGACCATCGTAGCCATAAGCGCGTGCGAGCTTTTCGAGCCGTTTTCGCTACCGATATATATGCGCACATACCTCGAAGGGTTCCACACGCTGCATAAGCAAGCCCTTCATGTGCTTGTACGACTGCGAGCTAAACGGCTTTTCCTCATCGAAGCCTTCGGCGCCAGTTGGCTGATAGGCAAACCCGAGAGCTCTTCTCTGGTAGGCTCTGCCACCTGCGCTTTCTTCTTCTTAGCCATGTTCCACTCCCTCGCGATAGAATTCGTGTTCCATCACGTGATCGACTACAACCTGCGGCGTAAGATAGCGGATTGATTTTCCTTCCGCCAGGCGACGCCGCAATTCGCTTGATGATATTTCCAATGCTTCAATGGTAACGAAAGAAATAGAGATGCCTTTCGCTGCTTTCACAATCTGCGCGCGCTTTTCATCGGAAAGCTCGTAGCCTGGACGATCGACCCCTACGAATTTTGCGAGGGACCCCATTTCGTCCGGAACCGCGCCACTTTGAAACCGTCGCTATAGCATCGGCCCCCGCCAAAAATACAGCTCGACATTGGGCGGCGGAAAATGACCACGGAGCGTTCGAAGGGTATCGATGGTGTAGGTATCGCCACCACGCGCAATTTCAATATCGCTCACATCGAAAATACGGGTTATCGGCAATAGCGGCACGGCACATAGCCAAACGGTCGCTTGCAGGGGCGATTCGTTGCCCGCGCTTGAAGACCGGATTCCCCCGTGGGGATGAACAGGATAACATCAAGCCCCAGGTCTTCGCGCTTGCTCGGCGCAAGCCAAATGCCCGTTATGGATAGGATCGAAGGTGCCGCCCATTATCCCTAAACGACAGGGCTTGCCGTCTTTCCCGAAATCATCGAAGCGTTCGCAGATATGCGGCTCTTTGTAGCCCGCTTCCTGCGCACGCATTTTGCGCACGGTTTCGATAACATCGATAGCACTCATGCTACTCCCTTACCTGGCCTGTTCCATTCACCAGGTATTTCGTGCTGGTAAGCGCCTCGAGTGCAAACGGGCCGCGCACGTGCAATTTCTGGAGTTGAGATACCTATTTCCGCACCAAGGCCGAATTCCCCACCATCGGTAAAGCGAGTTGAAGCATTGGCATATACAGCAGCAGCATCAACCCCTGCTGGAAAACCGTAATGGCTTCTTCGCTCGAGGCAACAATGCACTCAGAGTGATTGGTGCCATAGCGATTGATATGGGCAACGGCTTCATCCACCCCGCCCTCAACAACATGGATGCTGATTTCAGGCCAGATACTCACGACCCCAGTCTTCTTCGGTGGCATCAACGAAGAATTGAGAGAGTTCAGCGTGGCCTTCGGCAACAGTTGCCTGCACTGCCGCACGAACTGCCTCGTCGCCGTGGATCAATACGTTTGCCTGGGCCAAATCGAGCAGCAAGCCAGGAAGGAATTCCTGAGCGATGGAGGCATCCACCAACACTGATTCGCATGCGTTGCATACACCAGTGCGCTGAGTCTTTGCGTTCAGGATTATCTTTCGTGCCATAGCGAAATCAGCCGATTCATGCACATAGACATGGCAGTTGCCGACACCCGTTTCGATAACCGGCACTATTGAATGCTCCACGCAATGCTGAATAAGACCAGCACCGCCGCGAGGAATGAGCACGTCGACCAAGCCGCGAAGACGCAGCAGGGTATCGGTCTCCCGCGCGGTCGGTTGATTCAATGGCAACTACCGCATCTGCAGGCAATCCAACGCTTTCAATGGCAACGCGCAGAACCTGCGCAATTGCCAGATTTGAGCGAACCGCCATAGAGCCGCCGCGCAGCACGCAGGCGTTGCCCGATTTCACGCAGATGCCCGCAGCATCAGCGGTTACATTGGGGCGCGCCTCGTACACCATAGCCACCACGCCCAACGGCACGGAAACCTTTCGGATAAGCAAGCCATTTTCGAGTGTTCGCTGCTCAAGGACCTTGCCTGCAGGGTCATCGAGCGAAGCAAGGCTTTCAAGGGCAGATGCCATGCCCTCGATGCGGCCCTCGTCCAAAACAGGCGATCGATCAACGATTCCTTCGTTCCTGCCTTTCGGGCCTCAGCGCAATCGACCGCGTTTTCCGCGCAGATAAGCGCTGCGTCTTTGCGAAGGGCAGCCGCCATTGCAAAACAGCGCCTTGTTCTTCAGCTCGGTAGAGGCTTTCGCCATAGCAGCGCTGGCAGCCTTGGCCCTCTGCGCCGCAACTTGTGCTTCACTCATTCGAATACCACCAATTCATCGCGATGGACTGCGGGCTTATCGCCCAAATTTACGAGCAATTCGTTGCCGCGAATTTCCTTCTGAGAACGACCTCGGGCAAGACTTACTTCAGAAGAAGGAGCGTTTACCCTTCCACGAGCAAACAGGTGCCCCTCCTGATCTTTGATATCAACGATATCCCCGCGGAAGAACGAACCCTCCACGCTGGTAATACCCACAGACAAAAGCGACGAGCCGGTATCAACCAAGGCGCGCTTAGCTCCATCGTTCTACCACCAAAACGCCCTTGGCGGTGTCGCCGAGGGCGATCCATAGCTTACGCGGGGAAATGTCATGCGCTTTGTTGCGGGCAACGAAATAGGTGCCCACCGATTCGCCATGAGCAAGCTGGATCAAACTGCCCTGGCGGCGTCCATGGCAGATAACCATTGGGATGCCCGCAAGCATAAGCACGCGAGCAGCGCGGATCTTGGTAATCATGCCGCCGCTGCCCACTTTCGATGTGACGCCTCCCGCCGAAGCCATCAGTTCAGGGGTAATGCGCTCAACGAGGGGGATAAGCGTAGCCATTGGATCGATGGTGGGGTTAGCGGTGTACAAACCTTCGATATCGGAGAAGATAACGCACATATCGGCCTGCACCAGACATGAAACGAGGGCGGCAAGCGTGTCGTTGTCGCCAAAGCGAATCTGCTCAACCGACACCGTGTCGTTTTCGTTGATGATGGGCACGACGTCAAAATCGATCAAGCGCTCCAAGGTATCACGCGCATGCAAGTAGGCGTTGCGTTGCGCCGTGGAGTGTCGCGTGATAAGCACGCACGAGGTAAGCACATCGTAGCGCGAAAATGCTTCTGCATACGTTGCCATAAGCGCGTTCTGCCCCACCGATGCCGCCGCCTGAAGCGAAGGCATATCGGTCGGACGCTCTTCGATGCCCAAGACGCCTCCAAGCCGCATGCAATTGCGGCGCTGGAAACAATAAGGGGGCTCCATCCCATCTGACGCAAAGCATGAATCTGAGCGGCAAGGCCGTCGAAGTATGCACGATCAAGCTTTTGCCTTGCTCGTTCACCAAGGTTGACGAACCGATCTTGATTACTATGACCTTCTTGCCGTTTCTCATGCTTTAGATGTCCATTCCCTCGAAATCATCTTCGCGCTACGTGCCGACTCAAACTCGAATGCACATTCCAAAATGCGAATCTCATCGCCATCGCACGCTCCCGCAGCCTCAAAGGGCCTCATCGAGCTTCAAGCGCTTGAAGCGATGCTGCAAGAACGTAACAGCTTCATCGTTTTTCCCAGTCGGTCTGGATAACCATGCGCTCAATCTGCTTTCCGGTAACGCGGAACACGCCCTCGGAAAGCTTGGTAACCTTTGATATTTGCTTATCTGCAGTTCGCGACGATGCTGCCAGATCTGGTCGAAATGAACACCTGACCCTCCTGGCCTTGCTTTGGCTTCAGCGGAGCTCAGCGACACGTGAGCACGTCGGTAGCCTTCATCAGGGCATCTACGCCTTTTGCCCGTAACAGCACTGGTGAAGAACACCTTAGGGTTCAACGGGCTTTCAGAATTCATTGCCGCCGGCGCGCTCAATGGAATCGCGGCGTACCTCTTCTTCAAGACGGCGAGCGGCGTCTTCCACACCAGGGGCATCTACCTTATTGCCAACCACGATGCAGGACGCTCCGCCAACTCAGGCAGATAAGCCTTCAGCTCGTTGTTGATAATGCGGTAATCCTCCACCGGATCGCGGCCCTCATACCCACCGGTAAGGTCGATAACGTGAAGCGATGATTGCACAGCGCTCCACATGACGAAGGAATTCGTGGCCCAGGCCCTTCCCCTCGTGTGCGCCTTCAATAAGACCAGGAACGTCTGCCACAACATAGTTGTACTCGTCGGCTTTCACCACGCCCAAATTAGGCACAAAGCGTAGTGAAGGGATAATCGGCAATTTTCGGCTTGGCGGCAGACATGCGTGCGATGAGCGAAGATTTGCCAGCGGAAGGAACGCCCACCAAGGCAGCATCCGCCATGAGTTTCATTTCAAGCTCGACCCAGCATTCTTCCGCAGGAACACCAAGCCTCTGCAAAAGCAGGGGCGCGACGCGTTGACGTGACGAAGTGGGTATTGCCGCGACCGCCAATGCCACCACGAGCAGCAATAATGCGCTCGCCATCATGGGTAAGGTCGGCAATAACCTCACCGGTTTCCTTGGTTTCATCGTTGTATTCACGCACGATAGTGCCAACGGGAACCTTGAGAACAAGGTCTTCGCCATTGGCGCCGTTCATTTTGGAACCCTTACCATGGGTACGCGCGTTGCTTTGAAATGATGTTTGAAGCGATAGTCGATCAGCGAAGAAACGCGGGAATCGGCTTCAAGCACGATATCGCCGCCCTGCCGCCGTCGCCGCCGTCGGGGCCGCCCTTCGGGACGTGCGCCTCACGACGAAACGACATGCAGCCCGCGCCGCCGTCGCCTGCTTTAAGAAATATGCGAACCTTGTCTGTAAACATTATCCTTCAATTCTAAACGAAAAGACCCCCTGCGATGCAGAGGGCCTTTGTTAAGTCCAGTTTTAGGCGGTATTTATGCCTGAGGACGGACATGCACCTTGCGGCGTGCGCCCTTGGTGTATTCTACCGTACCTTCGCACAGAGCGAACAGGGTGTCGTCCTTGCCGCGACCCACGTTCTCACCGGGATGGAAGTGAGTGCCACGCTGACGAACCAGGGATGTTGCCCGCACCGACGAATTCGCCAGCAAAGCGCTTGCAACCAAGGCGCTTAGCCTTCGAATCGCGACCGTTGCGGATGGAACCTTGACCTTCTTATGTGCCATTAGTATTCCTCCTCTACTTAAGCGATGCTGGTGATCTGAATACGAGTGAGCTGCTGGCGATGACCGCGCAGCTTCTTGTAGTTCTTGCGCTTCTTGAACTTGAAGACGAGCTGCTTGTCGCCCTTAAACTGCTCAACGATGGTAGCCTCAACCTTGGTCTTGGCAGCCTCTGCAGGATCAGCGATAACCTTAGCGCCGTCAACAACCGTGATAGCGGTAAGAGCAACCTTGTCGCCTGCTTCACCTTCGAGCTTTTCGACGTTCAGGCAGTCACCGGTGGATACCTTGTACTGCTTGCCGCCAGTCTTAACAATAGCGTACATAATTCTCCTTATTTGAAATAAACGCAAGGCGATAGCTTATCAGCGTGACCGTAGCAAGTCAACGAAAGCGCCAGTTTCGTTGCAACGTATGCACCGTCTCCGCGTATCATCGCATCTTATTCCTAAGCTGCACCTTTCGTGCAACCTGTTGAATGATACCAGAAACCGCCCGATATGGAAGAACAAACCTAGGTTTCGTGAAGGCACTCCACAATTGGCCAACAAGAGAAAGACCCTTCCGTCGCATTCTCCCTCTAGCCCCTGCCCGCCCCCTTGCTGCACCAATGGTCTCAACCGCCCACAGATAATTGTTAGTATTTTATACCATCTCACCTGCGCCTCTATAGGTGATATGATGGTTTTGTGTAGAAGAACAGCCTCTTAATGGGCTGCGGAAAGGAGGTGGTGTGCGAATGGAATTCCTCACCGACCCGGTACTGCTTGCACGCATTCAGTTTGCGCTCACGGCTATGTACCACTATGTGTTTGTGCCACTCTCTATTGGCTGGAAGGCCTTATTGTGGCGATTTTCGAGACCAATACTATCGATCCTAAAGCGCCGAAGATGCTGCCGCATCCGTTTCTGGATCAGGTATTCACGGCAACCTTCGCCCTAGGTGTTGCAACCGGCATCACCATGGAATTCTCGTTCGGCACCAACTGGGCCGACTACGCGCGCTTCGTAGGCGACATCTTCGGTGCGCCGTTGGCAGCAGAAGCGCTGCTCGCGTTTTCTTGGAATCGGTATTCCTTGGCGTGCCCTGTTCGGGCGCAAGAAGGTAAGCGGCAAGTTTTACCTTGTTTCCGCCTGGCTTGTTTGGCTGGGTTCGTGCCCTCTGCGCTGTGGATCATCATCGCCAACTCATGGATGCAAACCCGGCAGGCGCCGAGCTTTCTGCAGACGGCACCCAGGCACTCCTGACCAACTTCCCCTTGATGCTGCGTTCAACGCAACCACGGCTCCCCGCTACTTCCACACGGTAGACGCCCTACTCATCATGGGCGCATTCACAGCGCTTTGCCATTGCCGCGTGGTATCTGAAGAGGGGCCTTCACGCCGAATTCGCCATGAAGACGGTGCGTGTTGCAGCCGTTGTTGCCCTGTGCACAACCTGCCTTATGGTGGTATTCGCCCACCAATCCGCCGTGGCAGTGGCCGAAGAGCAGCCTACAAAGTTCGCCATGATGGAAGGCGCCTACAACGGAGAAGCCATGCCGCTGTATGCAGTAGGCTGGGTTGACGAAGCGTCCCAAAAAGGTGATTACTCCCATCGCCATACCAGGTGGCACTTCTTTCTTGGCTTCTGGATCGTTCGATACGGAATATCCTGGCCTTAACGACCTGGCAAAGAGCGGCGCTTACGGATCTGATTTCACCGAAGAAACCATCTCGGAGCTCCCCGTGAATACCGTGTTCCAAAGCTATCACCTGATGGTGGCAATGTTCGGGCTTATTGCACTTCCCACCCTGTTGGCCTTCATCTTCACGTTCCGTAAAGGGGCGCATCGCCTCGATGCGCTGGCTGCAGAACCTGGCAATCGCTTCGCCCTGTTCCCCTTCTTGGCCATCGAAGCAGGTTGGTTCACTGCGGAAATCGGCCGTCAGCCATGGGTGGTGTGCCCCGCTACCAGCAGCCCCCGAGGGCGTAAGCCTGCTCACACAAAGCCTCTTCTTCCGCATCCGTAACCTCTCCCGAGCTTGCCATCACGCTGGCGCTGTTCCTGCTTATTTATCTGTTCCTGATCATCGGATGGGCACGCATCGTTATCCACCTTATCAAGGTCGGCCCGCGTATCGACGAGAGTGGCGAGACAAACAATGAAACCGCCCGCAAGACGGGCAATAACAACAATGGCAATGTTGAAGCCTCTATCGGAAAGGCAGGTGAGTAGTCATGACCGCATTGGGAATCCTTTGGTTTGCCCTGATAGCTGTGCTTATCGCGGGCTATTTCATCCTCGATGGATTTGATTTGGGCGCCGGCATCCTTTCGCCCTTTATCGCAAAAAGACGAGAATGAAAAAGCCATAGTACGTCGAGCCATCGGCCCAACTTGGGACGGCAACGAAGTGTGGCTCCTCACTGCTGGTGGCGCGCTGTTTGCCGCATTTGCCCCCGCGTACGCTACTACGTTTTCGGGCTTTTACCTGGCTATCATGCTCGTGCTGTTCGGGCTGATCGTCCGAGCTGTATCGCTCGAATATCGCGCCCATGACCCCAAATGGGGCAAGGTTTGGGATGCTCTGTTCTTTATCGGGTCGCTCCTGCCTGCCCTGCTGTTCGGCGTGGCCATCGGCAACGTATACGCCGGCATCCCCCTTGACGCCAATGGCGATTATGCGGGCGTTCCGCTTCTGGGGCTCATCACCCTTCACGCTTCTGTGCGGGCTTCTAGGCCTTTCGGTGTTCATCACCCAAGGAACAACCTGGATTGCGCTCAAGGCTGAAAAGCCGTCTGACCTACAAGCACGCGCCGCCAGCTGCGCTGCCCTTTGGCCTGCATAACCATGGCACTATTCGTTGCCGTAAGTGCATACGCTCTGATGGGCATTGCGCCCACCCTCGACCCTGCCCTTGGAACGCTGCGCTCGGTTTGCCTGCGCGGGCGTAGTTGCCGCACTGATGGCGCTCTTCTTGGCCTCAGGGAAACGGACAATGACCTTCTTCCGTTCCTGGCAAGCAGCGCATCGGCCCTGCTCCTGGTGGTACTGTTCGCAGCCTCGATGTTCCCCACCCTGGTAGTTGCCACAACGGGCACGAGCATCACCATCGCGAATGCCGCTTCTTCCGATTTGGCCCTCGCATGGATGACGGGCATCACCTGCATTGGCCTTCCCTTGGTGCTGGTATATCACGTACTGGTGTATCGCACCTTCCGTGGACGCATCAGCGCTGATGAGGCCAACGAATACTAACCTATGCGGCGGCGAAATACCTAAGCGGAGCAGCCGCCGCTTTCGTTTTCGTTGAAGATGCCAGAGGGGCGCCGTATCCAGCGCCCCCCATAACACGCTGCCTTTACAGATGAAAGGAGGAGGCATGTTCGATAAGAGGCTCTTTACCCTTCCCGGCGCAAAGAGCGCTATCGCCTGGTGCATTGCCACCTCCCTTCTTCTGGCGGCATTCATGGTGGGTCAAGCCGCAACCCTGGCATGGGCCTTGACCCTTCTTTTGGGAAGGAAACGCCCTCCCCGACGTCGCAGCTCAGCTTGGCGCCTTTGCGCTCTGCTTCATCGGGAAACAGGCAGTCAGCACCATTCAGGCCAAGCAGCTCGAGCTCTTTGCTGCGGCGCGCACTGAAGAGTTTCGCCAGCAGCTGGCAAAGCGTCTCTATGAAGGAGGCTCGCCCTTAGCCCAAAAGCTAGGAACAGGCGCAGCTTCGACACTCTGCCTTGATGGCATCGACAACATTGAGCAATATTTGAGCACCGCTTTACCTCGTACGGTGGCACTGGTCACGGTGCCTTTTGTTCTTCTTGCCGTGATCGTCTTCCAGGACTGGGTTTCCGCCCTTATTGCGCTTCTGGTATTTCCCGCCATCATCCTTCAGATGGTTCTTATCGGAAGCACTGCACAAGCGGGAAGCCGGCAAACAGCATCGAGAATACCAGCGCCTCGCAAACCATTTCATCGATTCGCTGCGCGGCATCGATACCCTAAAAGTACTTCGGCAGAAGCAACGAGCAAGCCGATCGCGTATATGAGACAAGCGAACAATTCCGCATAGCAACAATGAAGACACTGCGTACCGCAACGCTTTCGGGTGCTGTGCTTGACGCATTTTCCACCATTTCCCTCGCAGCAGTTGCCGTTATGCTCGGTTTTCGCCTGGTAGATGGATCCATTGCCCTGCTGCCCGCGCTGTTCGTCTTGGTCATCATGCCCGATTATTTTCGCCCAATACGCGAATTCGCCTCCGATTACCACGCTACGTTGAACGGGAAGAATACCCTTACCCAAGTACTGGAAGTATTGGGGGCTCCGCTGGAACCGAAGCGAAGAAAGAAGACCGCACGCCTGAATTGCAGGTTGACGCCCCCAAATTAGAGCCTTGGCAAGAGCGCAGCGTGCTCACCTTCGAACATATAGGGCTCTCCCACGAGGGGGAAGCAGCTCTGGAAGACGTTTCCTGCTCTTTCGGAGGCTTCCGCAAATACGGCATCGTGGGACCATCCGGCTGCGGAAAAACCACCCTTGCCCAGCTACTCGCCGGCGTCTTGCAGCCTACCCAAGGGTCCATCGTCGTCAACGACCACGCAATCGAGACGCTTTCGATGTCCAGCTGGAGAAAACAAGTAGCTTATCTGCCCCAATCTCCTCATATTTTCAGCACCACCCTCCGAAACAATCTGACGTTTTATCAGCCCGATGCAACCGAAGCCGAAATCGCCCATGCGCTTGAACTGGTTGGACTCACCAGTCTGGTTGCCGAACTGCCCAAAGGATTGGATACCGTTGTTGGTGAAGGCGTGCGGTCGTTGAGCGGCGGACAGTCGCAACGTGTCGCCCTTTGCACGTGCAGTGCTGCATAGAACCTGTCGAGTCTTGGTGTTCGACGAGCCAACGGCTCATCTCGACATTGAAACGGAATGGGAACTCAAACAGCGCATGCTTCCTCTGATGGAAGACAAACTGGTTTTCTTTGCAACCCATCGCCTTCATTGGCTAAGCGAAATGGATGAGGTCCTCCTGCTTGAAGACGGACAGGTTAGAGGCTTTGGCTCCTACGAGTCGCTGAGTAACGCAGACTCTTTTGCCTATCTGTCAAGCCGCGGGAAGGAGGGTGGCGATGAATAGCAGCTTGAAAGAAACGATCGCCCTGCTTAAGCGCGATGCATGGGTTAAACCCTATCTGGGCCGCTATCGCAAAATCCTCGCACTGGCTCTTGTTCTGGGCTGTTGCACAGTTCTTTTCGCCGCTGGACTTATGTTCACTTCAGGATGGCTTATTGCCGGCTCTGCCGAAATGCCGTATTCGGTTTTGATGCTGGGCACACCCTTGCTTTGCGTGCGGGTATTCGGCGTGGGAAAACCCATCCTGCGTTACTGCGAACGCTTAGCGAGCCACGATTGGGTGCTGCGATTCACTTCGAATCTTCGCAAGCAGCTCTACCGATCCTTTGATGCAGAAGGCGTTTTCTTCCGTGCCAGCCACCGCCTTGGCGATGCCCTAGGGCTTCTGGCGGAAGACGTTGAGCATATCCAAAACCTCTATCTCCGCTGCGTTTTCCCAGCCGCAATAGCCCTCGCAGCTGGCGTGGGGCTATGCGTTCTGTTCGGCTGCTTTTCGCCCCTCGCATGCTTGGTGTGTTTTGTCTTCGTATCGCTTGAACTCTTTGTTGTTCCCGCGGTTTCAGTGAGCATCAACGGCAAGCGTCAATCGATGGCAAAAAACCTTGCCGCAAAACGCTACGCTGCCTATGCCGACAACATCCTAGGAATCACAGACTGGACGCTTTCGGGCAGAAAAGCCGATTTCTTGGCACAATGCGAAAACGGACAGGAAGACCTCAACCGCTTAAAAGCTCAAGCGCACGCCTTCGATCGCAAGCGCGACCTGGCCCAACAAGCACTATTCGCATGCGCCATCATTGCCCTCATATGCTGGGCGACAATCACCTTTGGCGGGATGCGGGGAGGACAGGCAAACTGGATTCTGGCTTTGCGCTGGGAGCCTTCCCTCATTGACGCCTTTGCGGTGATGCCCGTTGCCGCAACGCAGGCTCAGGGGCACTTCGACTCCATAGCGCGGCTCAACGATCTTTCCCTGCCCGTTGAAGGGGAAACGGGAACCAGCTCGGAGTCCGAGCACACACAAAACATCGACCTTGGCCTGAAGCACCCAGTTGTCGAGCTAAAAGACGTTGAATTCGCCTACCCTGGCCAGTCCTCCACGATTTGTGGAATCAGCCTCTCCCCTTTCGCCAGGGCAGCATCTTGCACTCCTTGGCAAAAGCGGATCGGGAAAACCACCCTCGCACATCTGCTGCGCGGAGACCTCACCCCGACCTCAGGCAGCATCACCGCTGGAGGGCTTCCTGCTCGGAGTTTGGGGGCGATGCGCCTCGATGTTCGGCGTCTGCCAGCAGGCTACGTACCTGTTCAACGACACCCTGCGCAACAATCTGCTTATAGCCAAGCCCCAAGCAAGCGACGAGGAGCTTGAACGCGCTCTTGAACGCGTCGGCTTGAAAAAACTGCTTGCGCGACTGCCGAAAGGTCTCGACACCGTACTCGATGAAGCAGGATTGCGCTTCTCGGGCGGCGAGCGTCATCGCGTTGCCCTGGCACGCATCCTTTTGCAGGATGCGCCTATTGTCGTCCTCGACGAACCAACGGTAAGCCTCGACCCCGCACCGAACACGAGGTGCTGGACACCATGTTCGAAGTGCTTGCAGGCAAAACGGTGGTCCTAATCACCCACCACCTCCAAGGGGTATCGAACATGGACCGCGTGCTGTTCCTGGAAAATGGCCGCATAGTTCTTGACGGAGCACCGGAAGAACTCGAGCGCAGCAACCAGCACTACCGAGCCCTCCTCGAACTCGAACAGGGTTTTAGGCGAATCAATAGGAACGCGATCGCGGACGCTGTAAAAGCGATACCCCTAATGAGCCTCAGCCCAGTTGGCGCCAGCCGACACATCAACCAACAACGGAACCGACAACTCAACGACCGATTCCATCACGCTTGTCAGAAGATCCGAAACCTCTTCCACTTCCGACTCGGGCACCGAAAGGTCAAGTTCGTCATGCACCTGAAGCATGAGCCTCGTGCCAAGATCTCGCGCTACAAGCTCATCTTGCACCTGACGCATGGCAAGCTTGATAATGTCAGCGGCGGTACCCCTGCATAGATGGTTCATCGCCGTACGCTCGCCAAAACCACGCTGGGCGGCATTCTTGGCTTTCAGCTCGGGGATATAACGGCGACGACCGAACAAGGTGGTGGCATAGCCATCTTTGTGGGCCTGCGCTACCACGTCATCAAGATAAGTACGCACGCCAGGATGAACCTCAAAATAGCGATCGATCATTTCCTTCGCTTCAGAACGGATATGAAGCGACTGCGAAAGGCCATAGGCCTGCTGACCTACTAATACCGAAGTTCACTTTTGCTCGACTGCGCATCGCGGCGTAACATCGCCCATCGGGACGCCGAAACACGCGAAGCCGTGCTGGCGTGGAAAATCCTCACCGGAATTGGAATGAGGCAATAAGATGCTCATCCTGAAAGGTGTGCCAAAAGGCGCAATTCGATCTGGGAATAATCGGCAGAAACGAAGACTCTCCCTCATTGAGCGGCACAAAGCAGGTTCTTATCTGGCGTCCAAAATCGGTGCGAACCGGAATATTCTGCAAATTCGGATCAGAAGAGGAAAAGGCGGCCAGTGGTGGTAACCATCTCATTGAACGATGTGTGGACACGCCCGTCTTCAGCTCGCATACGCGGCAGGGCATCGATGTACGTCGATTTGATCTTCGCGTATTCGCGATATTCAGCATAAGGCCAGGAAGCTCGTGTTCGTCGGTTAGCTCTTTCAGGACAGAAGCGTTGGTGGAATAACCGCTTCGCGTCTTTTTCTTCGAGTCAGACCCAATTCGTCGAACAGCACCTCTGAGAGCTGCTTTGGGGAATCAACATTGAACTCATGCCCTGCCGAGGCATAAATCGCCGCACGCAGACGATCGACTTCGGCGCCGGTGCTTTCGTTCAAGGCTTTCAGGTGATCAACGTCAATGCCGCTCCCGTGCGCTCCATGCACGCGAGCACGCCAACCAACGGCAGATCGATAGCGTCATAGACCTTGCGAGCGCCCTCTTTTTCAAGCTCTTGAGCCAAAGGATCTACCAAGGCGCCAATCGCAGCAGCCTGCAGCGCCACTTGTTTTGCGGATCCTTTTCATCGGGAAGAACAGCGCCCGCATAGCGCTCCATAAGGGCATTCAAAGTAGCTGCACCGTTATTGGAATCGGCAACGTAGGCGGCAAGGGTTACATCGAACATATGCGCATCGAGGATTTCCCCACGGGAAACGAGGACATCCTGTGCGGTATCAGCGGGGAACACCACTTGAAGCAATGACTTTGCATCTGCTGCGGCGATTTCTCGTTCGCGGACAAGGAAAGCAAGAGCCTCTTTGGCTTTCTCGTCATGGAAGAGCGCCGTTGAATCCCCAGGTTCACTGCCAAAGTCAACCCGTCGCCAAAAAGCGATGCTTGAGGATCAAGCGCCCACGCAACTGGTACGTAGCCCTCTGCAGGCAGTTCGATAGCCGCCTTTGCTTCATCACCTTCAACGAAATCATCCCAAGAGCACAAATCGATAGAAACAGCTTCGCCCCCCTGGAGCTTCAGGATCTTTGCCAGGTGGGCCATCATACGCACATCGGTGAATGCCTTGGTGACCTGCTCCGCATCGAAATCTGGAAAGCTGATCGTTTCGAGATCGAGTTCAAAATCGGCATCGCGCACAATAGTAGCCACCTGACGGGAAAGGAATGCATCGTCTTTGTAGTTAGTCAGGTTTTCCAACTGCTTTCCCTTGAACTTGTCAAGGTTGGCGTAGATGCCCTCCAGGTTGCCATATGCCTGAAGCATCGAAGCGGCCTTTTTATCACCGATGCCAGGAACACCGGGGATGTTATCGGCTTTGTCGCCTTTGAGACCCAAAAATCCGTGAACTGAGCAGGCGTTACGCCGTAGCGCTCCTCCACTTCTTCGGGGCCGTAAATGACCACATCGGTAATTCCACGCTTAGTGGTTACGATTTTCGTTAGGTCACTGGCCAGCTGATAGGCATCTTTGTCTCCCGTAACCAAAAGCGTCCTATAACCCAGTTCCTCATCACGCGCAGCAACGGTACCCAGGATGTCGTCACCCTCCCAGCCGGGAAGCGCCACAACCGGCACGTTCATGGAAGTTAATAGGTTTTCGATAACGGGAAACTGGGCTTTCAGCTCTTCGTCCATAGGAGGTCGCTGCGCCTTGTACTGCTCAAGCGCCTCCATGCGGAACTTAGGACGACCCTTATCAAACGCGCAGACCAAAGCGTCGGGCTGCTCCATTTCGATGAATTTCAGCAACATGGAAAGGAATCCGAATGCCGCATTGGTAGGAGTACCGTCGGGTGCCGTCATGGTTGGCGGAACGGCATGATATGCACGATGCATCAAAGAGTTTCCGTCAATCACAGCAACGGTTTTTTAGGCATAGGAATTCCTTTCATGTTTGAACGTAACGATTATACCGCGCGCAAGCGACACCTCCCGACACCCCTGCAAAACAGAAGGGGCAAGCCTCCTGAAGAAGCTTGCCCCACAATGGCGAACGTCAAATGCGACGTTGTCGCTTTTGTTTAAACGCCATGCCGCTTATATAACGATGCAATCGATTAATCCCACAGATATCCAACGCCGCGAACGGTTTCCAGGTGCTGAAAGCTCAGGACCGAGCTTGGCGCGCACGCGTCGAACATGAACGTCAACCGTTCGAGAGCCGCCGAAATAGTCGAATCCCCCAAACGCGACGAAGCAAAGCGTCACGCGAATACGTACGCCCAGGATGCGTTACGAGGAATGCCAACAATGCATATTCCAGATAGGTGAAATCGATTGGCTCACCGTTTACAGCAACTTGATACGTTGCCAAGTTGATGGTCATGCCATCAACCGAAATGAAATCGTTTGTCGAGCTTTCATTTCCTGGCCATAAAAGCTGTCGGATACGAAGGGAACATTCCTCCGAGCTTGCCCCATGCACAACAAAATCGCAATTGATCTGAACAGGCAAACGGAAACCTGAGAGCATGTCCTCTTTCACGATGATGAGCATCGGCACGCCGCCATCGTCAATAAGTGCCTGCTCGACCGCAATCAGCGTTTGCGCCGATTCTGCGGTTGCCTCATAGATAACCAGATCGTACGAGGGATTGTCGGCCAAAAGCTTCTTGAACTGCATAGACGAGCCTGCCGCCACATCAACATCAAGGCTGGAAAGCACTGCCTGAAACTTATGGGCGTTATCGAGACTATCGGCAATAAAAATGACATTTTTTCTTTGTTGCATAATACGCCTCCGTTACAGTACGCCCAGATAACGGTTAAGCTCCCAGTTGGAAACCTGGCGCTGGTACTCGTTCCACTCTTCACGCTTTACCTTCACGAGGAACGAATGGATATGCTCGCCAAGCACTTCTTTCATCAGCTCAGATTCGGCGAACAGCTCCACGGCTTCACCAAGCGTGTCGGGCAGAGATCCAACCCCTCGTGCACGCAGCTCTGGCGAGAAAGTCCACGAGCAGAGTCCTCTTCCATGGGAGGGCACAACTCGAGTTCTTCCTCTATGCCCTTCAAACCAGCAGCAAGCACCGCAGAGAATGCCAGGTACGGGTTAGCAGCGGAATCGGGGCTTCGCAGCTCTACGCGGCATGCCTCTTCCTTATCGGGCTTGTAGCCGGGAATGCGCACCAATGCAGAGCGATTATTGCGCGCCCACGAGATGTGCACCGGTGCTTCGCCGCCAGGAATCAGACGCTTATAAGAATTAACGCTGGGGTTGGTGAGCAGGCTGAATTCAGGAACGTACTTGAGCAAGCCGGCGATATAGTGCTTTGCCACCTTGGAAAGGTTGTATCCATCGGGATCGCTGGCATCGAAGAATGCATTGTTGCCCTCTTCATCGAATAGGCTCTGGTGAATATGCATACCCGAGCCAGGAGCACCGGAGATGGGCTTAGGCATAAATGATGCATATACCCCATGCTTCATGGCGATTTTCTTAACCACCATCTTGTAGGTCATTACGTTGTCGGCCATGCTCAGCGCATCCGCGAACGCAAGTCGATCTCCTGCTGGGAGGGACCGTTTTCATGATGGGAGTACTCGACGGGAATGCCCATCTTTTCCAAGGTGAGAATGGTGTCGCGTCGAAGGTCGCTTGCCATATCGAGGGAGGTTAGGTCGAAGTAGCCGCCATGGTCAAGAACTTCAGTCCCGTTGGGGTCCTTGAAGTAGTAGTACTCAAGCTCGGGGCCAACATTCATCACATAGCCCAACCGCTCGGCCTTTGCGGCCTGGCGCTTCAACACGTTTCGAGAATCGCCGTCGAAGAAATCGCCCTCGGGCGTTTTGATGGAACAGAACATACGTCCAACAGCATTGCGCTCAGGACGCCAAGGCAGGATCTGGAACGTGGAAGCTTCGGGGGTATGCGAGCATATCCGATTCGCTCGTAGAGGCAAAACCGCGAATGCAGCTGCCGTCAAAAACCCATTCCTCTTCGAAAGCGTTTTCCAATTCACTAGGAATAACCGCAAAAGACTTCATGTGGCCCAGCACATCGCAGAACCAAAAACGAACGAAATGCACGTCGCGGCTTTTTATTGTCTTAAGGACGAAATCCTGGTCTGGGCTGGTGCTCATAGCTTGTCCTTCCATGGCTTGCTCATGTTTGTTTCATTGTAACAAGCAAGGTGTTTACAAGCGCGTTTCGCCGAATTCTTTTGCCGTTGAACTGATAGTTGTTGCATATCATTCAGGTCGAAAATCCACTTTTCCGCCAAAAGATGACGCCTTGGGAATATAGGGACAGGTCCCATTTTCCCAGTGTTGACGAGCATAAAAAATGGCCCGCCTGCGCGGGCCATTTCAAATACTTTTTGTGATCGATCTTACGAGCAGCAAGGTCGCAGCCGCTCTGAACGATTTGAACCAGAACGATGAGGATGATAATGGTAGCGATCATCACATCGACCATGTAGCGCTGATAACCGTAGCGGATGGCGATGTCGCCCAGCCGCCCGCACCAACGGTGCCCGCCATTGCGGAATAGCCAAGCAGCGTGATGAGAACGATAGAAAAGCCCCTAATCAGAGATGGCAAAAGCTTTCCCACAGGAACACCTTCACAACGATTTGCCAGGTAGAAGCACCGAAAGATTGGGCCGCCTCAACCAAGCCAGCGTCAACTTCGGCCAAGCTCTGCTCGACCATGCGGCCAACGAAAGGTGCGGCCGCCACAACCAGCGGCACCACCGCACCAGGAACGCCCAGCGAAGTGCCCACAACCAAGCGAGTAAACGGAATAATGGCAACAAGCAAAATGATGAACGGAATCGAACGGCCAATGTTCACGATCCAACCAAGAACGGCATTAACCGCCTTATGGGGCAGCAAACCCTTCTTTGGATCGGTTAGCACCAAGAATACGCCGAGGGGAATACCGATCACGTAGGCAAGCGCCGTGGAAACCAAGCTCATGACAATGGTGTCCCAAGTTCCCTGCGCCAAAAGCGCCCCGTACTGGGCGAAGAACGTCTGCAAGTATTCCACGATTACAACCTCTTCTCCAGCAACTTACGGGCAACCTCGCTTTGCGGGTTCGCAAAGATATCTTCCGTTTTGCCCTCTTCCACGATCTTGCCCTCATCGATTACCACCACGTTGTCGCAGATAAGCTCCGCAACAGCCAACGAATGGGTGATGAGCACGATGGTTACGCCCATCTCTTCGTTGATGTCTTTCAGCAGCTTCAAGATGGAATGCGTTGTCATGGAGTCGAGTGCGCTGGTGGCCTCGTCGCACAACATGATGGACGGGTTGTTCACCAAAGCACGCGCAATCGCAACACGCTGCTGCTGACCGCCGGAAAGCTGACTGGGATACTTGTTGCACTTGTCGGCCAAGCCCACCAGTTCCAACAGTTCACGAGCACGCTTTTCCGCCTCTTTCTTATCGGCATGACGAAGCTCGAGCGGAAACATGACGTTGCGAAGAACCGTACGCTGCTGAAGCAGGCTGAAGTTCTGGAAGATCATGCTTACCGAACTGCGGAACTCGCGCAATTCCTTTCAGAAAGACTCGTGATATCGCGTCCATTGATGATGATCGAGCCAGAAGTTGGACGCTCAAGCAGATTAAGGCAGCGCACGAGAGTCGACTTGCCGGCACCCGACTGGCCGATAATGCCAAACACAGATCCGTCTTCGATGGTCAAATTGATATCGGTCAGAGCGGTATGCGTTTCCCCTGACGCGACACGTAGGTCTTATTAAGATGTTCGATTTGAATCATTCGTTGTTCCTTTTACACAGCGCAGCATACTTAGCGCGCATAAAACAGCCTACCTACCATACCGCAGCCCAGGGCATAGGCAGAAAAAATGCCACAGCGCAACCTGTATGTGGCTTATACATAAAACTAATAACTGGCAATAGGCTTAGAGAATAGCTATTGAACAGGGCCAAGCAAAGGAAATACGGCGCATGCGGATCAAGGCACGAGCTCATATACGGGTCACCGTCCACGAACAGATGCGGCCAACGATAATGCAAGAAGGCCTTTTCCCGCTCGGCTCGCAGCTGCTGCTTTTGGTAAGCGCTGAGCGACCGTCAGAATCGCTTCCCTTGCGATACGCTTCAACCCCACCGTTATAGGCGATCAGGTAGCCCTCTTTTGCTACCTTCAGGCAGAAATCGACATCGCAATTGCAGACTTGGAAGCGTTCATCGAAGCCCTTGGCGCTATCGTAGGCAGCGCGCTTTACCATCATAGCCGACAGCGAAACCGCCGAAACATTGCTAGCGCACCGCAAACGCCCCAAGTAGCCACGGGCGCTACAGGGGCATATTCACGCCAATCTCTGAAGCCGACTCATACGGACCAACCATCATGCCAGCATGGCGAATGGTATCGTCGGCGAACAGAGTTTTCGCCCCCACAACGCCCACGCCCTTGCGAATGCAATGGGTCAGCATGCAGTTCAGCGCTTCAGGATCCGCGAACTCAACGTCCCCATCAACCACCAGCACATAGTCGGAAGTGCTTTGGGAAAAACCCAAGTTCGCCATAACAGCCCTATTGTTGGCGCCTTGATAGGCAATAACCCTGGCACGGTTCTTCCGCACCAGATGCTCTCCGTACACCACGACATCACGGGATGTATCCTGACTTACCACAACATATATAGGCGTGTCGCGTGGTACCACGCTTTGTTCGATCGAGGATAGGCAAGCATCGAGCAACGATGCATCGTCGCCAGCAAGCACGACCACCGAAAGAGTTGGCGTCTCATCGGGCATTCGGTAACGAACGGTATAGAGGCGATCGGAAACATCGGCAAGAACCAGTGCGTCGATGCCATTGCGGCGCAGGTGGTTGGCGAGCACCTTCCTTCCTGTACGGAACGCCTCTTCTTCGCGACGCGAGCTGATCCTGTCGGCATCGGGGGAAATTGAGGCGGCATTCTGAACGTGATACAGAACTTTGTCGATTCGCTCTACGCGTTCTGCCTGGGCAGTTGCCTTCAGCACTAAGTCGTAATCGAACGATTCGGAGGAAAAACCCATCGACGATTGGATCGTTTCCAAGACGCGACGGGAAAGGAAAACCAAAGGACCAAGATAGTTATAGGAGTACAGCAAATCTGGCGAAAAAACCGGCTTGAACTGAGGAGTATGCAAGCCGCCGTCACGATCAAAGCTGTCATGGTTCGTGTACACGACATCGCATGGGCCCACACCGCTGCTGTTCTTGACACCTTCTTCCTCCATGACTTCGTTGATGCGGCGAACATACTCGTAAAGAGCCTCAGGCGCCAAGACAACACTCGGCTCCAACACGGCGCAAACCTCACCCTTGGACTGGAGCTAACCCGTCAGGCGCGCCGCGCCCTCATCAAGTTCAGCCTCGGGAACCAAGTGGACAACGCGATCGTCGCCCTCCCATTCGCGAAGAGCCGAGGTGAGACTCAATTCGTTGGCGCCCATATCGACCAGAATGAGCTCGAAGTGGGTATAGGTCTGAAGGCTCAAAAAGCCATGGCAGCAGACAGGTAGCATTCGTCGCCCGGATACAGGGGCATAACCAAGCTGATCTGAGGTTGGACGGCAAACGAATGGGAACGCTGTTCCTCAAGACCAGCGAGCGTTTCACAATGGCGCACGAACCAGCGGCCATAGCGCGTATCGATGGAAGCGTCTATTGCGCAATGAGGAGAACGACTCACGCAGCGGCCCGAACGTTTCATCGCAGAAATAGGCGAATCCTCCGGGAATCTGCTCATTGGCATCGTAGACCGTTACGCAGAAATCCTTAGCGGCAGCGACGACGCGCACGGAAAAGCCGATACGAAGGCGCTCACCCTCGCCATAGTTTGCGGGAGGAATCACCTCATCCACCAACGGATACACCGGAAGATCGACTTCGGTGCCATAGCCATCGGTGAAATCAACCATCACATCAGAGCCTTCGGCATGAGGCATATCCGCGAGCATCTTCACCACGATTTCATCGCCGTCTTCAATGGCGTCGGTGAACTATACGTTCATGCGGCCCGAGCAGTATTCGCGCTCGATATCAAACATCTGCTCAAAAGCTCATTATGGACAAACGCATTGAAGCGCGTGCGCCAGCGCATCATGTTCAGTTCCACGGTTAGGCGGCTTTGCGTAAGCGGAGAACCCTCCCCTGCGTACTCCAAGAACGTCAGGTCAACTTCGCGTACATCGAAATGAGGAAGCACCACTACATAATTGGCCTGAGATGTTTCCTCCAGCGGATTAAAGGGAACAAGTGGGCGGGGATCTTGGCGCCATCCTTCAGGCGGGCATCAAGAAGCACTTCGGCATCAGGATGCATGCGGTCAAGAACCATTTGCAGGTAGACCTTGCCATCGCCGTGACTCATGCTTTCAATTCGTGCGTTCATGCAATTATCCTCGGGGTTTTCCGCGCTTCATGGCGAAATAAAGGAGCTATCGGGGTTCAAATTAGGGTTGTAGAAGGCATCGCCTTCAACGAAGATGCTCGGCCATGCCGACTGCAGCAAGGCAGCTTCCCTGCGGCGTCGGATGCTGATTTCCTTGGAGCGGATGCGCATGCGCGAAACGCTGTGAAGGTGGCTCAAAAGCACATGGGGCGTAAATACCGTGTAGTAGCCGGCATTGCGCACCTTGAGGCAAAAATCAACATCGGCGTAGAACAAGGTGAATTCCTCGCTGAAGCCGCCCACCTCTTCGAAGGCGCTGCGACGAAGCATCATGCAGTCGCCGGTAACCGCCGAAACGTTCTGGGCAACAACGGCGCGATCAAATACCCTTGGCTTTCCGCATCCATGTGGCGGAAGAGGGGCGTTACCACACGCGAACCCCCACCACAATGCCGGCATGCTCAACCGTGCCATCGATAAACAACTGTTTGGGGCCCACTACGCCCACGTCAGGACGCTGGAAATAGCCCAGCAGCTGCTCAAGAGCATCATCGGTAAGGATGCGAGCGTCATCGTTGAGGAGCAGCAAGAATTCGCCCTGCGTGTTCTTCACCGCAAAGTTGGCAATCTGCGCCTTGTTGAATGGGCCATCCCACTCAAGAACCGAAAGGCTATCGTGATCTTCTACCAATTCGGCAAGGCAGGCTTTGGTTTCCTGGGCAAAACGCAGTGCTCACCACCACGATCTCAAAATTGGCGTAGTCGATTTTCTCATACAGGTCGCGCACGCACGTACGAAGCAGCGGCGCATTGCCCTCAAAGATAAGCACCACCGAAACACGGGGTGATCCAGCAAGCACGTGACGTACGCGATAATGGCCCGGTTCATGGTCGTTCAACACTTCGGCGTTGATCCCCATGCGCTGGCAGTGGGCAACCAACGCCTTGCGACCCGCTTCTTGTTCAATTTGCGTGGCTTTGAAGCCCTCAGAGGTATCGATTGTGGCAAAACGACGATGGCAGAGAACACGCGGGACGTGACATACGCGGCGAGCCTTCTCCGTAACGCGCAACGCCAAATCGTAGCCCGCAGCGCCCATAATGGCATATGGGAGATTGGGCAAACCGGAAAGCAGGGGAAGAACGCACTACCACCAGATCACGCAAGTAGTTATACGAGCGCAGCAACTCGGGCGAGAAGTCCGGACGGAATACGGGCTGGAAGTGCACGCCATCAGCATCGAAAGCATCCACGTCGGTATAAAGCACATCGCAATCGGGGTATTCGTTGATAGCGCGGACACATTCGAACAGCGCATCGGGAGCCATGATGTCACACGGCTTCATGAACACGACGAAATCGCCTTCCACGGTAGCCATGCCCGCCGCAAAGCGTTCATTGATACCCAGCGATTGGTCGGTTTCCACCACGTAGACGCGATCGCTGTCGAGCGAATCTTTAAAATCGGCGGCTTCACTACCCGACGATCCAGCATCGACCAAAATGAGCTCCCAGCTGCCATAGCTCTGGAGCGCAATAGAGTTCATGAGGTCGTGAACGTGGTGCGATGGGGTGTCGTCAAGCACGCAAACGATGCTGAAAAGAGGCTCGTAATCGAAACGGGTTGCCACCTGTTCGAGCAGATCAGGAACATCGGCGCGATGCTGCTTCACAAACCACTCGTGATATTCGGAGTCAAGCGCCGCGCTCGTTGTTTGCTCGTCGAATTCGGCAACGAGAGATTCGAGAGTGCGATTGCCCAGCATGGCAAAACCGGGAGCCACCGTAGATGCGGTATCGGTTGCGCAAAGGCATACCTGAGGGTTATCGGCATCGACCAGAAGGAAAGCTCGATATAACGACGCCGCAAAGCGCCATACCCAGGGCTTTGCGAGACGGAATCCTCCACGATGACAGGTTTAAGATCGAGTCGGCGCCCCGTCTTATCAAAGGAAATCGCATTCGACCACACTTGCTTCGTGATACGGCATTTCCAACAATGCTGAAACACGGATCTTGTCACCAGTTTCAAATGCGCGCAAAAAGCTCACGTGAATGCGATCGTGGATAAAGCGACCATCAAGATCTTCGATAAGGGGAAGGCACCGCCCCGCTGCGCTGAGGCGCCATCGCCTTCAGGCTGGTTGCTCGGACATCGAGCACCTTGCGACAAGAGGTAATAACGTTGCCCGACGAATCTATGGCATTGAATTCGAGTTCCCACCTACGGCAGCTCAACCAAGGAAGCGCGATGACAAAAAACGCACACCAGCAGAATTCTTGGTATGAAGGGCGGGAAAGGCATTTCCCTATTGGCTAACGCACCGTCAGAAAGAACCTGACGCAGAGCCAGAGGATCGGCAACATCGCAATAGGGAAAGGTATCCGACGGGATACGGGCACCCGATTCCGTCGAAGCGGCAAGCACCACAGGAAGGCGCTCGTCGTAACCGGAAATCTCAGACAAGATGTAAACCTTATCGCCCGAACGGCGGATGGTTTTAAACGATACGTTCATGAGCCTCTCCTCCCCTGAAATGTCTGCCTTGCACCATTTCAGCAAAGATTATTATCGCCCGAATTAATCGTGGGCTTCGAGGAAAATCTTCCTGGTTACGAAGTTCCATACTGCCACAACAACCGTAACAACGATCTTTGACAGGCGGTAGTCGATGTAGAGGCTGTCAACCATGAGCCACATAAGGAGATCATTGATGCCCAAACCGCAAACAGAAAGCACGATAAAGATGATGAATTCGCGCCTGCGACTCATATCGTCTTTGCGCTTGAACACGAAGCGCATCGAAGCGAAGTAGTTGAAAATAACCGAAACGACAAAAAGAGATCGTGGTACTAATGAGGTAGGGAACGCCAAATACCTCGGTAAGGAAGATCATCACACCGTAATCGATAACAAATGCGATGACGCCAACGATACCGAATTTCATGAACTGGGCGATGAGCTTCTTCAAGCCAACTCCTTTGTCTGCCTACATAAGAAAAAAAGGCCCTGCAAAGCAGAGCCTGTTCATTCATGGTGCCCCCAACGGGACTCGAACCCGTGTTTCAGCCTTGAAAAGGGCCGCGTCTAACCGCTAGACGATGGGGACTTATTGCTTACTGCGAAGCAACAGCTCGGTTATTATTGCAAAGCTCAGAAAATATGACAAGTACTTTTTCAAAAAATTTTTCAGATCCCTATCGCACCCCAGATAACACCCTTGGACGAAAGGTGTATTTCAAAACCGTAGAAAAGACTATCGTTGACTCAGATGCCAGAAATGATGTTAGGAAGTCATGAGAATCGCCGTTGCAAGTGAAGGTTTGGATGTCAGCAGCCATTTCGGCTGTTGTACCAACTTTAACTTCTATCAGGTTGAAAACGGTGAACTCGTAGACTCTCGGAACCTCCCAGCCAAGGGCACCTTTGCGGATCGCAAGCAAATTTCTTGCGACAGATAGAGGTCAAGGTTCTCTTGTGCGGCACCATTTCGGAAAAAAGACGCAGAGAGTATGAAGGCTGCCGGCATCACTGTGGTGCAAAGGTGCACATGGTCGAGCAATTACCGCCGCCGATAACTATTTGAAGCAAGCAAGCGCCGAAGAATTAGCTGTGCTGGGATAACCCCAGGCAGCGTGCCCACCAGATCGGCTCACTCGGCAAAGGGATTAGCTTTACCTGTAGCCTCCCGAAGGATACCTACGCCTTCCCACTAGCCCCGCCCTAGCTGCTTAGCGGTTTCAAACGCTACTCGCAACCGAAACGTTCCCGGAAATTCTTTTCAGTTGCCACAACAATGCCTGCTTCCTTGAGCATTTTGTCGTAACACCGTCTCCTGGCACCAGCGCGTCTGAAAAGGTGCCGTCATACACCTCCCCAACGCCACATGAAGGGCTTTTCGCCTTCAAGATGGCATAGGTGCAGCCCGAATCGCAAACCAGCGCACAGGCAGATCGAGCGCCAGCCTCGAACACTTCCGTATGATCGTTCCCTTCGGCATCGACCACGCGAACGCGCCCGTCAAGCACGCGCTGCTCGTGGGGAGGATGAGGAATGGAAAGCCCGCCCATAACCTCCGGGCAGATTTTCACCACCTGACATTCGTGGCCTTCCAGAAAGCGCCGCACTTCTGCTGAAGGCTTTGAGCGGCCATCGAAACGGCACCGGACCCCCAGCGAACAAGCACTAACTGCAACTTTCACGATAATCTCCTGTCGTCGAAAAACACCCACCAGAACTACACCAACATTGCAAATGGGTATGTACAGAACGATGCAACCAAAAAAGGCTATAGCAACATTGACAAAGTGCCTATCCTCTTTCGTGGGATTTGCCCCATTACCGTCATCGATCCCGCACGCATCTTTCACTGAATCCGCTCCGTCACAGCGATCCATCCCTCACGAAAACAAAATCTCAACTTATTTTGCAACTTTTTTTCGATTAGCAATTCCCTCCCTCGCATTGAATAGAGGAAATAGACCGTTTGGCGGCCGGTTTGCCGCGCTTTCGCGCCCATATCCGCGATTGGAGAACCCGCAACAATTGCCAATCGCAAAAAAAATTGCAATCTATGCCGTTATTTTGTTTCTGAGCCCCGAGATGTCAGGTGTGCCATAGACAGGGCAGGCAGGCAGTGCCGTGGACATCCTAGGGAGAGCGCTATAGGGCAAATTAGCCCAAGTCGTACTTTTCTCCCTGTATCCCCCGTCTGGGCGTTGCAAGAATAACCCTCAAAAATTGCGGGCAACGCAAAAGGGCCCGCCTTTAGCGGACCCTTTTGAATAAATGGTGGAGCATAGGGGGATCGAACCCTGACCTCATGGCTGCCAGCCATGCGCTCTCCCAGCTGAGCTAATGCCCCCGAAGTGCTTGATTAATATACCCTCGCCACCACGCTAGGTCAAGAATTATTTTCAGAATTATGGAACGCGGCTCACAATCGATCTAGCGCCGATGCTCGAAATCGGCCCGACCCGCCCCTTCGCTCTTCAAAGTTAACCAAGCACGTCCAGCTGGGCTCAGACTGCGCCTTTTGGAGGAAGGAGCGAAATGAGCCAATGAAAAAGGGCGCTAAAGAGACGGCTTGAGGTTCCGCCGCAGACAGTGACTTGCCTTCGCGGGTTGCGCCCCACCCTCGCGCGCCGCACACGCGCTTCACTCGAAACTCTTCGTCCTATGCAAGCAGCTTCTTACCTGCGCCGGCGATTACCGCCGATCGCGCAACCAGGTACGTGGATGTCAGGTAGATTGCGTACACCGCAACTACCAGTGCGATGCCGACGGCAAGCGTGCTGGTAACAGCCCCGTGCCCCAAAACGACAGCAGGTTCTTGTACAGAAGGCTGATCGCGCATGCGGAATGGCAGCCTGCGACCAGGAGCGGAGCCACCAAATAGATGCCGACCTGCGTTCGCAGGCTTCGCAGCACCATGCTCCTGTCGCATCCCAGCTGAGCCAGCAGGCGATAGCGAGGGATGCCGTCCGCCACCTCGGAAAGCTGCTGGACGGAAAGGACCGCCGCGGTGGTCATCAGGAAGATGAATCCAACGTAAAGAGCCAGGTAAACCAACAGAAGTTTAAGCCCCATGCTATCGGCGATAATGCCCTCGCTCGTGTCGTAATAGGACACCGGCCATGCGCCGGAATCGTACGTCCGGCCCATTTCGGCAAGCTCTTCGCTCGGCGGTGCCGCCTTCCCATATTCAGCCATAAGGTCTTTCATGGCCTGTTCTTTCGAATCGCTTGCCAGGTTGACATTCAGCTCGCTTATAGACGGCAGATCGCCGGCGGCGAGCCTGTCGGCCGCCAATTCGTCGGGAACAACCAGCACGGCGATCAGGCAGCTCATGCTGCTCACCTGGAGCGATTGCGAGACAACCTGTCCGGATGCGGTCAGCTCATGGCCGTCAACGGTGATGGTGCGGCCTTTCTGGCCAAGGGCCTTCGCGTAGTCGACAGATTTATCGACCGTGTTGTCAACCAGGTACTCGCCTGCAGCAAGCTCGATTGGTTTTTCACCTGCAAGCTGTCGAGCGGCGTTGAACTGAGACAACGATACATACTGCACGCCCTCGTCGGCCATGCTGGAGTTCTCATCGGAGCCGATTTGGGCAAGCGTGAAGCCGCACGCATCAACAAGCTGTCTTTCCGTCAAATCATTCGCAAGCCACGTGTCCACCTGAGCTGAGCCGGTCACGCGCTCGTCCCAATCGGGGATGAGCGACTCCATATACGCGGCGGTGGAACCGCCGTTCGCCTGCCACAGGCTGTGGATCTCGTTGCGCTGGGCCTCGGCCTCCCGAATCGCGGCCGCCTTCTCGTCTTCCCCGCCGTACTGCTCGGCGGGTACTGCTTCCATGTCGGAAACGTCGAGCGACATAAGGCTTGCGCGGATGGATGCGTCGAACTGGGTGTTCTCCTCTAGCTGGTCGGAGAACAGCGACGCCAGGCTGAAGCCCGTGGAGAATACGACAATGCTGAGGAACAGAAGGGTGGTTACCACCCACAGCGACACGAACGCGGTGTTCACCTTTGCAGCGATTTGACGCATGGTGAACATGGCCAGTCCCTTGAAGTAGACGCCGCGCAAACGTTGGATCAGCAGGATGAAGAACCCCGAAGCTGACCAGAACAGGCTCAGCGTGCCGACGAGCATAAGCGCCGTTGCGGTGCGGAAGTGTTCGCCGAAGTACACGAGGCCGTCAAGGTTGAGCTCGGCATACGCCTTCGCCAACACCAGGCATGCTGCCACGAACACGATGAGGCAGATGAAGGGGTTGCGTACGGGCATGCGCTCGTTGCGGGAGTTGGCCGAAAGCAGCGTGGCAAGCTTGCAGCGCGAGATTTGCACGGCGTTGAACAGGGCGACCACAACGAAGATGAGCGCGAAGCACCCCAGCGTCAGCTCGGCGGAGCGGGCGCTGAACAGCAGATGGTAGTCGCAGATGGCTACGCCGATGAGCCCCGCTGTGGCGAAGGCGATCGCCTGCGAGATTAGAAAGCCGAGGCCAAGGCCGACCACTAGCGCGATAACGCCGACGATCAGCGTTTCCATCAGGACCACCGAGGAAACCTGGCGTGGGCTCATGCCCAGCAGCAAGTACGTGCCGAATTCCTTCTTGCGGGCGCGAACTACGAACCGGTTGGCGTACAGGACCAAAAAGCCCAAAACCACGGCAACAACGACACTGAAATAGGTCATGACCTGCGCAAGGATGTCGAAAATGCTCGCGCCCGACGCCAGGAACACGTTTGCGGCGCCTTCCTGCGCCTCGAACAACACGCGGGAATCCTCGATGGCATTGAAGGCGTAAAACACCGCCACGCCCAAAGTCAGGGTTACGAAATACACAGCGTAATCGCGCATGCTGCGGCGCACGTTGCGCAAGGCAAGTTTCATCAACATGACAATCACCGCCTAGTTGCGCAGCGCAGAGACATGCGAAGCTACAAAACCGATTGAGGAGGAATCGCCCTGCTTGCCGGAAAAGAACGCCTGAACCTCAAGGATGCGCTGATAGAAATCGGTCCTTGCGCTATCGCCGCGGCGCAGCTCGTTGAATAGCCTGCCGTCCTTGATGAAGAGAATGCGATCGGCGTACGATGCCGCAACTGCGTCATGCGTGACCATCATGATGGTGGCATGCAGCTTCGCATTCAGAACCTCAGGGGTTTCAAGAAGAACAGCGGCGTTGCGCGAGTCAAGCGCACCGGTGGGTTCGTCTGCTAGAACCAGCTTCGGGTCGGCAACGATGGCGCGCGCCGCAGCCACGCGCTGGCGCTGACCGCCCGACATTTGGCGTGGATACTTCTGCAGAACGTCTGCCACGCCTAACAGATCGGCAGTGCGATCGACCTTCGCGCGAACGGCATCGGCCTTTTCTCCCTTGATGGTGAGGGCCAGGGCAATATTCTCAAAACCGGTCAGGGTATCGAGCAGATTCGCATCCTGAAAGATGAAGCCCAGATCGTCGCGACGAAACTTGGACAGCTGACGGCTGCGCAATTGCGTGATATCAAGCCCGTTCAAGATGATGTTCCCGCTGGTCACGATGTCGATGGTGGAGATACAGTTCAATAGCGTGCTCTTACCTGAGCCAGACGGTCCCATCACGCCGACGAATTCACCTTCACAAATATCGAACGACACATCGTCGAGCGCGCGCGTGACGGCCTCCCGCGAGCCGTACACTTTCTGGACATTACGTACAGAAAGCAAGGCCTTGCGGCTGTCGGGATAATCGTTATTTGCAATACCTGCTGGAGGGGTTGCGGTAACCACAGACATGGGAGTTCCTTTCTCTTCGATTCGGTACACCCCATAATGCGGAGATCGCGAAACCAGAGCCATCGAAGGGCCTTACCGCAATCTTACGATCTTGTAAGGTTTGTCGCCAAATCCATGCGCGTACGATCGAGCGGGAAGGTCAACGTGATGACTGTGCCCCGCCCCTCTTCCGAAGAAACACGCAGGCCAAGTCCCATTCTTTCGCAGGCCACGGCAGCCAAATAAAGACCCATGCCCGTTGCTTTATGATGCGTGCGGCCTCGACTTCCCGTGAAGCCGCGATCAAACACGCGAGGCACATCGGCAGCGGGGATGCCGTCGCCATCGTCGCTTATCGACAGCTCAATGCAGCCGTCTTTCGTACCCTCATCCCTTACCGCGCTTTCGAAACGAATGCATTTTGCGCCGTACTTCGCCGAGTTCTCCAAAACCTGACCGATGATGAAGTCGACCCACTTCGCGTCGGCGAGCACTTCAAGGGCATCATCAATCGCGAAATCGAGTGACACCCCCGCACCGATCAGCGTGCGAGACCTTTGGCGGCACGCCTTGCGCGCCACCGCCGCAAGATTCAGCCCTTCAATAGAAAAATCTTCGCTCAGCGTTGCCGAACGCGCATAGTACAGAGCCTGCTCAATACGCGATTCGATACGATCGAGATCGCCGCGTACCTCATTGATTTCAGGACCGTGAAGGCTCGATAAAGCCAACTGCGCCGACGCAATGGGCGTTTTAGCCTCGTGGACCCACAGTTCGATGTAGTCGCGATATTCCTTCATGTCGCGAGCGGGCGGCAAGTTCGTCGGAAGCAGCCTTGCCCTGCACAGCAAGCGCGCGATAGGCGATAGAACCTTCCAAGGTTCTCGGCTCGTCCAAAATCGAAGAGAGATACCGCGCGTTTTCGGGCGAATTGCAGAACAGATCCAACTGCTGGTAGAACTTGCAATAGCGCAAAAATCCGACGGCAAGCACAATGTAGGCAAACAAGGCCTCACAGATGGAAACGAGCGCAATTGCGGAGGCGTTCGAGCCGGTGACGGCCAGAATGCCCGCCACCACAGCCATCAGGGCAGCCATGGCAAGCACAAACCCAACACGCGAGCGGAGGTACGCGCCGAAAGAATAGGTGCGCTCCGAGCAATCAGCACGGCTGTCGGCGGCGGGCTGTTCGGACATGGGTCCGCGCAGCGTTCGGCAGGTGAGTTGAGCTTCGGGCCGCCCGCCGACCCAGGCACCGCAGCCGGTGCATCGTTTTCCCGAATCGAGCCGCTCATCGGACCACATAGCCCAAGCCGCGGCGAGTGGCGATGAAAGCCATCGGGCACATCGATAGATTGCAGGCTGCGGCGCAGACGATTCACGTTCACGGTAAGCGTGTTATCGTCGACGAACGCGTCGGTTTGCCACAGTTCATCCATCAGTTCGCTGCGCGAGATAATAGAACCTGCGTTTTTCCATAAGAATGCGCAAGATCAGGAGCTCGTTGCGAGACAATTCCCGACTTTGCTGCGATACGAGACTTCCGCCCGCACGGGATCGAGCGAGACACCACCGTGCTCAAGCCGCTTGTGCGCTAGATCGGCAGAGCCGCTTCGAGCGAGCGCACGATCAATACGGGCAAGTAGCACAGCAGGGCGATAGGGCTTCACGACGTAATCATCCGCACCAACGCTCATACTCATAACCTCGTCGAACTCACTATCGGAAGAAGTGAGCACAATAATGGGAACGTTGCTTTCCTGCCGAATAGAGCGACAGATCTCGTGGCCATACGCGCCGGGAAGAGACAGATCGAGCAAAACGCAATCAGGGGAAGCGGCAAGGGCTTCGGCTGCAGCATTTTCGAATGACTCACAGCAAATGCACTCATGCCCCTTAAGCTGAAGCATGCGCACAAAGGTTCTCGCAGAGATACATCGTCTTCGACGATAAGCAAACGCGCCATCAATCCCCCTTTTTCGCTGCAAACGAATGAACCGATGATAGCGCAACGAAAAGAGCCGGCCAGCATTTCGTTATCGGATCGTATTCGCCGCGCGATTGCGCTCCCTATGCAATGGGCGCCAGCATCACTCTTCTAGGCTCCCCCGTCTATGTGGCTAGGCAATGCGAGTTTTGTTCTCCCTGTTAGATGAATTTCGGAAAACGCCACCGCACTTCCCGAGATCATCTTCACCCCGCCAAGCAGGAATGCCCTCAAACAGGAGATGTTCAACCCAAAAAAGGAACGGGCGCTTACGCGCCCGCCCTATTCGCTGCATAAAGGCAGCCTATGGCTCAAATATTTAGCCAACCGCGCAGATCGACCGAAATCGCAAAACGCAGCACCGAAGACGATGGCGAAAGGCACTCGCGCCCGACAACCCCCACTAAACAACGGGAACAGGCGTGCCCTGCCCCTCGATTTTCACTGAGCTGTAGAAGGTAGCCTCGGGAAATACCTCGCGAATAGAGTGTTTCTCATCCAAGAACGGCAGGTCAACGAATTCGCGCACCGAAGCAACCAGCTCGCTGCAATCAGGGAAATGGCCCTTGTCGTTCAATTCGTTGGTGTCCTGCGCACGCCAATAGATGTCGTTTGCATCGGTAAGATAGTAGGTGAGTTCACGCCACTGCATATATGCGCAGTGAGCTCCCATCAGGTAGTTCACCAGTTCATCCGCATCCGCAAGCTGCAACGCCTCGTCAGATTGCCTTCCCATATGTTCCTCCTTGTTTTTCCAGGACGCATCCCTCTGCGCCCCTTTCCTATCAATTTGCGAATGCTCCGTCTAAACATTCGCGTCGATCCATCAGTTCTTCTTCGTCGGATCTTTACGACGAACACGCAGAATGTCTTGTGGTTCCAGTTCAAAAGAAGAGGTAAACGCATAAGGTGCCATGGCCTTGCATGCCACTTCGGAGGGCACTTCCGCCCCGTCGTAGACTTCAGCCAAACCCTGAACCTTAATGGTTCGAATGGGCTTATGGGGGGCTTAGGACCTCCAACTCATCACCTTCATAAAAGCGGTTTGCGGCACTTTACCTTCACGCGCCATTGGCCCTGTTCGGCTGCCGCCGAGGAAACCACTTCCCCACCCAATCGCAAAGTTGTACATAAATGTCGTTGTCGATAGTCTGCTCAGCATCCCCATAATAAAAACCCGATGAATAGGGTCGATGCGAGATGATCTCAAGCTCATGCTCCCACAGGGATGCCGGCTCGCCATCAAGCACATGGCGATACGCATTTACCACCGTTGCCACATAGAAAGCCTTTTTCACGCGGCCTTCGATTTTTACCGAAGAAACGCCCGCCGCAGCAAGGTCGTCAAGATGCGCAAGCATGTTCAGATCCTTGAATTCAGCAGATACGTGCCGCCATCGCTCTTCTATGCCGAAGCGCTGGTCAGGGCGAGAAAGCTCCTTCAGCTCATATTCCCAACGACACGGCTGAACACATTGCCCTTTGTTGGCATGACGGCCGGTAAGGTAATCGCTGATAAGGCAACGACCCGAAATAGCCATGCACATGGCACCGTGCACAAACACCTTATCTCCATATCGGAGGGAATAGCTTTACGCATAGCGGCGATTTCCGCCACTGACATCTCGCGGGCGCACACCACGCGGCGAGCACCAAGGCGATACCACATAAGCGCAGCTTCAGCGTTTGACACCGATGCTTGCGTGGAAACATGAATGGCAACCGAGGGCGCATGCTGCTGCACCACCGACATAACGCCCAAATCGCTCACAATGGCAGCATCGACGCCCGCAGCTTCCATGGCTTGAGCGTATTCGGGAAGAGCCGTTAGGTCTTCATCATGGGCGTAGGCATTGCAGGTAACGTAACACGCGCACCAGCGCCGTGCGCCAACGCAACGGCACGAGGCAGATCTTCCAGCGAGAAATTGCTGGCACGGGCGCGCAGGCCGAAGCGGTCGCACGCAAAGGTACACCGCATCGGCCCCGAAGTGAAGCGTATTGAAGCTGCTCCCACCCACCGGCGGAGCAAGCAATTCTGGTTTGTTTGTTTCGCTCTGCACGGGCATTTAGAACGTACGCGAGAACTTGTTTCGGGCAGCACGCTTTACGAATGCCAATGCCTCGGTAAGCGTTGCGAAGGAACCTTGGTCTTCTCGGATTCACCGCGGCGCTTAACCTCGACCACGCCTTCCTTTACGCCGCGTTTGCCCACGACAACCTGAACGGGCCAGCCGATAAGGTCGGCATCGGCAAACTTGACGCCAGCGCGCTCGTCGCGATCGTCCAGCACAACCTCAAGACCCTGCTCGGCAAGCTCCTTGGCGATGCGCTCAGCAACCGGGAACACCTCTTCGTCGCCCACGGTAAGAGGAATAACGCAAACATGAGCCGGCGCTACCGACATAGGCCAAATGATGCCGTCTTCGTCGTTATGCTGCTCGACGATAGCTGCCAGCGTACGGGAAACGCCCACACCATAGCAGCCCATAAGGAAGTTCTGATCTACGCCGTTTTCGTCCGAGTACACTGCACCCATGGTCTTGGGTACTTGTCGCCCAGCTGGAATACCTGGGAAACCTCGATGCCGCGCGCACCCTGCAGGGCAGCACCGCACTTCGGGCAGGCATCGCCCGGCATTACGAGCGAAAGGTCGGCCCACTCATCTACCTGGAAATCTTCGCCGTGCTTGGCACCCACGAAGTGGAAGCCCTCTTCGTTTGCGCCCACAACCCAGCGCTCAATGTTCTTCAAGTTCACATCGCCGATAACCTTGATGCCTTCAGGAAGGCCCTTCGGGCCGATGGAGTTTTATGAAGGCCTGCGGCCTCAAGCTCTTCATCGGTAAGCAGGGTAAAGCCATTTACCACACGCTCTGCCTTGATTTCATTCAGTTCGTGATCGCCGGGAATAAAGAGAGCGAAGACGGCGCCCTCGGCGTCCTTGCCCACCATAGCCTTAACCGTGGCAGCCTCTTCGATGCCAAGGAACTTCGCAAAGGCTTTCGATGGAGGAAACGCCCGGGGTTTCAACCTTCTTGCACTCAGCGGCAGCATACTCAACCGGATGGGCATGGCATACGCCTGCTTCGTTGTTTGCCGCGTAATCGCAATCGGGGCAATAAACCAAATCGTCTTCGCCGGCTTCTGCCAAAGCGTGGAACTCGCACGTTACGCTGCCGCCGATCTGGCCACCGTCGGCCACAACGGGACGATAATCAAGACCGCAACGCTCGCAGATGCGACCGTAAGCATCGTACATTTCATCGTAGGTTTTCTGAAGGGATTCCTGGCTGGAATGGAAGCTGTAAGCATCCTTCATAACGAATTCGCGGCTGCGCAGCAGACCGAAGCGAGGACGGATCTCATCACGGAACTTCGTCTGAATTTGATAGAGCGTCATAGGAAGCTGACGGTAGGAACGCAGCTCGCTGCGAACGATGGAGGTTACCAGTTCTTCATGGGTTGGTCCGAGGCAGAAGCCACGACCATGGCGGTCTTCCAGTCGCATAAGCTCGGGGCCGTAATCGTTCCAACGGCCCGATTCGTGCCACAGCTCACCAGGCTGCAGCGCCGGCATGAGGATCTCATGGGCACCGATGGCATTCATTTCTTCGCGCACGATGTTCTCGATCTTAGTAAGAACACGCATGCCCAAGGGCAGGAAGGTGTACACACCGCCTGCAACTTTCCTGATCATGCCTGCGCGGACAAGCAAACGATGGCTTGCAATCTCGGCGTCGGCGGGGTCTTCTTTCAACGTGGAGCATACTGCTGGCTCAAACGCATGATTTCCATTACAGATTTCCTATCTCTTCCATAAAGTACATCAACGATAGCGGCCTCTTCGACCTTGCGCAAGGTTTTGCCGTGGGCGAATACCACACCAGACCCCTTTCCGCACGCAACGCCGATATCCGCGTCGGCTGCTTCACCGGGACCGTTTACCACGCATCCCATAACTGCCACCTGGATGGGACGATGCACGTCGCGCAACCTCTTCTCCACTTCCTGCGCAATGGGGATCAGGTCAACCTGACAGCGACCGCAGGTGGGGCAGCTTACCAATTCAGGATCGCGACGACGCAAGCCCAATGCAGAAAGCAGCGTCCAGCAGGCGCGCACCTCTTCCACAGGGTCGTCGGTCAAGGAGATGCGCATGGTATCCCCTATTCCCCTGCTCCAAAAGGATGCCCAGGCCCTCGCGGATTTGACAAGACCTGGAACAAGGTGCCCGCCTCGGTAACGCCGATATGCAGGGGAACTCGGGCATCCGCCGCGAAAGCAGGCGATACGTTGCCACCGTGGTAGGCACATCGTGGGCCTTGGCGGAAACCACCACATCATATAATCCTTGGCTATGGCAGAATTCCACGTATGCAGTGGCCGATTCAACAAGCTTTTCAGGCAAGGTTAAGTCGCTTCGTTCCGCCAACGCAGAATCGAGCGAACCTGCGTTAACTCCTATGCGAATAGGAATTCCAGCTACTTTTGCAGCTTGAAGCACTGGGACCGTAGCCTCAAGCCACCAATGTTGCCAGGATTGATGCGCAGCTTGCAGCCCCTCGACGAGCAGCCTCTATGGCCAACTCAGCACTGAAGTGAATGTCGGCAACAACCGGCAAAGGGGACTTTTACAGATCTCCTCGAAGAAATCCAGGTCGGTCTTACGAGGAACGGCGATGCGCACCACTTCGCAACCAGCTTCTTGCAGACGCTTGATCTGATTCAGGTTCCCCTCCACATCAGCAAAGGGGCAGATTAAGCATCGATTGAACCACGCAGGGAACGCCGCCGCCTAGGGCGACAGAACCTACCATGACCTGACGTGTTTTTGCGTTGGGAGCAGTATTCGCCATGTATTAGCTCCAATTCCCAAATATGAATCGTTGAACATCTTGATTGACCATGACCAAGAAGAATCCGGTAAAGAGCACGATGCCTACGGTGGACATATAGCCCAAGGCGCGAAGCGAGACCACCTTACGGGATACCTTCTGGAATATTTCCACCACAAATCGGCCACCGTCAAGCGGAGGGATGGGAAGCATGTTCATAAGGCCTAAGGATGCGGAGATGATGGCCGTGAAGAACAGGAAATTCAAGCCCGCATCCAAAGCGCTTTCGACATAACCGCAATGCCCACCACCGAAGTTGACTGGGAAACGGTTTGCGCCGCAGTTGCGGGATTGAATAACGCCGCAATTGCGCTTACCACCATGCCGAGGTACTTGAACCCCATTACAATGGCTTCCCAGGGAGTCCAGGTGTAATGGAATGTTTCGCCAGTTTGCGTGTTCTGGAGATCGAGCCCCATAACGGAGTAGATGAAAATAAACACCAAGAACACCCACAGCAAATTCATGAATGGACCTGCGAGCAAGATGGCGCAGCGCTTCCAGAACGGCAACGTGCAGTATTGTTGCGCCTTTTCCGACGCAAAAACTCCTCGTTGTTGGAAATGGCGCGAGGCTGCCCTTCCTCAAAGCCGTTTTTAGCCGGCATGCGATACATTGTGCTCGTCCTTGCGGCGGGGACGTTTGAGCGAGCCCCAATCGCACAGCTCTTCGAGCAGATCGTAGGCTTCTTGGTCGGTAAGGGAACAAGTCGTGGGCAACGTCTTCCATATACACGGTGCCCCTTACGATAGGCGTAGCCTAAAACACGCTTCAGATGGGGGCTGTTGCTGGGGGAGCCATGCCGCAAACGCTCGCATAGCCGCCCAGCGGAACGGCAGTGATACCAAAGCGCGTTTCTCCGCGGGTGAAGCCGATCGAGGGGCCAGGCAGACCAATCATGAATTCGCTTACGCGAACCCCGCATGCGCGCGCAGCAGATAATGGCCACCTTCGTGAATGAATACAAGGAACCCCAGAAGAAGGGTTACCGTTATGAGCATGATGAGTATATCCATGATGCTCATTATATTTGTGCATCATGGCGCTCCGTTCCAATTCATACGAACTGCAGCCACCTCGCCAGCCAACGTGCAAATAAGCGACGAATACAGCTCCGTGCGCGTCTTCGCAGCAGCGAGCAAACCCTGCAAGACACGGCATTACGCCGCCAAATACATAGCCGTTGCGCGAAAAAGCCCCTCGACCCCATCAAAGAAACCGCCCATCACTTCCCTTAGCGTCGGAAACGACAGGCAGCCCGCCCGACAGGAACGAGGGGCGCAACTAGCTAAAAGCGTACTTCTAGCGGGCAGACACCCATGCGCGTGCGCAGCTACGAGCCCATGCATCAACTTCAAGAAGCTGCTCAATGCTCATAACTTGCTGAACGCCACGTGCCTCATGCTGCGACATCACTGCTTCAACGCACTCGGCAATGCCCAGATATGGCAGCTTTTCCTCCAGGAACGAGGCTACCGCCACTTCGTTGGCGGCATTCATAGCGCACGGCAAAGTGCCACTACCCTGCCTGCGTGGTAGGCCAAGGCAAGGCAGCGGAACGTTTCTGTATCAGGCGCGGCAAAGTCAAAGGGAACCCAACATACGGAAATCAAGCGGCTCAACCGGAGCATCCCAGCGCTCGGGATAGCTGAGCGCGAATTGAATGGGGATGCGCATATCAGTAGTACCAAGATGTGCCTTTACGCTTCCGTCGGTGAATTCGACCATGGAATGAATGGCACTTTGGGGTTGAACCACGACCTCGATGCGGTCGTAGGGCATCTGGAACAGATGGTGCGCCTCGATTACCTCAAGACCCTTGTTCATAAGGGTGGATGAATCAATAGAGATCTTCTTGCCCATATTCCACGTAGGGTGCGCTAAAGCCTGAGCAGGGGTAATGTTCTCCAGGTCAGAACGCTTCTTCCCGCGGAATGGGCCACCTGATGCGGTAACCCACAGTTTGCTTACCTCGCGGGAGTCTTCGCCCAAAAGGCACTGGTATATGGCGCCATGCTCAGAATCTATGGGCATCAGCATGCCCGGCTCGGTTGCCATGGGCATGATAAGGTTGCCGCCCTACCAACGACTCCTTATTGGCAAGGGCAAGAACCTTGCCGCGCGAAGCGTTTCATAGCTCGCCTGCAAACCGGCAGCACCCACCAAGGCGTTCACCACTACATCGGCCTCTTCAAGATGAACCATCTCACGGACCGCATCAGGCCCAAAACCGATACTGCCCTTTGCGCCGACAAAGCCGGCAGCCTGCTCTTCCAGCTCAGCCACGACAGAAGGGCTAACCGCCTCCGGCATACCGAGAGCCAAATGCCCCACGTTGAATTCTTTGGCTTGAGCCAACAGCTCAGCACCGCGCGTACCTGCAGCCAAGCCAACGATTTTCAAGCGGTCGGGGTGGCGGCGTGCCACATCAAGCGTCTGAACGCCAATGGAGCCCGTTGAGCCCAAAACAACGACGCGTCGCTGAGAAGCGACGCGAGCCTGAGGTTACGTTAGATTGCATAAAGGAATACAGCCTCCTAGAACAAGCACGATGGTACCCGTACGGATTACCAGGAACTGCGAATCGCACCTATCGAGCAAACCGCCATGACCTGGCATGATGGTACCCGAATCCTTAAAGCCGGAATTGCGCTTGATACGACTTTCCACCAAGTCGCCCAAAACACCCGAAAGCCCATTTATCAGGCCGAACACCAATGCTTGCGGAATGGACATGGTCACCCGGGAATGAGTGTGAGCAAGCACCAAAATCCCATAGCCACAACAAGACCGGCTATGAAGCCTTCCCAGCTTTTCTTTGGGAGATATGAGGCGCAAGCTTTGCTTTGCCGATTGCCGATCCGACCAGATAGGCAAAAGCATCGTTACCCCAAACACTGGCAAACAAGCCCAAAATCAAAACCGCGCCCCAGAATTCGGGAAGCGATACGCGCAGCAACATGGCACATGACATGATGACGCCTGTGTACACCGCGCCGAATAGGCTTACTGCAACGTCACTGATTCGCGCGGGCTGCCAAAGACGTACCAAACAAGCAAGGTCAATACAAAGATAGCGAACACCACAACCACGCCGGAAATGCCGAATAGCCAAGTGGCAAGTGGGAATAAAGCGGCGGCGCAGATGCCCAAAAACTCATTGGGCAACTTGGCATCGGAGCGCAACATGTAATAAAACTCACCTGCACAGATAGCACTGAGCACCGAAAGATATACCGCTGTAGATGCTTCGGAAGCCCAAATGCACACCACCGTAAGAAGGATGTACACAGCGCCCGTTGCGGTGCGTACCATCAGATTACTGGGATGCTTTACCTTTTCAGGCATTTTCGCTGCGGCAGCGTTCTTGACTTTGGTAGAGCGCTTTTCTTCACCGGGAAGCTCGATCGCGGGAAATTCCTCAAGCTCCGTGGTGAGGCCAGGATGCGCCTGGGCATCCTCTCGTATAAACGGCTTACGCACACGCGTCTTCGTCATGCACTACACCGCCCCAAAACGACGATCGCGCGACTGGAACTCAAGCAATGCCTTCAGGAAATCATAGCGATTGAAATCGGGCCACAACACATCGGTGCATACGACCTCAGAATAGGCAATTTGCCACAGCAGGAAGTTGCTTATTCGCATTTCGCCCGAAGTGCGAATAAGCAAATCGGGATCGGGAATATCGGCAGTATCGAGGCCCTGCTCGAATAGCTCTTCGGTAAGAACCAGCTCTTCGCCCTTTTCGTGAGCGGCAATAGCAGCATCTGCATATGCCTGGGCAGCATTCATCATTTCCTGACGCGAGCCGTAGTTCACGGCAACCACCAAGGTCATGCCGTCGTTATTGCGGGTTTTTTCCCATGCAGCGTCAAAAGCATCACGCGTTTCCTTGGGAAGCATGGAAAGATCACCAATGGTGCGAACACGCACATGCTCTTCATGCAGACCGTCCACTTCTGCCAACATGGTTTTGGCGAACAGCTCCATCAGGCCGCTTACCCTCTTCCTTCGGACGCTTCCAATTCTCTGTGGAGAACGAATAGATGGTGAGGTAGTCTACGCCGCAATCGTTGGCACAGCGAATGGTTTCGCGCACCGCTTCGATCCCAGCCTTATGACCGCGAAGTCGGTTTAACGCACGCTTTTTTGCCCAACGCCCATTGCCGTCCATGATGACGGCGACATGACGGGGTATGCGACTCTGATCAAGCGCTTTAGGATCTATCCCCATAGGCGGATCCGGGAATATGTACTCGAGTGGCTGTCTCATTCCGCTCCTCCTTGCAAACCCCGCAAATGCAAAACACGCCCGCCAGATGACCTGGCGGGCAGAAATTCAAAATCATCAGGCAGCGAAAACCGATAAAGGGCAAGATCACGGATCAGCTTCTGAGTTGCCTTTCCCGAATGAAACCCTACCGCGTTATCGACAGCGCAAAGAGCGCGTTCTCTGCCCCATGGACTTCTTTGTCCTCAGAAGAGAAGACAAAGCTAGATGGACATCAGCTCTTCTTCTTTTTGGCAAGATGAGCGTCAATCTTAGCGATGGCAGCATCGGTAAGCTTCTGGATTTCAGCCTCGGCACGACGCTGCTCGTCTTCGGGAAGGCCATCGTTTTTACGGCCTTCTCGACGGCAGTGTTGGCATCGCGGCGAGCGTTGCGTACCGCCACACGGCTTTCCTCGGCATAGGCACGGCATTCCTTTACGAATTCCTTACGACGTTCCTCGGTAAGGGGCGGGAAGGAAAGGCGGATTACCGAACCGTCGTTGTTAGGCATAACACCCAGGTTTGCCTCCTGGATAGCATGGTCGATACCGCCAAGAGCCGACTTGTCCCACGGCTCGATAACGAGGGTGTGGGCATCAGGCGTTTTGATAGCAGCCATCTGGTTGACGGGGGTCGGAACGCCATAGTAATCGGCCTTAACACGGTCGAGGATCATGGCACTAGCGCGACCAGTGCGAACAGAAGCAAAGTTGGAAAGCAGCTGCTGCTCAGCGCCTGCCATACGCTCTGCTGCTTTATCCATGATTTCCTTGGTCATCTTGGGTCCTTCCCCTTTGATTAGCATTGTTGTGATGCCTGCAAATCAGGCACGGTGAAAGTAGGTTTACGCGGTAACGGTAGTACCGATGTTTTCGCCCTTCAGGATGCGTGAAATGTTGCCAGGAACCATCAGGTCGAATACCAGGATGGGAAGCTTGTTGTCCATGCACAGCGAAGTTGCCGTGGAATCCATAACATGGAGCTCACGAGAAAGAACCTCGAGGTAGCTAATGGTTTCGAAGCGCTTAGCATCAGGATTGGTTACCGGATCGGCATCGTAAATGCCATCGACCTTGGTGGCCTTCATCAGGCACTCAGCATTCATTTCGCATGCGCGCAGAGCCGCCGTGGTGTCGGTGGTGAAGTAAGGGTTGCCAGTGCCAGCTGCGAAAATAACAACATAGCCCTTTTCAAGGTGATGCACGGCACGACGGCGAATATAAGGCTCGGAAACCTGACGCATCTCGATAGCGCTCATTACGCGCGTGGGGATGCCATGACGCTCGAAAGCGTCTTGGAGAGCAAGTGCATTCATGCAGGTGGCAAGCATACCGATGTAGTCAGCCTGAGCACGATCCATGCCTTCTGCAGAGCCAGCAAGACCACGGAAGATATTGCCGCCGCCAACGGTTACAGCAAGCTGAATTCCGTCATCAACGATTTCCTTGATCTGAACAGCCAGCTCTTCAACGACCTTAGGATCAATACCGTAGCCGGCCTCTCCCATCAATGCTTCACCAGAGAGCTTCAGGAGAACACGCTTGTACTTATAGTCAGATGCCATGGGCATTTCCTTTCATAGCCTGTATCTTTGCCATATTACCGTAAAACGCGCATCACGTTCGGACGCAACACAAAAAGGCTGCGACATTGCGCCGCAGCCCCTCAAAGCTCATAGCATCTTGCCTTACAGACCAGCGTGGACGATATCGAGCACCTTCGCCAAATCGGCAATGCCAACCTGACCCGGAGCCGATGCCTGTGCAGCCGCCCCAAACGTTGCAGCACTGCCGTACGATTCACCAACCAAGCGGCTCACTACGCCCATGCTGCCCATGCTCATAGTGATAAGCGGGTGCTCAGTGTGATTTTCGAACATATCACGCGTGGCATCCATCAAGGTAAGCACGTCTGCACGACACTGCGGCATCAATGCGATCTTGAGGATGTCGGCACCTTGATCCTGCATCTTGCACAGACGGGAAACGATTTCTTCCCTGGGAGGCGTTTTCTCGAAATCGTGGTTCGAGGCAATTACGAATACCCCAACTGAATGAGCCGCCGAGATAATGCGCTCTACGACGTCATCGCCCATGAAAGCTTCAACGTCAATCAAATCGACAATGCCGCTTTCGGCGAGCGCAATGTTGATATTGGCATACAGCTCAGGCTCTGCCGGCTTTTCCCCGCCCTCTTTTGCGGTACGGAACGTCATGAGGATAGGCGTATCCTCACCTACCGCGGCACGAAGTTTCCGACCGCAATCAACAATCGAATCGACATCATACGCTTCGTCAAGAAAGTCAATACGCCACTCAAGCACATCCACTGGAAGCGTCTTCGCAAACTGTGCCTGTTCTATCATTCCCGCAGCGTCAGAGCCGCATAGGGAGGTCATGATCTTCGGGCGACCCTCACCGAAAACCACCCCACGTGCGTTTACCGTTTTCATACCCGAGCTCCTTATCTCTTGATACTACTCATCGTAGTCGATACCCAGCGTTTCCTTCATGTATTCGATAGGCATAGGCTCACCCGTCCACAGTTCAAAGGCGGCAGAACCCTGGAAGAGCATCATGCCAAGGCCGTTCATCGTTTTGCAACCCGCCTCTTTTGCCATTTCACGAAGTTTGGTAAGGCGAGGAGCATAGATGATGTCCACAACGTTCAACTCTGGGCGGAAATATGATTTGTCGGGCACCACCGATTGACCCTCAAGCGGCTTCATGCCTACGCCTGTTGCGTTCACGAACAGGTAGCTATCGTCCATTTCCTCTTTCAGCTTCTGAAGATCAGCCAAATCATAAAAGGGTTGCCTTGCAGCTGGTCTGTGAGTTGATCTTCTGCACTGTTTCTTCTCCGCGATGGTAGAAATCATCTTTGCGGTTGAAAATGCTGATTTCAGATACCCCATCAAGCGCTGCCTGGATTTGGATTGCCGTGCCGGCACCGCCGCACCCCACGATGGTCATTTTCTTGCCGATTCGACTTATGCCGTTGTCGGCAGCGGCCCGCATAAAGCCCACGCCGTCGGTAATGGTTCCCGTCAAATGCCCGTTATCGTTCACTACTGTATTTACCGCACCGCACATTTGAGCCGCAGGCGTGAGCTCGTCGAGATACTTCCCTACTAGTGTTTTGTTGGGCATAGAGATATTGGCCCCTCGCATCTTCAGTGTACGAAGGGCCTGAACACCTGCCTCGATTTCGTTTGCATCCACTTCAAACGCAAGGTAAGCATAGTCGTAACCCAATTTCGCAAATGCTTCGTTCTGCATAGCAGGCGAAGAAGAATGGCGAATCGGATACGCCATCAAACCGATAAGCTCAGTGTGGCCGGTTATTCGTTCAGACATGTGGTTCCCCTTTCCTAGATAAGAGCGCACATAGCGTGCTACTCCTATAAAAAAACTCCCTGAACCAGAGCATAGCGCCTAATTGTTCAGGGAGATTTAGCAATTATTTATCGCATTATACGTTTTATGAATCGGAGCCGAGCGTTACCGAAACGGTGTTCTCCTGGCCGTTTCGGTTGAAGGTCACCTGCACGTTATCGCCTGCGTTGTGAGAACGTACCGCCAAAACCAAATCGGAAGAAGAGGAAATGGAGGCATCACCCAGTTTCGTGATGATGTCGCCTTCCTGAATGCCAGCATTAGCGGCAGAAGAACCAGCGGACACGCTTGTCACATAAGCGCCCGATTCAACTGGTAGGTTGTATCGCTTTGCCAGCTGACTGTTAACCGTGGTCCCGGTAATACCGAGTTGTGCATGGGAGGGGGTTTTTCCGTCGATGATCTGCTGAGCGATGTTCATCGCATAATCAACGGGGATCGCGAAACCAACGCCTGAGCTGGAACCAGAAGCGGAGGCGATAAGCGTGTTAACGCCAATGAGCTTACCGTCCTTGTCCACCAAAGCGCCACCAGAATTGCCCGGATTGATAGCGGCGTCGGTCTGGATCATATTGGTGTAAACGGCACTAGAGCCACTGCTGGAATCGTTCAAGGCAGACGTAGTACGGCTGGTAGCGGAAACTATACCGGTGGAAACAGACTGTTCAAGGCCGAAGGGGCTGCCCACAGCCATTACCCATTCACCAACGGCAAGATCGGACGAAGAGCCAACCTCGATAGCAGTAAGACCCGTTGCGTCGATCTTCAGCACCGCTAAGTCACTCGACTCATCGGTGCCCACCACTTGCGCGGTGTATTCTTCACCGCCAGCATTCACCTTCAGCTGGTCGGCGCCTTCGATAACGTGATAGTTAGTCAGAATGTAACCATCGGAAGATAGGATAATTCCCGAACCAAGGGAAGATTCTTCGAGCTCGTCGCTCGTCTGCCCCATCATGCCCATCATGGTTTGGCTGGACTGTTTGGTGTACACATCAATGTTAACTACCGAAGGAAGGCATTTCTGGGAAACCGCTTCGGCAAGCGTTGTGTCTTCCCCGCTTACCGTGATGTTCGTCCCAGAGCCACTACCTCCCAACACCGTAGAAGAAGTGGGGTGAATAAAGGAATAGACGCCCAATACCAGCGCACAGGCAACTGCGGCACCGCCAAAAGCAACGAGGAACGTCTTCAGAAGTGAAGGGGCCTTCTTCGTTGCTGTATCGGATTGCTGAGGGTTGCACCTGGTTCCCCCATCCATTGGGGGAATGGGCGAGCCGGAGGAATTGCCTTGGTCGTTCATACGATACTCCTTGATTCAACAAATAGGTTCCGCGCTATGCGGAGCGGCTTACATGACTCAGAATAAAAACAAACGGAAGGCAAGATATAACCTGCCTTCCGTTTTGTTAACGTTATGAAACCTTTTCAACAAAGCGCCTTTATTTTGCTTCCACGCTAATCGTTGGAGCTGCTCTGGGTGCTCCCGCTTTTCGTGCTGGAGCTGGTCGAACCAGAGGTGGAGCTCGAGTTTGAGGAACTAGAGCTGCTCGACGAACCAGTGCTCGAAGAATCAGACGCGTTGGTTGAAGCGGCATCTTCGCTGTCAGATTCGCTCTTCGTGGACTGGATAACCTTCAGTGTGGAGATATCAGCCTGGTCGCCTAACCATTTCTTCTGGATAACGCTGATTACGCCGCCGTTCTTCAAAGTGCTCAACGCCTCAGACACGGCTTTCTGCAGTTCAACATTGGTGGTGGGCGCAGCAATGCAGTAAGAAGAAGGATCCTGCAACAGTGCTACCGGATAAGCCTCAACCGAAGAAGAGTGAACCACATAGGCACCGATGGTGCTATCGGCAGCTACATAGTTCACCGAACCGGTCTGCAACGATTCGAAAGCGCCCTGGAGATCGGCGCTGTTACGCAGGCAGCTTTCGCCATAGTGATCGGTTACTTCCCATGCGCTCATGGAAGAAGACTGAGCTGCTACGGAGAATGAGCCGGACTGGGTGGGAGCCGTGGCGTTCTGGGTAAGCGAGAACAAAGCTACCGCAGAACTCATGTACGAATCGGACATCCAATATGCGGAATTCGACTTCGCAACACCCATGACAATGTCAACGTTATCCTTGGTAAAGGCGGTGTCTACCGAAGAACCGACATCCACCAATTCGAGCTTCAGGCCCAGCTCGTCAGCAAGGGCAGCCGCGATATCGACATCGATACCAACGATGCTGCCCTGAAGACTCTGCAGCATGGGGGCATTGGACGCGTTTACGCCCACGCGCAACGTGCCGGAAGACTTGAGGGCAGAATTGCTGATCGTCTGCTCCTTCGCCTGGGGCGTGTAATTGTTCGACGTGCAGCCGCATAAAGCCACCGCCATGGACAGCGCCATCACCAACGTGACAACGAGAATCGATGCGCGTTTCATCGAGACTTCCTTCTTGGTACCGATACTAACGCCCTTCCAGCTGACCTGGTCTTTGACCCCACACTCGCATACTGGAACCAAGCCCGCAAAGCGGACGTCGTCCTCGTTCGTGCAACCCTATGTTGCATAAAACCCGAACGGTACGTCTTACCTCTAGGATGCGCCATGCTCGTTTCGGAAAACCGATAACTTACGTGGATCCTTTTGACCGCATCTGCCTTGGACTAGGAAAAACCGCAACCACAGACCTGGATAGAGCATTCCTAGTCTAGCAGAATAGGCAACTCGATCGGCTTCTTGCGCATGCTTTTCCCATATCCTTCGCATTTGCTTCGCACATCCCAATCATAGTCGTTACTGGAATCGGATGATAACCCCACGAACCATGTTTGACGGCGGGGTCGGCAACAGCCCTGCCTGCATCGCCAAAGCCGACAATATAAGGCAGCATCAGAAAGAAGAGTGAAGTGCTCGCGGAAATCAAAGGCTCGTTAAAACTCCTTCAGCTTGGGCTCTCCGAAGCCGTTTGGCAAACCAGGTGCGTTATCTGCGATGTGCCGGGAGTAGCGCTTTGCAATAAATGCTCACGAGAATTGCCCTACCTGGACCAACTTTCAGCATGCCCCCTATGCGGAGCGCCCTGGGGGCGCGGGATATGCTGCGAATGCAATCAACAAACCTTGCGATGGAAGGGATTGGCACGCTTTCCCCTCGATGGCTGCGTTTCTGCGGTATTGCTTTCACCGGAAACAAAGCGCATCGTAACCGTTTTCAAAGATCGAGGAGAACAGCAGCTTTCAGAGATAATTGCCCACCATATGGCAAATGTTCTTCCGCCCTCCTGGCAAGCAGAAGCTGTGCTCGTCCCCATACCCGCACGCACCAACGCCGTCCGAGAGCGCGGGTTCGATCACATTTCGCTTATCGGAGCTGAGCTGTCGCGCATAACAGGAATGCCCCTTACTCCCTTCTCCGAGCGAAACCCCGCCGCGACCAGCGCGATCTCGACGCAAGACAAAGGCTTGCCAACATGGCTGGATCGTTCGACCTCGAACCAAACGGGCCTTCCCTATGGAAACGCCCTTAAGGCGCGTTTGGGCATCATGCCCCGCATCGTATTAATCGACGACGTGTTCACCACAGGGGCAACTCTCTTCACTGCAGGAAACACTCTACGAGCAGCGGGCGCAAAGGAAATCTATGCGGTTACTTTCATCAGAGCATAAGCCGCCGCGGAGCACGGCAAAAAAACAGCCAGACGATACCGTCTGGCTGCCTCGAATCCGCTAGAACCGAGAAGGGGCTGCAACGCAACCGCGCTGCCCCCGCGGAGCGCCTTTAGATGCGATCGGCATCTTTGGCGTTGGCCTGTGCAAACTCTTGAACGTCAACCGAGATGCTGTGCTGAATGGGCTTCCAAGAGGCCTTCTTGACCAGGGCAACCAGCGCAATAGGAATGTAGGTGATCATGAACAACGGAAGGTGAACATGTAAAAGATCTTCTTACGAGCAGGTGCATGGATGTTGTCCCATTCGGTAAAGGTAGTAAGCGCGCCGAAGATGAACATGAACAGCATGAAGTTAAACAGGCAGAAGAAGATCGAGGAAAGCGAAGAAGTGATCATGACGCCCGTCGACATTACGCCGGTAACGCCCAGCACGGCGATAATCGCATTGAAAGCAATGGTGATGATGGTCAGCAACATAGCAGGGCAGATAGTCATCAACATGTCGTAGCATGCGAAACGAGAACCTTTAGGGTTGGTGAAAATACCCTTGAACAGCTTGCCGGCATAGCCAAAGAACACCTGATAGAAGCCTTTTGCCCAACGGAAGCGCTGGTTCCAGGAGTCGCGGAATGTCAGCGGCTGTTCGTCGTAGAGCATAGCGGTAGGCGTATAGGAAATTCGACGACCGCGGACGATAGAGGCAGTGGAAAATTCGATATCCTCAGTGAGCATATGGTACTTCCAGCCGCCCATCTCATCAATGATCTTCGCGCTGATAAAGAAACCCGTGCCCGAAACAGCGCAGCTGGTTCCCAAGGTAAGACGAGCCTGAGAAAGGTATTTCGCCTCGCGCATGAACCATACGGCATAGCCCGCGGTAATCCAGTTGGAACCGTAATTCTTCGAGTTGCGATAGCTGGTTGAGGCAACCGCGCCGTTATCGAAAGTCTTGTTCATTTCGCGGAAGTAGTTCACGTCGAGCACATTGTCGGCATCAAACACGAAGTATGCCTCGTATTCATTTTCGCTGTAGTGCTGGCGAATGCAAGAAAAGCCGTAATCGAGGGCGTAACCCTTACCGATATGCTCCTTGTTGAAACGAGGGAACACGATGGCGCCAGCTTCCTGGGCAACGGCAGCCGTATTATCGGTACAGTTATCGGCAACAACAAAGATGTCAATGAGCTCTTGCGGATAGTTCTGCACGCGAATGCTGTGAATGAGGTCACCGATAACAGCGTTCTCGTTACGGGCGGCAACGATAACCGCATAACGATGGTTCTTTTTCGCTGTCAGTTGCGGCGGTTTCTTCGTAAGCGTTACGAATACGTAGAAAATCTGATACACGTAGCAAACAGAGAACACGAGAAAGACGCAGAAGTTAAAGATGTCCACAAACGAGAGGGACGAAAAAACTGGTCTAGCACCAATGCTCCTTTTCCAATGTTCGCGAACGAGAACTGCGAACCCCAATAAAGCCAAAACGCCGTTGTTTTGGCGCATGGCAATCTACACCCGTAGGCGTTTTCTTGCTTTCGGGATTATAGACGCTTTTAGAGCAAGCTGGCGCACGCTCATTCCCCAACCCGATAAAACGCACCTATTGGGTCATTTTCTCTTCACATCATCACGCCTCCTGCATATCACCTCCACAAATCAACGGAATATAATGGAAGCTGGGAGGGTCATAGTAAACAAGGAGGATGATATGCCCGTTTTCAATAACCGCACACCGCAATATGCAGAACAGGTAGAAGGCGGTATCGGCAGAATGCAACGCGACCGTCTGCTTGAAGGAGATCAACTTGGTGGAATCTGCAGCTATGTTGCGCAGATCTCACTTGAGCAAGACTGCTCAATCGGCATCCACCAACACGTAGGCGATTCGGAAATGTACTTCATCACTGCGGGCACTGCCACGTACACTGAAAACGACGTTGAATACCGCGTCGAAAAAGGCGATGTGCTCTACTGCCCCGACGGAAGCTTTCACGGCATCCTGAACTCAGGTGAAGACATGTTGAGTTTCGTTGCCGTCATCCAAAAATGCGAATAGCGATCTTACCACTGCTATCCAGCATTACAGCCGTATCTATAATGGAAGCGACAACTCGGGCCCCACATGGCTATTCCATGTCGGGGCTCTGCTTTATCCGCTAAGGAGCACCTATGACTTTTGACGAACTTGACGAACAGCAAACCAAGGCAGCGCTTTACGTGCTGGAGTTGCCGACATTGAACCCACTCGCGAAAACGCCCGTCTCTACCTTGCCTGGGACGTCCTTTCCTTCACCGAGGATGCGCAAGGACGCTACTGCTGGTATATGGACGACGAAGGCAACGAAGCATGCATCAAGGTAGACAGCCTGGAAATCATCGAAACCTCGAGTACGAGTAACCCATTAGCTCCTAGAGCAGAATCGGCCCAAAGAAGGCGAATAAAGGACGAAGAGATATCGCATTGTGTGTTTCGCGCCTTATTTGATCCACAGGGCCGCTCCGGGAACCCGAAAACAAAAAATCGGTCTGTATTGCAACTTTTTGCGATTAGGGGCTGTCGCATGGTTCCCCCATCGCAAATCGCGGCGCAAAAGCGCAGTTCACCATTCATGCACCGGCTCGCTTTCGCCTTTGTCAGAGCGGAAAAAGGATCCCTAATCGAAAAAAGTTGCAAAAATGTCCGATTTTTTGTCTTTGCAACGGCCGAATCACTGAGACGAGGCAAATCCGCAATAAATATCTAGCGAGCGCCGAGCTGGGGCCAGAGAACCAGACGGAAGTCAAGCGGAGAGCCAGGAGGGCGACGGTGCTATCGATTTGTGGCGGCACCCGTCTGCGGCAGTGCCGCACATCTGGGGGCTGCCGCCTATCCAGGCGTCTGTCAAACAGCACCCAAATAGCGCCCATAGGGCAAAATGAGCCATAAAACGAAAAGGCCACCGAGCAAAATAGCTCGGTGGCCTGCATTTTTAATGGTGCCGGCAACAGGAATCGAACCCGCAACCCACTGATTACAAATCAGTTGCGCTACTGTTGCGCCATGCCGGCAAAACCGTCTGCCAATTATGCCATAAGTTAAGCCATCATCACGGAAAACGCACCAAATAGGTTGAGCGGTTGATCAGAGCGGCAACGTCAAGAACAGCTACCGCACACCTTCACCATTGAATTCGGGAACGAAGCTTTCCTGAGCAGCATCGCCCTGCTGCCAAAAATAGTCTTCTACCCCAAGCGAATCCGCATAATCAAGCACCTCTTCGTACTCTTCTTCGGTTACCCGACCGGCAAGGCCGTAGCGCTCAAGCCCCGACGCTAAAGGCGTGTACTGGCTCATGATACTCAACCGAACACCGCTACCAAAGCGATCATGCAGCGTAGCGAGCGCACGTTTCGATTCCTCGACCCTACCGGGAAGAACCAAATGACGGACAATAACGCCTTTAAGCAGCAACCCCTTCGTCGTCTTCCTCCCATACGGGAACCTGAGCAACCATTTCCTCGATAGCAGCCAATGCTATTTCCAGGGATGAGGGGCATGGGAAAGCTTTCCTGCCTCAAAAGCAGACGCGTACTTGAAATCAGCGAGATACACATCCACCTTTCCCCTCATAAAGGCTCAGCGCCTCGGCGATCGAAGCTTGAGGTGTTGTACACCACGAGGATAATGCGCGCTCGCGAATCCCGCAACTCGCCCAAAAGCAGCAGCGATGCTAGGCGTATAGTGCGTTAGCGTAACCAAGTTGATATTCGCCGCATGCTCCTCGTTCTGCAAACGGAGCAGCATTTCCTTAAACTGCTGCAAGCTTATCTGGACCCCAGAGCCAGACACCAATTCCCTGTTTTGGCAGTACACATTGAAAGAGGCAATGCAGAAGAACACAGCACCGCTGCCTTTGTCTCCCACTAAGCAGGGTTCTTCCCACCAATGCAGAGCCGCACGCCCCAGACGCAGAACGTCAGACGCCCCACATACACCACGCTCTCCTTCTTCGCGATTCACGCCCGCATTGCCGAGGACATAAACCGCACGAGAATAAAGGGGACCCCGCACGGGATCCCCTTAAATCAATGGCGCTGTTCACCGATTCGCCCACAAGCTCACCAAATTAGTGATGGTGCTTGCCGCAGCACTCATGCTCCTCGCGAGGATCATGGCCGCATTCGCACTCATGGTCTTCGCCGTCTTCGCAGCCGCAATCGCAGCTTTCGAAGGCACCTTCGGCACGGGACCAGTCAAGTCCGTAGCGATTGGTGGTTTCTTCATCGGCGAATACCAACTTCAAACCAGCAGGGCTCAAGTCGATGCCGCCCACCAAAGCGAGCAGCTCCATAAGGCGATAGCACGCTTCTGCCTGAGGAAGAATCATTTCCTCATCTTCCAAGGAAGCAGGGCAGCCGTTGCTTTCCCCATCAAGTGCTCGATAGTGAACGAGGCATCGTACTCTTCATCGAGCAAAGCCTGAGCAAAAAGCTTCCTGGGCAGGAGAAATGCTATTCATGTCATGCATGAAGTCGATAACATCCTCCATCATCACGTTTACGTCGCTGCCGACGTTTGCAAGAGCAACCTGCGCCTCGACCGCACCGACCAAGGTCGCACAACGTTGCAGCGTAAAGGGCAACCTTCGCCTTCTGGCCAGCTCCCGCATGGCCCATCCACATTACGCGATGAGCGATAGCGTCAAGCAGGGCTTTACTGTTTTGTAGTCAGCGTCTTCGCGACAGCCAGCAACAATACCCAGGTTTTCACGGCTAACGAACGCCTCTTCGCACACCATGTCGCTCACCCCAAGGGAGCATCAATAGCCGCATGGCCGTTCACGCAGGCAACGGCATCAAGCTCGCAAAGCAAACGAAACGGTAGAAGGGCTCAGGTCGACCAAGATGGCGCCTTCTTTGGATCCGCGAAGCAAGCCTTCCGTGTCGTAGTACAGATCTTCCAACGCAGAAGTATTGATGCAGTAGGTAAACACTACATCGGCATTGGAGATATCGGTTGCCGGATAACCCGCCGCTTCAAGCAAGCCGCTTACGCCAGCGCCCACACGCTCGTCGCCGGCAAATGCAAATGTCAAATCCTGAGTGCCCATATGCACATCCTTTCCAAGTTATCGAATAGCCCATTCGGCAATTCGGGGAACACGCACCCTCAAACAGCCCACCGACGATGCGTAGGGATTTCAAAAAAGCGGGCTCAGATAGCTACTGTTTCTTTCCGCGGACCTTGTTCGCAATGCGATCGGCCATGGAAATATCTGCCCGGCAATCTTGTCCCCAGAACACAATGGCGATCATCCAGGACCTACATGGCTGCCAATAACCGGGCCAATACTCGTTTCAAGAACATAACCGAGTCGTCCTCTTTAGAGATGAGACCCATCAAGCGCTCGGCATCTTTTGGGGCAGTCGGCATTGCCGATAACCACATTCTGGCCAGGAGCATCAGAGCTGCGTCGTTTCATATAGTATTCATGCAGGGCTCGAATACCCTTTTTGCGACCGCGAGCAACACCCGTAAGTGCCAGCTTACCATCGGCATCGATACCCAAAAAGAGGCTTCACATCAAGCTTAGAACCCGCATAGGCAACCGACGATGGAATACGGCCACCCCGTCGCAGCGCTTCCAAATCATCCACCATGAACTGGCGATCCACGAAATAACGCGCCTCTTCAGCCCATGCCACCATCTCATCGGCGGTCAGCCCCTTTTCACGCTGACGCAACGCTTCATACACCAAGAATGCCTCGGCGATAGATGCCAGCTTGGTATCCACCATACGGACATCAAGTCTGGAATTTCCTGCTTTGCCTGATCGAGGAAAAGGCATGCCGTATCGAACGTTCCCGAAAGGCCGCTCGAAAAGCTCAAATACACCGCCGGTTTTCCCTGCTCATGAGCCCATTCGAACGCCTCTCGAAGTGCGGGCATAGGGATTTGGGCAGTTTGAGGCTCAGAGCCATTGCGCATCGATTCGTAAAATCATGGGCCGAACGCGAACGATACAGATCGTCGAGATGTTCACCTTCATCATCGAGGTAAGGGAACTTAAGCAGATACACACCATCGCGGTCTACCACCTCGTAGGGTAAATCACAGCATGAATCGATGATTAAGTTGCATTTAATATCCATTACGGTTGCCTCTCAAAACAGGGGTTTCACTAGTTGGCCACAGCAAGGCTGCTCAAATCACCTGTGATCTTGCCTTCAAGGGGCTTATTGCATATATACGAAATGCCCACAGCAGGACCCACATGCAACCCAACAACCGGACTAACAGGAATCACGCGAACCCTCGCTTAAGGAAAGGCTCGAAGAATTCCTTTGCCCACTCTACGGCGGAGCTTTGTCTCCGATGTAATGCACCACCAAGTCCTTCAAACCACCGCAGGTTTCAATATCGTGCTCTAAGATTTCCTGGATCTTGACAAGGGCCTTCTTGCGGGTTCGGACTTTCGCCATAGGCTCAGGCGTACCGTCGACCACCGTCAAAACTGGCGCCAACTTGATAAGGTTGCCCAAAAGCGCCGCCGCACCGCCAATACGGCCGCCTTTTTTCAAGAAGGTAAGCGATTCAGGCGTGAAAAGGAAACGTGTGCTCTTGATAGCTTCAAGAACCGTCTGGGCGGCCTCGGCAAGCGTCTTGCCTTCCCTCACCGCACGAGCGCCTTCCAAAACGGGAAATGCCTCGTCAAAGCCACAGGACGATGAATCGATCATGCAATACTTGAAGTTGATATTGCGCGACTCTACAGAGCGGGCAGCGCGCAACACGCCATCGAAGGCGCGGAAAGACCCGTAGAAATCTAAAATGCCCAGGACCTCATGGCCCGCCTTCGCAAACGATTCGAACAGTTCTTCGAGCGTGCTCTGCGAAGGCTGGCTTGAAGTTGGAGGGTTATCGGCCATGTCGTAGATGCGCGTATAGAAATCATCGAGATCCATCGTGGCATCAACATGCTCGTGTCCATCTTCGTTCAAGAACAAGGACACAACTTCGATGTTTTCTTCTTCGATCAATTCCTTAGGCAACGAGGCCACGGAGTCGGTAACGACTTTGATCATTCGGCACAGCTCCTTTTCGCAAAGGCGGCGCGCAACAAAGCGCAGCCGCCTTACCACAGCTAGGCTAAGCATCTGCTGACTATTTCCAGATCGCCCCAGCAACAAACAACTTGCAGGACGAAACAAATCAAGCGTACTTGGGATTCTACGAAAGTCCCAAAAGACGCGAGACCAAATCGCGTCGGCGATAGAACAGAGAGTATTCCAAACCGACTGGATAAGAATGCGGGTTGACAATGCGCTTCTGGCTTTCGTCGAGCAAAGCAAGCTGTTCTCGGCAGCGATCTCGTGCAACCATTGCGTCACGCGCCTCAGCATCGAGCACAACCTTGCCCGCGCGGGCAAGCGGCTCAAGGAGCGTTTCGTAACGAAGACCGGAAAGATCTTTTTGGCGCAACTCGTCTGCAGGGTCAACAATGCGTTCGCTCGAGACAGGATACAGAACATCAAAAACCATGTCTCCGCAATGGTTCCCGATTCGTGGAAATAGCGACGAACGTCAAGAATTCCGGGAACAGTTTGCTTGGAACTCTGCCCCGTAACTTTGACACAGGGTTCCCATTCTCCACCCTTCATGCGCTTTGCCGCCAGTTTGTATACGCCGCCAAGCGCGCTGGCTGATCGTAAGCGGTAACCAACGGGTGCCCACGCCCCAAGAAGCAACTTTGGCACCTGAGTCGCGGATAGACTTGATGGCAAACTCGTCCAAATCATTCGAAAGAACCACGCCGGTATCGGTAAAAGGCCTGCCATCAAGCATGGCACGAGCTTTCTTGGCATTCCACGCCAGATCGCCCGAGTCGATGCGGATGCCTGCTAGGTGCTCGCCGCGCGCTTTCATTTCAAGGCCAACGGTAATGGCATTTTTCATGCCCCTGGGCTACATCGTAGGTATCTACGAGCAATACGCAGTTCGTGGGGAATTCTTTGGCATATGCGCGAAATGCCTCGAGCTCATCGTCAAACGCCATAACCCACGCATGTGCATGGGTGCCAGAAACCGGCAAGCCGTACTCACGACCAGCAAGCACGTTTGAAGTAGAAGCACAGCCGCCCACGATGCATGCGCGAGAAGCGCGCATGCCGCCCGATTCGCCCTGGGCGCGGCGTAAGCCGAATTCTGCCACGGGAGTTTCAGCGGCAAGACAAACGCGCGCCGCCTTAGTTGCGGCAAGAGTTTCAAAAATTAACGCAGTTCAGCAGCTGCGTTTCCAGAAGCTGGCACTGAACGATAGGGGCCGGTTACGCGAACGATGGGATCATTCGGGAACACCACCGTGCCTTCACGTACGGCGTCGATCTCGACAGTAAGCTCGAGCGTGCGCAGATACTCAAGAAAATCAGGATTGAATAGCTTACCGCCGCCTGGCGCATCGATAGAAGCAAGATACTCTACGCTTTCGTCGGAGAACGAGAAGTTCTCCACCACTTCAGCGATATGATCCATGCCGCTGGCAATAGCGTATCCACCCTTAAACGGCGGTTCGCGGAAGAAGATATGGAAGCATCCCTCTTCCTCAAGTTTTCCACAGGCCCAGTAACCCTGAGCCATGGTTATCTGGTACAAGGTCCGTTAAAAGAGCATAGTCGTCATTGTTGTTCATTCGTGCTGCCTTCCCTGAGCCTTACGGCGACGGCGGCGGGCTTGCGATGAGCTACTTCGCCCTGCTTGCCGGTATTCGAACCGTTGGCCGTATGCTCCCCTTGTTGCTTTCGAGGTGCATTGCGCACACCCGAAGATTTACGGCCGGGACGCTTTGCACCTGGTCGGAATTGCTTTTTCTTGCGCTCTTCGCTGCGCTGGTTCTGCTGACCCTGCTTGCCCTGCTGCTGGGGCTTGCTTCCCTTGCCTGAGCCACGGCGCGAACGGCGCGACTGACCCTCGTTCTTTTTTTCTGAGAAGCAGATTTCTTCTGATCCTGAGAGCCTTCGCCCTTGTTAGCGGATTGGCCTTCGGCGCCCGATGAACCGCTGCGACTACGACGGCGGCGGGGCTTGCGATGGGCGTCTTCCTTTTCACGCTCGCTTTTGCGGGCTTTACGCGATTCGTTATCAGCGAGCTTTTCGTTGCCGCTGAACGAAGCAACTTCGAAGGTGGTGGTGCCGAATACATCAAGGGGATCGGGGGAAGCATACTTCGAACACTTCCTCGGATACACCGGTGGGACGCTTTCCTTCGCCGTTGTATTCCATTTCCGCAAGCGGAACCTTGATGGATTTGCCGTCTTCCAGCTGAAGGGTGACGCGCTCCAAAGGAACATTGATTTCTGTTACGCGGGCAACGCCGCCAGGCACTCAACCTTTGCGCCATGTTTAGGAGCACGTGAATTAACCCTTTATAGGTTTCATACTCGTAGCGCAAGCAGCACATGAGCCTGCCGCAGCATCCCGATATTTTTGAGGGTTGAGCGACAGATTCTGTTCCTTTGCCATACGGATAGAAACAGGAGAAAACTCTCCGCCCAGACGCTTGCAGCAGAGTTCTGGCCGCAATGGCCCAAGCCACCCACCAAACGAGCCCCATCGCGCACGCCAATCTGTCGCATGTCTACGCGCACATGGAAATGACCGGCGAGCTTGCGCACCAAGTCGCGAAAAATCTACGCGCTCCTCAGCCTCGAAATAGAACACCGCCTTGTCGCCATCGAACAGGAACTCCACCATAACGGGGACGCATTTGATCGCTTGCGCCTTCGGCAAACTCCTTGAACACAACCAGCGCCTCTTCGCCCCTGCTGGGCCAATTCGTCTGCGCGCTGGACGTCTTCTTCCGTCGCAATGCGAATAACCGGCTTCAACGGCGACTTCAGATCGGCGATAAGCTCATCGCTTACCTCCATGATATCGGCCGTTGCCGTGCCGAACTCGGTTCCTCGTTCCGTCTTAACGATTACGTGGTCGTTTGCTTTAACGTCTATGTCGCCCGGGTCGAACCAGAGAACCTTGTTCCCGCCTGCATCTTAATAGGTGTTACCAGAACCATGTAGAACCTCTCTTATCGTGAACAGAAGCGTGTCCAAGCACGTTTCTGGAGAAACATTATAACTAAGCGCTTCTGTCGGTCTTGTACGCTTTCGCGCAATGCGCGCATCAGACCCTCAACGTTTACCCTGGCTGCCGCCGCTTCTACGGCAGAACGCTGGTCGATGTTCACCATCAACTCAGGAGTGCCCGAAACCACCATAAGGGACATCGCGCAGCCACGAACGGATAATCGCGGTCATTTGCTTGAGCGAAGTACGCGTTGCCTGGGTAAGGGCGCGTTTATGGCGCAGCTCGATTTGGCGCATGGCTGTTTTCGTAAGGAAATCAGCAGATTCCGCCAATTCCTCGCTTTGCTCGGTTCGCACGTTATCGAGCGGGGCCTTTGCACGTTCAATGAGTTCAGCAGCATACTCTGGTACATCGCGGGCATCGGCAACAGACAAACCGGCCAAGACTTCCATCACGCGAGCGCGGGAATTCGGTGCGTTCGCTGCTTTTGGCAAACGAGATAGCCTGCGTAATGGAGCCATCACACGCCTCGATTGCCATACGGGCGCGCTCAGGGTTATCCCAACCTTTTGGGAAAGGATCCCCGCCGCCTCCTGAGCAGGAATATGGCGAAAAAGGAACCACCTGACAGCGAGAAACTATGGTGGGAAGCACGCCTTCGCGGGTGCGGCCCAGAAGGATAAATACCTACGCCAGGCACTGGTTCTTCAAGAGTCTTCAGAAAAGCATTCGCCGCCTGGAGTTCCCAGAAGATCGACGCGATCGAGGATATATACCTTGCTCTTTTGCACGAATGGGAGCAAGCGAAACATCGGAAACGATTTCCTGATCTGCTCGACCAGTAGCCCTGAGCACCTCGGGAGCGTAATAGTGCACATCAGGATGACGGCGACGCAACACACGAGCGCAATCGTCGCATTCACCGCAGCCATTCTTTTTCGCACAGGATTGCCTGGGCGAATGCATATGCCGCAGATGTTTTGTTGGAGCCGGCAGGGCCCGTAAGCAAGTAAGCATGGCTTACCCGACCCGAAGCTATCGTCGCACGAAAGAATTCGCGCACACGAGGCTGACCGAGCACTCCGTCGAAGACATCAGCCACCGTACTACTCACCTAAGCTGATCTTGGCTTTTTATCGGTATTACGCTCGAGGATAGATTCGAAGAATCCGGGCTGCCACACAGGACTCGAGGCATCCCAGCTGAAGATATCGGAAAGCTCCTGAAGATGGTTCGGGCCGTTTCGTCCTTGGAACCCGCAGAGGAAACGACGCGGGATGCGCTGGGGTTTTCTGCCGCGATGCGCATGAATGCGCTATTCACGCGCGCATGGAAATCGGCTCCCGCCTGCTCAAGCCTGTCAGCGTCTCCGTGATGGGTGGCTCGTTCAAGCCCTTCTTCAGCAGGAGCTTCGGTGATGTAAGCAGGATGGTGCGACAGGATGCACCCCTTGGCAAGCGAACACATTGGCCTGATGCACAAACGATACGGGAAGACGCGACCATACGCCTGATAGGCAACCGTGGAATCATAGAACCTGTCGAGCAGAACAACCGCCCCTCGCGCAAGCGCGGGAATGATAGTCTCTTTACGATTTGGGCAATGAGCGGCTTCGTAGATAAGCAACTCGGCCTGATCAGACATGGCGGAATTCTCGGGATTGAGAACAATCGAGCGCAGCGCTTCACCAATGGCAGTGCCGCCAGGCTCGCGCAAGCACAGAACCTCATGCCCCATTTTGCGCAGGCACTCAGCCAAAAAACGTGATATGCGTTGTTTTGCCGGCGCCATCTCCGCCTTCAAAGGTGATGAAGATTCCAGGTCCGACAGTAGTATCCTGCGCAGTGGCCACTCGTTAATTCCTATCAGTCGAGAGAGTAAATGTTCGCCCATCGTGTCGATACCGACGAAAAACGGGGAAATCGGAGACGATGATCTTTCGCAACGCCTCGGTACCCAAGTCATCATACGCTAACGTTTCACACGATTCTATGCACTTCGCAAGAAACGCAGCAGCGCCGCCAACAGCCACAAAGTACACCGCACCGTTATCGATGCAGGCTTGGCGAACCGCTTCGAGCGATGGCCCTTTACCCACCGTTGCGGCAAGACCGCAATCCATAAGATGAGGAGCCGCAAAGTCCATTCGCGAAGCAGTGGTGGGGCCGATAGCGCCAAACGGACGCCCTGCTGCCGAAGGGTTGGCCCTGCATAGAAAATGGTCTGGCCCGTTAAGCCATACGGCAGCTCTTTGCTGTCCCCCATTTCGGCAAGCAGACGCTGATGGCCCGCATCGCGCAGCGTGAAAAGGGGACCGGAAAGCAAGCAAGCTTGGCCGGCGCGCAATTCTTTCGCCTCTTCAGGGTTTAAAGGGAAGAGTAAGGCGTATTGGATCAGCTGGCATGACTACTCCCCTTCCGATTCAGACACTTTGACAACATGAGTGGGGAACATCGACCGTTGTGCGACGGGTGGCAGAACAGCTCATGTTCACCGCCACGGGAAGCGCGGCAATATGGCACGGAGCCGTAGCAATACGTACGCCCAACGCCGTGGTTTGGCCGCCTAACGCCCCCGCACCGATTCCCGTTGCATTGATTGCGGAAAGCAACTCCGCCTCAAATGCAGCGGCGTCGGGATTGGGGTTCACGGTACCAAGCGGACGCATTAAAGCGCGCTTAGCCAGGCCGCCGACCTTGTCGAACGTGGCACCCACGCCTACGCCCACCACCAAAGGAGAGGGCAGGCATTGGCTGCCTTTTCGCGCACGCAGGCAAGCACGGTATCGATAACGCCCTGCTTGCCAGCACTTGGCGTGAGCATAACCACGCGGCTGGCATTGTCGGAGCCGCCGCCTTTCAGCATTACGTGCAAACGGCAAACCCCCGGCTCATCGACAAAATGAACCTCGCAGAAAGCCGGCGTGTTGTCTTGCGTGTTGCCGCGGTCGAACAGCGCATCCTTTACCACCGATTTGCGCAAACGCGCATCGATATAGGATTTCGCAACCGCATCGTTCACGCGAGAAAACACATCACCAGGAACCAGTACGTCGGGGGCCGGCTTCCAAGCACACCCATACCGTGCCCGTGTCTTGGCAGATAGGCACACAGTCATCTGCAGCAACGCCAGCGTTTTGCACTAGCTGGTCCAAAACGATGCGCGCACGGGCACCAGTCTCAGTTTCACGGGCAGCAACCAAACCCGACAAGATATCGTCGGGAACGCGCGTGGCCAGCTGAGGAATAAGAGGCAGCAGTGTCGCCCTCGATATCGCCGGGGGTTACCGTTAGCATGTAGTCACCTTAGAACGTTTGCTTACTCGGGAAGATTCTCGAGACCCTTCTTAACACTGGCAGCAGATTCCTGCAGGGCAGCCAGCTCTTCGGGGGTAAGGTCGAACTCGACGATCTCTTCAACGCCGCCCTTGCCCAAACGAACAGGGATGTTCATGTACAGGTCGTTCAGACCGTACTGACCGTCGATGTAAGCGCAAACGCTCAATACTTCCTTGGAGTCGGTAAGGATAGCCTCGACCATCTTGGCAATGGAAGCGCCTGGAGCGTAATAAGCAGAGCCCGTCTTCAGGAAGGAAACAACTTCAGCGCCGCCCTTGGTGCAACGCTTGGTAACCTCGGCGATGTCCTCTTCGCTCATAAGCTCGGTAATAGGAGTGCCCTTGACGGTAGTGAAGCGAGGCCAGCAAACCATGCCCTCACCGTGAGCACCAAGCGCCCAAGCGGTAACATCAGCAGGATCGCAGCCAAGCTTTTCGCATACCGCAAAGAAAGACGGGAGGAGTCGAGCACGCCACCCATGCCCATAAGGCGGTTGGAGGGCAGACCAGACTTCTTGAAGGCCAGGTAGGTCATAACGTCAAGCGGATTGGTAACGCAGATATAGATAGCGTTCGGAGAAGCGGCCATTGCCTGCTCGATAACGGAAGACATGATGCCAGAGTTAACGCCAGGCAGGTCTTCGCGGGTCATGCCGGGCTTGCGAGCGATACCAGCAGTGATTACCACGATGTCGGAATCGGCGGTTGCCGCATAGTCGTTGGTGCCCGTTACCTTAACGGTGAACTTTTCCACCGAACGCATGTGCATCATATCAAGCGCCTAGCCCTGAGGCAGACCCTCTGCCACGTCCACCAAAACGACGTCGACGAGATTCTTGGAAGCGATGATGTGCGCAGCAGTTGCGCCAACATTGCCTGCACCTACGATAGTGACCTTGCTCATTATTCCTCCTGAACGGTTTGGATTCGCCACGTGCCGCACGGCGTAATTGTTTTATTCTCCTCTTTCTTTATTTCCTCTCTGGAAAAACACAAGCTACTCCTGCATACCAGCCGCTCACCCCCCCGAGCGCTCAAGGGGAGGCGGATTCTAGCGAACGTTGCAACACCCTTGATTGGAAAGGGTGTTTACGATGGGATACGAATTCGACGGAGTCGTCTACGAAAAGCTGAGGAGATGCAGGAGGCGCGCAGGGCCAGGTACATCGAGTTCGTCTCCGGCGGCATGAACTTCACGCAGGCCGCCAAGGCTGTCGGTGTCTCGAAGCGGACCGGCAAGGTTTGGAGGAACGGGCGCGGAAGGTCGTCCGGCCGCAACGAGCGCGCGCTCGTCGACTGGTATCGTGGAGACATGGAAGAACCGAAGAAGATAGACGGCTACTATCTGTCGCAGGATGAGAGAATCGCCATCGCCGACGGCCTGCGCGCCGGCGAGTCCATCCGGTCCATAGCCGGGAAGCTGGGCAGGAGCCCGTCCACGATCAGCCGCGAGATCAGGTCGAACACCGGGCCGACGGGCAGCTACGGCCCTACCGAGCGCAGCAGATCTCGACCAGCCGCCTCAAGCGGCCGAAGGCCCGCAAGGTCGACAACCCGAGGCTCCGCCGCGTGATCCAGGAGAAACTGGACAAGCATTGGTCGCCCGAGCAGATTTCCGGCTGGCTTCGCCGCGAGTTCCCGATAATGATGCAATGAACGCTTGCCACGAGACCATATACCAGGCCATCTACGTCCAATCGAAGGGCCAGCTCAAGCGCGACATCGAGAGAAAGCTCGGTCGGGCCGCGTCGCCCGGCGCCCCAGGTCGGCCGCTGACGAGCGCAAGCCTCGCTTCAGGGACCCCATGGTCATGATCAGCGAGCGGCCGGCGAAGGTCGAGGACCGCGCCGTGCCCGGCCATTGGGAGGGCGACCTGATCACCGGCGCGGCCAACAAGTCGGCCATCGGCACGCTCGTGGAGCGCACGACCCGCTTCACGATACTGCTCCACCTGCCGCACGGGCACGGCGCCGAGCAGGTCCAGGACGCCATAGTCAGGAAGATGGCGCATCTGCCCGAGCTCATGCTGAACTCGCTGACGTGGGACCAGGGGAGCGAGCTCGCGCGCCATAAGAAGATCGGCGCGGCGCTCGACATGCAGGTGTACTTCTGCGACCCGCACTCGCCTTGGCAGCGCGGCACGAACGAGAACACGAACGGCCTCCTTCGCCAGTACTTCCCGAAGGGGACCGACTTGAGCGCGTACCCGGAAGACTACCTCGACGCCGTCGCCGAGGAGCTCAACGACAGGCCGCGGAAGACGCTAGGCTTCATGAAGCCCAGCGAGCTTTTCGCGAAATTGGTAGATGAGTCGGAGGATGCGGCTTAGTTAGCAGGTGTTGCATCCGCCGCTAGAATCCGCCAACGCGCATAAAGAGAGCGCCCACAAGGGGCGCTCTCAGAAACTACTCGCTTTTTTCAGCTGCCTTCTTGGCAGTGGTTTTCTTGGCTGCGGTTTTCTTCTTTGCCGCAGGCTTCTTGGCAGCCTTCTTCGCCTCGGCCTTTTCAGCCTTCTTCTTTGCCGCCTCTTCCTTGGCGGGACAATTGAAAGTTCGGGCAGAGCTAAGGCCACGCTGCGTGGTGACGATAACCATGGGGCACCACAGCTTTCGCATACTTCTTGCGTTGCCGTAAACTTGCCATACTGCGGAAGCGGATAGCCCGTTCGCATTCATCGTAGTTCTCGCAGCGGATGAAGCGCTTCAACGTGCGCGGGTTCTTACGCGCAATAAGCTTCTTCTCAGGCCCTTTTCCTTACACGTGGGGCAAATACCCACTTCCAGGTCGGGCTCTTTGTTTGTTTCGCATTCTGGGTCGATGCACAGAACGCGCGGCTTGGAGCGGAATGCCGTGACCTTGATCTGGGGCATGCCGCAAACAGGGCACTTCTCTTCCAACGCCTCGATCTTGCCCTTAGGCAGCGGATAGGTGACGTCGCAATCGGGCCAACCTGCACAGCCGATGAACATTGAGCGCGTTTTCTGCGAAGAGCGCAGCTGCAGATCCTTACCGCACATTTGGGACATGGACCCACGTAGGCATCAGCAGCAACGGCGTCGGCCAGAGCGTCCTTCACTTCTTCGGAATGAGGAAGAGGTCTTGCCAGCTGCTCGGAAAGCAGATTGCGCGAATTGGTTACCACCTCAGTCTTTGTTTTCTGACCTTCGGCGATATTGTCCATCTCAGCTTCGAGTCCCGCCGTCATCTCCGAGTGGGTGATATGCGGCGCAAACTTATCGAGCGCGTCGCACACCGCCATGCCAAGCTGCGAGGGCTCGATAGGATCGTTCTGCACGTACTTCACCGTATACAGACGCTCGATGATGGAGTGGCGGGTGGATTTCGTGCCAGGCCAAGCTTTTCCATTTCCTGGATAAGGCGGCCCTGCAGAGTAGCGGGCTGGAGGCTTGGTTTGGTCTTTCGTGCAGGTTGCGCCATTGAAAGCTATCTCCTGGCCTTCTTCCAGCGCGGGCGACTGCTCGTCTTTCTTCAAGCCATAAGGATAAATGCCGCGAAGCCCGGCTTCACTAAAACATCGCCCTTAGCCACAAACTCTTCGCCGCCCACAACGAGCGAGACCTTCGTGCCTTCTACGATGGCAGCATCGGAGAGCGTTGCCAGGAATCTACGGGCAATAAGGTTGTAGAGCTTGTACTCCGCCGCCGGAAGGTTGTCGGGCGTTGCCATGGCTGTAGGGTAAATAGGCGGATGGTCAGTAGTTTCTTTTCTTGCCACGGGTTGCATGTAAAGGACCGCCCGAAAGCAGCTGCTTGCAAAACGGGGTATAGGCAGGATTACCGGATGATTTTCTTCATGGTGTCTGCCAGATCGAGCGAAGAGGGGTACACCGTGTTGTCGACGCGCGGATAGCTGATATAGCCATCCATGTACAGGCTTTCTGCCAAACGCATGGTTCGTGGGAGTAAGGCCCTCAGCAGAAGCTGCCGCCATAAAGGCTCGTGGTGTTGAACGGCACGGGAGGCGCCACGGTGCGCTTGCGCTTCGTGATGGACTCAACGCGTGCCGAGGTTTGGCCTTCGACATGGGCCATTACCGCATTGGCTTCCGCCTCAGTCTTTGAAACGCGCCGTTGCATGAGGGGCGATGAAGGCATCTTCGTCTTCGTCGAAAGAACCCTTGATTACCCAGTAATCTTCAGGAACAAACGCCAAGCGCTCGCGCTCGCGGGCGACGATAAGCGCCAAGGTGGGCGTCTGGACGCGGCCAGAAGAACGCACGTTGCCGTAACCAGCAAACTTCACCAAGGTAAGGTAGCGCGTAAGCACCGCGCCCCAGATGAGGTCGATGTCCTGACGTGAAGCGCCCGCACTAGCCAAATTGGTATCGAGCGTTACCAAGTTGCTGAATGCGTGAGTTATCTCTTCTTTGGTAAATGCGGAATAACGTGCACGGGAAACAGGCGCCGTGTCGTTAACTTCTTGAATACACGAAAGCGCGTCCGAACCGATGAGCTCGCCTTCGCGGTCGAAGTCGGTTGCGATGATGATGAGTCGGCTTTCTTCGCCAAGTTCTTCAGAGAACGGATAATGTCTTTTTTTCCTTGGGGCGCTTTTCGATAGGCGAATACACCAAATACGGCAGCGCATCCATCTTCCACCCTTTGAGCTCCACGCCGTCTTCGGTGAAGGGCTTTTTCTTTTGAACGGTGGCCTGGGCAGCGTTTTGGGGATATCGGCCTCCATAACTTCGCCGTCGGCGAAACGCCACGCCACCCACCGCGCTTCTTATACACCAGCGCTGTGGCAAAATCAGGGGCTCCAGGATATGGCCACGAAGGCCAATAGTGACCCAATCTTCGCCATCGACGGTAAAGCGATATACGGGAGTGGAATATACCTTGTCGGCTTTGGGCTTTGTTGCGCCCAACAAATCTGCGATCTTCTGAGCCGCGTCGTTCTTCTCGGTCACAACCAGCTTCACGCGGTTCCTCCTTTTCTGCCGGGCTTTAAGCCCAGCCGCTATTCACACGGTTTAACCCCGATTTGCTTATTAACGTGTGCGGGGATTTGCTCCTTTGTTTGGCAGTGCTTCCCGAGCACGGCCTTTGCTATACGGCAGAATAGCGCCGCGCCCGCTACGCCTGGAGCCCCTCTGCTGCGTAGCAAGATTCAGCATACCCGAATTGAGAAGCTCGAAGCGAAAAACTTGATAACGTATCCGCATAGCTCCGCTGAAAGACCCACCAGGGAAGCACGGGGCTAATTCGTCGCGTTTTGCAGCTCTTCCCTTTCGCGGTCCAAAACCAAGCGCATGGCTTCGATGGCGCATTCAAGCATGGAATCATCGGGTTCATTGGTTGTTAGGCGCTGCATCTGCATACCCGGCCACAAACAACACGCACCAAGGGATTTTCAGGATGGCTGCCCGCCCACTTCACGGTAATCTCGTATGAGATTCCAGCAATAAGGGGCATAAGCGCAATACGCACCACGATGAGCAAGGCGAATGCAGCAGGGCCGCTGATCCCCCACCCCTCGATGAGTAAATTAAGGGGAATGATGGTGTACACCAAAATGGCGATAATCATAACCATGATCAAGAATGCCGTACCGCACCGAACATGCAGCCGCGGAAAGTTTCGCGCGTTTTCCGGTGTAAGCTCAAGCCCGTGCTCGTAGCAGTGGATGGTCTTGTGCTCTGCGCCGTGGTAGCCGAACATGCGCTTGATCTCCAACATGCGCCCGATGAGCCAGATATAGAAGACGAATATCACCACACGCATCAAGCCATCAATGATGTTCCATGCAAAGGGGGTTGGTTTCGTATTCGCCGACCAGCACATTGGATGCCAAAGCAGGCAAGAAGATAAACAGGCCCACTCCTAAAACCAAGCCCATAACCAGGAAATTGCCATTTCCGCTTTCCCAAAACGGCTCTTCTTCCTCCTTGGCGGCGTGAGCGGGAACGCCTTGACCCTCGGACGCATGAAGCGGCCCCGTTTGGCCACCCTGCATGTTTTGCTCGCTGGGTTGGTTACCACCTCAAGCGTCCGCTGGGCACCAAGGGCGTCGATCATGGTATCCGGACGTCCGAAATCGTGTTTCCAAGAAAACGGGGATTCTTGTTCGGGGCTCGCTCCTTCTGGCCTGACTGCCGTCAGATTTTGGAGGTCCCCATTGTCAATGGAGCCCTGATCCTCGAAATCGTATTCTTGACCGTCAAAGTCGCCGTCAATGCACAAGCCGCCCGCAGCCACTTCTTCGGCTACTGTTTTGCTTGCTCATCTTCGTCGTCAAACGCATGGTTGGCGGCAATCTCAAACGCCTTATACCCCAACACCAATGAATCAACCAGGCCACGCACCCGCGTACCAACGGCCAGGAAAGCCACTTGGCGCGCTTTCCCTTCTTGGACAGAGGATGTTCCTCGGGTGCATATGGCCATCGGGCTCACGCACGGCAACGGCCCAGTTGAGCTTGCCCCGCATCATCACGCCTTCGATAAGCGCCTGCCCGCCAATATGGGTACGGCGCTGGCCATCTTCGGTAAATGCTCGTTTCAGATCGCTTCCCATGGGGAAAGGCTACTCCCTTACTACTTTTGGATAGGGGTTTCCGCAGGTCATTTTACCTTCGGGGCACGCTCCGCGAACACAGGAGCACCAGCATCCATAAAGCTATAAGGTGCCGTGGGGCGAACGAGCTCAAGCATGCGATTGGCAAGCTCGCGGATTTCCCATTGAGCGCGATTGCAGCAGCGCAAGCTCAGGAAATGAAGCAACTCACGGATATTCATGGTGATGACAATCTTTGTTTCTGCAGCATTGGGGAGAAGATAACGGGCATCTTCGGCAGGAACACCCGCATCACGGAGCTTATGATACGCATCCACAACGGCATCGATCGCCTCATCGAACACACGGGAGGTCTCTTCCTGGGCGGCAACCGTAGGGGCTTCACCACTTCGACATCCCCTGCGAACTTAACGTAGCGCTGAGACTGCTGGTTGAAGCTGGCCAGACGATGGCGAACCAACTGGTGAGTGAGCGCGCGAAACGCCGTCTACCGCAAAGGTATAACTCACGTGTTCCAGCGTAGAAAAATGGCCCGATTTCATAATGGTAGAAAGCACGCTTTGCACGCGCTCCGGTGGCATGGTTTCCATAAGCTCAGTTGCGCCAACGGGGGGCATAGCAAAGACGTGCCGCCGTTGTCACCGCGCGTTCGGGATGTTCAGGGTATTGCAAAAGCTCTACATTCATAGGGCTTGTCCTTTCTCTTCTTGCGCCATAATAGCGAACCGCCCTCAAACAGCTGCCCACAACAAACCGGTTCGCGGAAAGAACACGCTAATGGGCGGCGGAAGGGCGCACCATCAAAAAATGCGCCCCAGAAGAATTGCTCCTCCGAGGCGCATCATGCCAGCGCTCACCGCCCTTCCGAGAGGCGTTGCAGCTGCGCTCGCTGCTGAAATTGGGCCTACAGTTCTATACGCTCAAACAAATCCCTGCCCACTCCGCATATCGGACAGGTGAAGTCTTCTGGAAGCTCGTCGACGTATTCGATATGGCCGCAAACCGTGCAACGCCACGCGAACGTACGACCCGCCGCAGGGTCCGATTCTTCTTTCTTCGCAGGAGCGTCTTCATTGAAGCTCGGTGCCTTGGGCGGCGTTTTGCCTCCCTTTTAACCTGATGGTAGTAGGCATAGGTCATAGGCTCTTCGCCGCCAGAGGTGCGGCATCGGTAACTGTGCCAATAAAGAGCACGTGGGACCCCAGATCGATTTCCTGTTCAACCTTCACCGAAAAATGTGCGCATACCTGTTCGGAAACGTACGGAATACCCTGTGCGGACGTTTCGGTAGTAAAACCCGAAAACTTATCGGTATCGGCGCTTGAGTGGAATCCGAAGGCTCCAATTAGTTCCATCGAAGCGGATTGGTCAAGCACCGTAATCTCAAACGCACCCGCCTCGCGCACGCCCTGCGTGGTGAAGTTGTCTTTGTTCAGCGCAATGCTTGCCTGAGCTGGGTTACTCGTAACCTGCGTAAATGTGTTTGCCACGCAACCAACAGGTTTTCCATCCCTTAAGGAGCTAACCAGGTACATGCCGTAGGTTAGCGATCGAAATGCAGTTTTATCCATAGCTCCCAAACCTCCCCTTTGCTTAGCTGTGATCATAGAATACGAAGTGCTATGGGCTACAGCAAGAAATGCCTGGTAAATGGGCTTATTTCTTGGTGCTTTTCTTATCTCGCAAGTATTTCAAGCCCTTCTGGGTTAGCTGACTACCCGCAGCCACTGCCGCACCCGCAGCGCTTTTCGCAACAGGCTTTGCTACCTGAGCTGCTGCACCAGCAACGCCTTTAACGACAGGCTTTGCCGCGGACCGCCGCTCCGGCAACAAGCGGAGCTTCGCAAATAACCTTCTTCGCAACCTTCGGGGCCTCTTCGGCTGCTTTGTGAGCGGTTTTCTCGGCAGAGGCTTTAACCGTAACGGCGGCCTTTTCGGCAACGTCGTCGAGTTTTCCTCGAAAGGTGTTGCCGAACGACCCGAGCAATTACGCTGGCCCTGCTTATCAAGGCTGCACCGCCCGCAATTGCCACAGCACCAGGGCCAGGCAGAACAAGCATGGGAACGCCTGCGGCGGTCAAGGCAGTACCTGCCGCTATTTGGGCTGCCCCTTGATTTTATGCTTCTGGTTCTCCTCGTCGTCCATAGGCAACACTTCGGGAACCACGTATTCAGGTTCGGCCGAGGCTCCGTTGGCGGATGAATCACCATTGTTCATTGCAGTTGCTTTATCACTGTTATTCATTGCGGTTCCTTTTCCCAGCTGCACACCTATGCAGCAAATCGAACAAGTACCTTTCGTCGGCAAAGAGCGGAACGCACCCGTTGCAAACCAAACGCAGTCAAACGCCGCCATAATTAACGCGTACCCCATTCACATCACAGGCGAGATGAGCAGCGCGCCCATCTCGCACTAAAGCAACAGATACCTCCCGTGCGCGCCTCTTGCGCTCCCCGAGAAGATGGGGCATACACGATATGTGCAGCACGACCGAGCACCCTACGCGTCGCATTTTCCTGCAATGAATCCAGCTTACGGGCATGAACCATCGCAACCGCCGAGAAAGCAATGATGATGCCAAGCCGTTGCACAATAGAGGGAAATAGCCACTGCGGGAGACCAAAAGGAAGAAACAGTCCCCCTGAGGAAGGGTAAAACAAAAATCCTCACGTCTTTGCAACTTTTTTTTCGATTAGGGGCTCCCTTCCGCCCCTGCAAAGCGAAAATTGGCCGCTTTATGGCCAATTTTCCACGTTTTCACGCCCCGATCCGCGATTTGGAGCCACGCGACAATCCCCTAATCGCAAAAAGTTGCAATCGAACCGATTTTTTGTTTTCAGGCTCCCATGACAGCTTTTGGCAAAGCCATGGGCGAAACAGCCCGGGCGCAATGCCACGAGAATAGATCCGACCGCCGCGCCACGAAGCGGGCTGGATACGGTGCCATGGGGGCGATCCGGGCACAACGCCGCAAAAACGGCAGATGGACGGCACGAGGGACATTGCCGCAAAGAGACGCCTGAAACGCGCCCTAGCCAACGGGCTTGCGGCCCAAAACGAAAAAAGGCGCCCGCATAAAGCGGACGCCTTTGCCTAAGCACGAATTAAATGCTATTCAGCAGCATTCTCTGCAACCTCAGCAGCAACAGCTTCTTCAGCAGCCTCTTCCGCTTCGCCTTCTGCAACAACAGCAGCAGCCTCAGCCTCTGCAGCAGCCTTAGCAGCTTCTGCCTCAGCCTTCTTGGCGAACTCAGCAGCACGAGCAGCCTTAGCAGCAGCCTTAGCTTCACGCTCTGCCTTCTTAGCAGCCTCAGCAGCCTCGATAGCAGCAGCGCGCTCTGCCTTCTTAGCAGCCTCGCGAGCAGCAACAGCCTCGGTAGCAGCGCCGAACTTGTTAGCAAAGCGCTGTACACGTCCGCCAGAGTCGATCAGCTTCTGCTGGCCGGTGAAGAACGGATGGCAAGCGTTGCAGATGTCAACGCGGATCTCCGACTTCGTGGAGCGAGTCTGGAAGGTGTTGCCGAAGGTGCAGGTTACCGTGCAGTCAACGTACACGGGATGGCTATCTTTTTCATTGGTTCTCCTTACTATGCCTTGGTTTCCGACCAAGGCGAGATAAGCCTATTTAGTATAGCGCAGAAGCGCGCTTTCGCAAGGATGTGGGGCCTTCTTCCTGTTCCTTCATAACGTCCCATCGAACAGAGGGCTATGTGCTGGCCGCGCTGGAGCTGCCGGCTGGATTCACAACGCCCTACCGAACAGGGGGGCTACAGTTGCGAACGCCGATATTTTTCCGCACTCAGAGACAACGCCCTACCGAACAAGGCTCTATTGGAAAAAGAGGGCCGCACAACAAAAAACCCGCATGCGAAGCCGAATCCACCGTGTTGCCCCGGGATAAATCTTTGTCCCAAGAGCAACACGGTGTCCGGGCGAATGCGACGAGGCTCTTCTAAAACCTATTTCTTCTTGATCTGGCTGGGATGGAACTTGAAGAAGTCGGTGCGCGGAGGGAGGTCGCGAACGCGATGGCGGCGCTCGTCAAGCTCCATGGCATTGCACAACTCTTCCATGCTGTCGAAATCATAATTCCAGCTGAAGAAGTCTTCGAACTCAAAATTCATATAGTCGCAGATGCGCTCGGTGCCACGCGGGACAACCGGATGCATCAGCAACGTTGCGATACGCAGCAGATAGAACGAATCGACCAATACCTGACGGCGAGCATCGGCATCCTCATTGGCCTCCGCTTCGCGAATGCCGCTTGACCAATATTTATTGGCATAACGGATGAACTCGTCCATCAAAGCCATGATGGAATGAAGGTCGACGTGGTACATCAGCTCTTCGTACTTGTGCATGGTTTTATTCACCTTGGCAAGCACCTCAGTGGTTACCGTACCGAGGGGCATATATCCCTCAAAATTCTTTGCTGCCTCATAGAAACAACTACGGGCAAGGCGGTTGAATACCTTGGTGAGAAGCGCGCCTTCCTTCAAAGCAGGGTCGGCAACACGCGGATCTTCGCGCTTTTCGGGGTCGGGATCGAAGATTTTCGGCTTGAACCCTACCGATTTCTGGTCGAGCGCCAAAGCGAGGAAATGAGCGCGCAGCTGCTCGGAGGTGTAATGCTCCAAAAGCTCGTCTGCCGTAGGCGGCTTCACCGAGCCAGAGGAAGAAGCCTTCTTGTCGCCAAACAAGATATGGTGATTGGCAATGAGTTTCGTCTGCTGCAATTCGCCTTCAGGGGCATCGGCAACCACGGGCTGCTTTTCCTGAAGGGCGGCGAACAATGCAGGCTGGGCAACACCATAGAAATACAGGTTGTCCTGACCAATGAACTGATACACCGTTGCGTCTTTTTTGCACCAGAAAGAGCGCCATGCCGAGCGCGAAAGACCGCGATCATCGTTGCGCGCCATGGTGAAGGAAGCGGAGCCCAAAGGCTTTCGGGCCAGCACCATACCGTGAGGCCGTCCACCCCTTCGATTTCAGGAACAGGCACGCCCCATTCAACGTTGCCGGAAATACGGAATGGCACCAATGCCTTACCGGTGCGGAAGCGAATGTTCGCATCAGCTAACACGGTACGCGCTTCATCGCGATCGAAGATATTCTCGAATTCGATCTCGAAGCTCTGCTTGCCCTGGCGGCATCGCGATACACATGCTTAGGCAATTTGTCTGCAATTTCCAGGTATTTGTCATGCAGTTCCACCTTGATGTAGATGATGGGCGGAACCAGAAATTCCTTTGATGGTTTTGGTAACAACGGGACGAATGCACGGATCGCCTTCCAGGGCATCAACGTAATCGCGAACCACGTTGGACAAGCCAGGCAGGTCGAAGTACCAATTACGCACCTCGCGCATTTCTGGCACCGTGCCCGAAACCGACGAAATCGGGTTGATGAGATCAATCGGGTCGTACTGGTGGCCCAAGTCGCATTCATCGGCATAGGCTTTTTCGCTCTTGCAGCCCTGCACAGGGCAATGCCCCCACCACCTGACGGCCATTCAGGAACATGCCTTCCTGAGCGTCATAGAACTGAAGGGTGCTTTCCAAATGCAGGAATCCCTTTTCGTGAAGACGCTGCACAAAGGCGGCAGAAATGGAGCGATGAACCTCGCCGCAATGACCGAGGCCGCTGCCCTCGTACACATCAAGACTGATGTCGTACGCATCGAGCGTTGCCTTCTGACGATCGTGATTACGACGAACATAGTCTTCAGGGTTCCCTCGAAAGAACCGGATTCAACTTCCTTGCGATACCCCTCTTCGATAGGAGAACCGAAACAATCGGTGCCGGAGACGAACACCACGTTTTCGGAGCCGATGCGATCGCGGAGGAAGCGAGCATAGCAGTCAGCAGGCACAAAGACGCCGCCAACATGGCCGAAGTGCAGAGACTTGTTGCCATAAGGCATGCCTGCCGTTACAACGGCACGCTTCGGCCACTCGATATGTTCATTCTTATTTTGCGATGGAGCCATTGCTCTCCAACTCCTTCAACGCCGAAGCCAATTGATCAGCGGAAATAGACTTATTTTCAGATATCAGGTCGAGCAGGGTAGAAATATCGTCCGAGCTATGTTGCCTGAGATTTACCGTTTCGTAATCGGATGCGTGCCCCGCAGAAAGCTTAGCTGCGTATTCGATAGCGTCTTCCTTTGTGCCGATTTCGTCGGCAAGACCGTTTTCACGGCATCATCGCCGGTAAACGTGAGCCCGTAGCCAAAGGCGCGAACCTCGTCGACAGACATATTACGACCATCAGCCACAGTTTGGATGAACGTTTCGTTGATCTGGTCTACCTGAGCCTGGTAATACGCCCGCTCTTCATCGGTAAGCTTTTGCGCGTACCGTAGGTGGAATCCTTGCTTTCAGCAGAAGTGATGTCTTCCGTGGAGATGCCGAGCATGCTCATTAGGCCAGAATAATCGACCAGCTGCATCGCTGTACCGATTGCGCCGATGGCGGTGGTATGTGCCGTAAAGATGTAGTCCGCTTGACTGGATATCTCGTAAGCGGCGCTCGCATTGGTAGAAGCGCTCGAAACCACTACTGGTTTGCCTGTGTCCTCCCGGAATTCCTTCACGTAGATGGACATTTCCTCACCAGCCGTGGCAACACCTCCACCCGAGTTCACACGCAGCACCACCGCGATGATCCTGCTATCGTCTGCCGCTACATCAAGCTGCTGCTTCAGGCCATCGGGACTGTTCGTGGTACCGTCGTATTGAATGGTGCTGTCGATGTCGATAACCGCAACCGTGTTCGGGAACAGCGGCTCGCTGTCATAGGAGCTTGATCCCCCAGGCCGGCAATAGCCGAAGTGCAGGACACAATGCCGAAAACAGACACCAAGCACACCGCGACAATTGCGACGAGTGCCACAATCCACCCGCGTGATTTGCGAGGCTCTTTCCGATAGACGGTTGCCGCCGCAGCAGATTGCGGCGCTTGCTCAAACGGGGGCTGAGGCGCAGGCTGCTCATACCCTACTGGCGGCTGAGGTCCGCCCGGATGCTGAATAATGGCTCTTGAGGCACATGCCCTCCCTATAAATACAGACAGGTAAACACTGCGGAACCCCACCGAACGGCAGGGTTCCATTTTTCGTAATTATAAGCGATGACGATATGCTCTAACGCAGCCAGATCACGTCGCGAACCGAAATCTCATTTATTAGATTTCGATCGTTCCGCTTCTCGTCGAAATGACGTCCCTGTTGCGCCTTTTTGCGGCGCGCATCAGGAATTCCTGGTTATCGTTAGTCTGCTTAAGCGACTTGATAAGCGAGTCCATGGCGCGCTCGACGTTATTGCGATTGGCAAGCACGCGACGCACTGCCCAAATGAGCGGCGCTTCCTGAGGATCAAGCAGCAGATCTTCTCGACGAGTGCCCGATGCAACCGGATCGATTGCAGGGAAGATGCGATGCTCCGCCAAAGAGCGATCGAGCTTCACTTCCATGTTGCCGGTACCCTTGAATTCCTCAAAGATAACCTCATCCATCTTCGAGCCCGTCTCAATAAGAGCCGATGCCAAGATGGTAAGGCTTCCGCCGCCCTCGATATTGCGGGCAGCGCCCAAAAACTTCTTGGGCGGATACAGCGCCGTCGAATCGACACCGCCAGAAAGGATGCGGCCCGATGCGGGTTGCGCCAGGTTGTAGGCACGCGCCAAACGCGTAAGCGAGTCAAGCAGGATAACAACGTCCTGCCCGTTTTCTACCAAGCGCTTTTGCCCTTTCGATAACCATCTCGGAAACCGCAACGTGGTTTCGCAAGGCATATCGAAGGTCGAGGAAATTACCTCGCCATGGATAGATCTCTCCATGTCGGTAACTTCTTCGGGGCGTTCGTCAACCAGAAGGCACATCAGATGTACTTCGGGATTGTTCGACGTAATGGACGCTGCGATATCCTTCAAGATCGTGGTTTTGCCCGCCTTGGGAGGCGAAACGATAAGGCCACGCTGACCTTTGCCGATAGGCGCACACAGATCGATAACTCGAGAAGTGATAGAGGATCGTCCATGCTCAAGCACCAGGCGTTCGTCAGGGAATACCGGCGTCAAATCGGCAAAGCGAACACGCTTGCCAACCTCGTCCAGCGGAACCCCATTCACGGTGTCAATGCGCTGAAGGGCGGCAAACTTTTCCTTCGGACGTGCTGGACGCGTTTGGCCGGTAAGGTAATCGCCCTTGCGAAGATGATTGCGACGAATAGTAGAAGTGCCCACATAGACGTCTTTTTTCACCGGGAAGATAGCCGCTCGTGCGCAAGAAGCCATAGCCATCGGAAAGCACATCAAGGATGCCGCTGACCTCTTCAAAGCCCCTCGGCCTTCATGCTGGCAGCAAACACTGCTTCGATAAGCTCTGCCTTCTTAAGGCCCTTGAAGTCGATCTCAACTCCTGAGCCTTTTCGCGAAGCTCAACAACCTTGAGTTTCGCAAGATCTTCCTTGGAAACCTGAGGAGCAACTGGCTCACGACGGTTTTGCTGGTGCTGGCGACGGCTGTTGTGATAACGATCGTTCTTCTGACGGTCGTTGCGATCACCCTTCTGGCGATCGCCGCCCCTCTGTTGACGGGGTTTGCGCTGACGACGGCCCTTGTGGTCGTCGCGCTCTTCACGTTCGCTGGAACTCTTTTTCTTCGGCAGCGTCAGAAGCATCCGAGGGTTCGGATGACTCTTGCTTTTCCGCCCCTTCAGAAGGAGCCGATTCCTGCTTCAAGGAATCCTTTTGCTTCGATGGAGTCTCTTGATCGGCAGAAGAAGCCTGTTCAGAAGATGTTTCATGCTTAGGCTCAGCTTCCTGTTTGGGAGCTGCCTGCGCATTTTCGCCCTGAGGCGTTTCTTCGGTCTTGGCCTTCGACCTGGATCGGGTGCGGGTTCGCCTTGGTTTGGGCTCATCCTCAGAGGAAGCATCGCCCTTCTGCGAATCGGAAGATTCAACCTGAGGCTCTTCCTTCTTTTCAGCAGCCTTGGGCTTTGCGGGCTTCGCCGCCTTGGGCTTCTGCTCGGCTTCGGTATCGGCGGGAGCTTCTTCGGCTTTCTTCCTGCTTGTCCTACGGCGCTTGGGCTTTTCTTCCGGAGAAGAAGCCTCGGCAGCCGCAGGCTTTACCTCAGCAGAATCGGAGGGCGCGGCCGCTGCAGCCGCTCCCTCCTGCTTGTCGGAGGCCTTCGCCGTACGACGACGCGTAGTACGTGCCGGCTTTTTTCCTCGGGCGCAGACTCTTCGACTACTTCTGCATCACTCATGCGTTCTGGACTTTCTCCCAGTCCTTGAGGAAGGAATCGAGACCGCGATCGGTCAGAGGGTGCTGCACCATCTTCTTCAGCACGCCGAAGGGAACGGTCGCGATGTCGGCGCCCATCAACGCTGCCTGGGTAACGTGGTTTGCGCTGCGGATAGAAGCCGCAATAACCTCGACCTGCTCACCGTTTACGGTGTTGGAGGTGAAGTCGTAGTTGTTCAGCGCAGTAACAATATTGGCAACCTGATCGAGACCGTCTTCCGAGATGTCGTCAAAACGACCAATGAAGGGGCTGATGTAGCGAGCACCAGCGCGAGCAGCCAGGATGGCCTGAGGAACGCTGAAGCACAGCGTCATGTTCACCGGAATGCCCTCGGCTGCGAGTGCATGCGTTGCGGCAAGGCCCTCCACCATGGTGGGGATCTTCACAACAACGTTAGGAGCAATAGCGGCAAGTTCGCGACCGTCGGTGATGAGCTCTTCACGCGTCATAGCAACAGATTCTGCGGAAACGGGGCAATCAGGACCAACGATGTCGCAGATGCGCTTGATGTGGTTGTGGAAGTCATCAAGCTTGCCGCCGATGCGAGAATACAAAGACGGATTAGTGGTTACGCCAGCCAACGCACCCCAGCTTGCTGCCTCTTCGATCTCATCGAGATCGGCAGTGTCCAGAAAGAATTTCACTGGATCCTCCTTAAAAGAAATGAATAACCGTGCAGGCACACTTCGCCCGTAATAGGCCACCTGCAAATATGCTGTTAAGGGGAATTAATAAGACTCGTTCATGGTAAACAATCGTTTTACACAACGCAAGAACGGAAAAATGCGATCTCCTCCGCATAGCCTGGCAGCTCGTTCGGCGTTTCCAGAATGCAGGGCAATCCCAACAGCCGAGGATGCATCACTACGGCAGCCAACGCTTCTTTACCAATGCGGCCTTCGCCAATGCGCGCATGGCGATCTTTATGGGCGCCGCATTCGTTGAGGGAGTCGTTAATGTGTAAAGCACGCAGCCTATCCAGCCCGATCACGCGGTCGAATTCCTCGAGCACGCCATCCAAGTCATTCGCAATGTCATACCCTGCGTCCCATACATGGCAGGTATCGAGGCAAACCCCAGATGGCTGTCGAGCTCAACGCGATCGATGATAGCAGCCAGCTCCTCGAAAGTGCGGCCCACCTCGCTTCCCTTTCCCGCCATGGTTTCCAACAAAAGTGTGGTGGTCTGCTCGGGCGCCAATACGGTATTTAGGACCTCGGCAATAAGCTCAACGCCCACATCCGCCCCCTGTCCCACGTGGGAACCAGGGTGAATGTTAAACAGCTGACCCGGGGTGCGTTCCATTCGCACCAGATCTTCGGCAAGCGCCTGGAACGCGAAACTGCGCACCTGCTCTTTCGCCGCACACGGATTCACGGTATACGAACCATGTGCAACGATGCGCCCGATACCCGCCAGTGCCGCCTCTTCCGCAAACGCCTTCACATCAGCATCATCGATCGCTTTCGCCTTCCCACCACGCGGGTTTCGCGTGAAGAACGCAAACGTGTTGGCATCGATGGAGGCCGCCATTTTCGCCATTGCGGCATACCCTTTAGCTGAAGAAAGGTGACAACCGATAACGGGCATGCGCCCATCTGTCGGCTGCTGCAATACGGCTTGATATTCGGACATGAGTTCTCCTCTTTCTTTGCCTTGCATATGGCAGGCCAAATTAAGGGCCGGCTACCCCTGCTCGCTGAGCAGTTCGGCGGCGTGGGCAAGAGACGTTTCGCTTACCTCGCCGGCAAGCATACGGGCAATTTCCGCCGTCCGGCTTTCGCCCGAAACAGGGGTCAAGCAGGTTTGCGGCAACGCATCATCGGACTTCGTTACCAGATAATGGGTATCGCCGCACACGGCAACTTGGGGAAGGTGCGTTACCACAATGACCTGATGGGTTTTTGCCAAATCGCGAAGAACGGCACCAAGCGCACGAGCGGTACTGCCGCCCACGCCAGCATCGATCTCGTCAAACACCAGGGTGTCCACCTGATCGCATTCACCCAATGAAACCTTCAGGGCAAGCATCACACGGCTCATTTCACCGCCCGAAGCGATTTTGCCGAGCCGCTGGGCGCTAAGACCCTCACCAGCAGCAAAAAGGAACTCGAAAGACTGAGAGCCCCATGTGTCCCACTGCCCGCGCGGCAAATCAGAAATACTTGCCTCGAGACGTGCGCCCTTCATTTCCAAGCGAGCCATCTGGGCTTGGACGGCATCGATAAAACGAGGAATAACCCTGCCACGAGCTTCCGCCAAGGCACGCGCCGCATCGGCAAGCGCCGATTCCGCCGCATCACGCTTCTTTCGAGCCTGGGAGATAAGCTCGTCGCGCCCATCGTATTCGCGGATTTTTCGCCTCTGCTTCGGCGCTGCGCCAGCACATCTTCCATACGCGGACCGAAGCCGCGCATAAGACCTTGCAATTCAGCGATGCGGTCTTGTGCCGCCTCCAGCTCTTCCTGGGGAAATCGACGCCGTCTTTGTACGTCGCCAAATCGCGACCCACATCCTCCAGCGAAAAAAAGAACGCTTCGCGTACAAGCTCCAACACGGATTCAACGGAAGAGTCCACCGCCGCGATTCGCTCAAGAGACCCCAATGCCGACTCAAGCGATTCCACCGCACCGCCCGACCCTGTTAGATTGCGCTGGGCAGACATGGCTTCATGGACCAGCATTTCGGCGTTTTCCAGGCGAGGCATTCGCTCGATAAGCTCTTCGTACTCACCTTCCTGGGGATCTGCTTTGCCGATCTGCTCCAAAGCGAAGCGTGCCCTGTCAAGCTCGACAGCATCGGCTGATTCCAGCTTTTGCAGGCGAACAAGCTCGGCAGACGCATCGTTTGCCGCAGAAAGGCATGCTCGATACGCCCCCAACGGCGCACTGATTTCTTCTTTGCCCCATTCGTCGAGCAAAGCACGCTGATAGGTAGGCGAAAGCAAGCGCTGATGCTCGTGCTGCCCGCAAAGGTCAACCGTCTGGCCCAAGCCGCCGGCAAGTTCCTTCACTGAAGCAAGCGAACCGTCAATGGAAACGCGACTGCGTCCTTGCACACCGATGCGGCGCGCAGCCACCACGCCGTCCTCCCCGCATCCTTCGCCAAAGAAACGGCCCTCTACCTGGAGCTCTTCGCAGCCCTCGCGCACAAACGACGTACCAGCGCGCTCGCCGACCAGAATCTTCAGCGCATTCAGTAAAGCGGTTTTACCCGTGCCCGTTTCGCCTGTCACCACAGTAAAGGCGGGGCTTGGCGCAAACGTTGCCTCGTGGATCAACGCCACATCGCGAATATGCACTTCATCAATCATGGCAACCCCTTTTAGGTGCTCGGCGCACCGTGTTCGTATCTTTCATCGTTTGATTTTACGCTACCGAATTCGAAAGGCATGCGAAAGCAATCGCAACAAACCACCACGCCGCACAGGCTATTGTCTCAAGACATATCTCCAGTATGGACGCACGAATCGCTACCGAAGCCGTATACTGAAACATACTCGTAACGAAAGCCTGAGGTCATGTCTCTTAATGATGCGCCACATATCGAAGCCCACGGAATGCTTGCCCAGCTTCCCGCATCGGTATGCGCTGTCATCGACGCTTTGGAGAAGCGCGGTTTTGAGGCATGGGTTGTTGGTGGCTTCGTGCGCGACGCCCTTCGCGGCGTCGCGCCCCACGATGCCGACATCGCCACCAACGCCCACTGGGAGCAAACGCGCGAAGCGTGTCTGGCAAGCGGCATGGCGGTGCACGAAACAGGAACGAAGCACGGTACGGTAACCGTGGTTTATCAAAACGAACCCATCGAAGTTACCACCTTCCGCACCGAAGGCGCCTATACCGATCACCGCCACCCCGATAGCGTGCTGTTCGTTGACACCATCGAGCAAGACTTGGCGCGACGCGATTTCACCATCAACGCAATGGCGTTCCACCCGGTTCGTGGCCTTGTAGATCCTTTTGACGGGCAGAACGACTTGGCCAACAAGATAATCCGCTGCGTCAACGATCCCGGTATCCGCCTGCAGGAAGATGCTCTGCGCGTTCTTCGCGCTATGCGCTTCGCTTCACAGCTCGGGTTCTGGATTGACCCTGATACTGAAGCCGCCATACGCAGATATGCACCTACCCTCACCGACGTTGCAGGAGAGCGCCTAAGGCAAGAGCTCGAAAAGCTCCTCTGCGGAAACCATGTGCGCCAAACCCTGCTTCGGTTCCCCCGCGAACTTGCCTATATTGTTCCCTGCATTGAAGCCATGGACGGCTTCGACCAACACAACCCTTGGCACATCTACGATGTATGGGAGCACACCGCTGCGGTAGTCGAAAACACCCCCGCCTACCCCTTGGTGCGTTGGGCGGCGCTGTTTCACGATGCAGGCAAACCCGATACGTTCCTCATTGAGCAGACAACTTGGGCCATATGCCCAATCACCCCATAGCAAGCGTTCACCACATGCGCGAAAGCGCAAAACGCTGCATTTCAGCAAGAAGATGCAGCATGACCTCGACTTGATTATCCGCTACCATGGCGACAGACCCGAGCCCACAGCAAAGCGTGCGCAAGCTGTATGCCCTGGTAGAACACAACGAGGACCTGTTCCACGCAATTTGCGACTTGATGCGGGGCGATGCAAGGGAAAATCGACCCGTGCAACAAAATGGATCCAGAAGATCAACGCGGCCGAAAGCCTATTCAATGAGATGCTTAAGCAAGGCGAAGTGCTTTCTCCTGCCGACCTGCCAGTAAATGGCACCGACCTTATCTCTCTCGGCGTACCTCAAGGACCACATGTTGGGCTTGTGCTCAACGAGTTGTTCAGCGCCGTAGCCAACGAAGAGGTGGCACCTGAGCGCGAAGCACTTCTGGCGTTGGCAAGGCGATTCATACAATCCTAAACCGCCTTGTTAGCGCAGCGCGAATAGGTGGTTCACAGGACCGTTGCCTTTCCCTAACCCAGGATTTGATTGATTGCTTCAGTGAGGTAGCGCTTCGCAAAAGCCACGGCATGCTTCAAGGTTTCGCCCTTCGCCAAATACGAAGCGATAGCAGAAGAAAGCGTGCAGCCAGTACCATGCGTGTTCTTCGTTTCCACACGCTGAGCGGAAAGCCACGTCACCGCACCGTTTGTTTCCAGCAGCACATCGTCGGCCTCTTCAGTCAAATGGCCGCCTTTCACCAGAACGGCCTGTGCTCCTTTCAGCTGAATAGCCTTCGCCGCAGCCAGCATATCCTCTTTAGTTTCGATGCGCATGCCTGAAAGCACTTCGGCTTCGGGGATGTTTGGCGTTACCACGGAAGCCCGCACAAGCAAATCGAAAAGCGCTTGCACTGCAGGCACCTCCGAAAGCGCAGCCCCGCTTGTGGCAACCATGACCGGATCGAGCACGACATTCTGAGCATCGAAACGCTGCAAGCCCTGCCCCACCGCATGCACCACTTCCGCCGTAGGGAGCATGCCGATCTTAACCGCATTGGGGCAAATATCAGAAAACACGCTTTCCATCTGCAGTAATACAAAATCGGGATCCGTCGCAACCACTCCTTGCACACCCATGGTGTTCTGCGCGGTTAGCGCTGTGACAACCGATTCCGCATAGACCCCAAAGCGCTCATGGTTTTGATATCTGCCTGAATGCCAGCTCCGCCACTTGAATCAGAACCAGCAATGGTTAGCGCTGTTTTCATATTCTCTCCTTGCTCAAGGCAAGCTAACGGCTCGGGTATCGAGGGTGGCTTGAGCCACCTCAACGCCCGAACACCCGCCGCTTGCATCACAGGTAAAAGCGGCTGCCCAAAGGGACAGCCGCTTCATACTTGCTATTTGTCGGACATTTCCTCGCCGAGGTCGATGGTGAGACCGTCCATGATGGTGTTAACCGTACGAACTGCACACATCTTGCCGCACATGGTGCAGGTGCCCTCGGTCGAGGGCGGCGCGCTCTCAAAGTACTTGCGGGCTTCACCGGATCGATGGCAAGACTGAACATTTCCTCCCAGTCCACGCGGCGCCGGGCGTCGCTCATGCGGTTGTCGACATCACGCGCATAGGGAATACCCTTAGCGATATCGGCAGCATGAGCTGCAATTTTAGTTGCAACAAGACCCTCACGCACATCATCGGCATCGGGCAAGCGCAGATGCTCGGCGGGTGTTACATAGCACAGGAAGTCGGCGCCACACGATGCGGCAACCGCGCCACCGATAGCAGACGTAATGTGGTCATAGCCAGGAGCGATATCGGTAACCAACGGGCCAAGAACGTAGAACGGGGCGTTGTGGCACAAGCGCTTCTGAATCTTCATATTGGCGGGGATCTCGTCCAATGCCATATGACCAGGACCCTCAACCATAACCTGAACGCCTGCATCCCATGCACGCTTGGTAAGCTTGCCGATCTCGATAAGCTCAGAAATCTGCCCAGCATCAGTAGCGTCGTAGTTGCAGCCGGGGCGCATAGCATCGCCGATGCTGATGGTCACATCGTGCTCATGCAAGATTTCCAGCACTTCGTCGTAATACTCGTAGAAAGGATTTTCGTTGCCCGTAGCCTCCATCCAGGCGAAAATCAGCGAACCGCCGCGGCTTACGATGTTCATCAAGCGACCGGTTTCTTTGAAGTTTTCGATGGTACGACGGTTCATGCCAGCATGGATGGTTACGAAGTCCACACCGTCTTCAGCGTGAGCGCGAACAACGTCCAAGAAGTCCTGAGCCGTAATACCAATAAGAGGTTTTTCCAAGTAGCCGATGGCATCGTACATGGGCACCGTACCGATCATGGCGGGGCTCATGTCGATAAGCTGCTTGCGGAAATCGTGCGTTTTGCCGTGATTGGAAAGGTCCATGATGCCTTCCGCGCCCAACTCGATAGCAGTACGCACCTTTTCGAGTTCCATTTCGGCGTTCATCAGGTCGCCAGAAATACCCAGATTAACGTTTACCTTGGTACGCATGCCTTCGCCTACGCCCTCGGGGCTCAAAGCGGCATGGTGTATGTTGGCGGGAATGGCAATGCGGCCCTTCGCAACACCTGCACGAATCTCTTCGGGCGTTTTATGCCCTTGGCGGCAACTGCTTCCATTTGAGGCGTAATTTTGCCCGCACGGGCATAATCGATTTGAGTGATGAGACGTTCTTGCGCCATCACGGCTCCCTTCGTTGGCATTATCCATACAGGTTCTATGGGTCGGGGCCTTGCCCCCTCTCAGCCGAACAGCCGCACATCGCGGGCGGTTAGCTCCCCTGTTATGTGGTTACGTTATTGTACTCGTATATAGGTATACGCCGCGCGCGGGAATTCCAAAGGGGAAGATAACCCACAGCGAGCCTTCTTCCAAGCTGATGCTGGCAGGCCCGCCAATAAGCTCGTTGGATATACCCCACAGCGCCCGGTTCGTGCAGGTTGCGCCGCCGAGCTCCCACTCCAAGCCCACTTCAGTAACGCCTTTGCACACATCGCTATGGGAAAGCACCGAACACGTGCCTTGCGCACCTTCCGCAAATGAAAGAGAGCAGAACGGCACTGGTGACACCAGCAGGGGCTATTACTGTTTCCTCGCCAATGCCCCACACGCATGTTCCTCGAGCGGCCGTTTGGATAAGCAACTGCAAGCTGCCTAGGGAGTGGTCGAGCCTGCCCGTAAACGCATCGCAGATAACCAGCTCCTCAAGACCCTGCTGCTCGGCATGGCCAATTGCCAAATCCATATCGGTGAAATCCTTGTGCATGTCGTACTCGAACACGCATGGATGCTGAGGTACCGCTCCAAGCGAATCGAAATCGCCGAACACCGCATCAGGCACAATGCCGCGCTCCTGCAACGCCGCGAACCCGCCATCGACCGCATACACCGCATCGAATCCCCTGCGTTTGCAGGATGTAGTCAAGCTCTTTATGGGCCGAAGGCGCAGCGCCAACAAGCAAGCAGCGTTTCATATGAAAATCCTTTCAGAGCGAAAGAGTACGAGAATCATCCCTAACCATAAAACCAGAAAAACGAATAGCAGAAGTCAGAGATCGAGGAAACATCATAGGGGAATTTTCCGAAGCCCTCAGGTCCATATCAGTCAGCGAGGGCCAATCCGGTGCCTCAGGCTGCTTGCAGAAGCAATTTGAAGTGCCCGATTGGTCCGCAGCGTCGGCCGTATACATCGTTCGAAGAACGATGTATACTACCACCTCGAGTGAGCCGGGCAATCGCGTGCGCAAGCATGAGGAAAGTCCGGGCTCCGCAAGGGCAAGATGCCAGCTAACGGCTGGGCGGGGCGACCCGACGGATAGTGCCACAGAAAAGAAGACTCCCCTTCTTGCAGGGAAAAGCTGAAACGGTGCGGTAAAAGCGCACCAGCGCGTCGGCAACGGCGTGGCTTGGTAAACCCCATCTGGAGCAAGCGCAAATAGGAACGCGATACGGCTGCCCTTCCGTGCGCTCGGGTTGCGTGCTTGAGCTTTGCGGCGACGCAAAGTCGAGATAAATGGTTGCCGATTACAGAACCCGGCTTATAGGCTCACTCGCATTTCAATGCCGTCCCTTTGGGCGGCATTTTTTAACCATATCGGCATCAACCTATATCTCGGATTGAGAATCAATCAAACGACGATAGTACAAACAGCTCTCGTATAAGTCGTGATGCATTCCCTGCCCCTCAATTTTTCCCTCATTAAGAACGACGATCCAATCGGCGCTTAAAATGGAGGACAACCTATGAGCCGCATAGACGATCGTCCGTCCATCAAAAAGGCTTCTCAAGAGACAATCTACTTCGCGCTCGGAAATTCCATCAAGACTCGAAGTTGGCTCGTCGAGAATGAGCACTTTAGGATTACGGATAATAGTTTCTAGCCAATGCGATACGCTGTCTTTGCCCTCCCGACAAGGCCAGACCCCGCTCGCCAACGTCCCTATCCAAAGGAATATCGCCTAATCCAACAGAATCAAGGGCATTCTCCATGTCAAAGCGAGAAGCTGAGAGTTTTGCAAGCCTTAAATTATCCTCGACGGTACCGCTAATCAAACTAGCGGACTGGTCTATAAAGCCAATTGAATCCCGATATTCCTCAAGGGGGATATCGGACAACTCAATACCATCAAGGAGTATTTTTTCCCTTTTGAGGGAGAGAAAAACGTTCCATCAAACCCAAGCACGTTGACTTCCCCCACCCGAAGCTCCAACTAACGCAGTTACTTTCCCAGGAGGAATGCTGAACGAGGCATCGTTCAAAGAGTCATTCGAGGACGATGGGTAGCAAAATGAAACACGATAAAAAGTAAAAGATGGACAAGGAGAAATGCCTTCCTCTTTGTGGCAAGAAGAAGGAAGACTCCTAGGATGAACTAGGGTTTCAAAGTCTCTAATTCTCTCGTCGCCTACAGCAGCTTCGCGCGCATATGAAATAAAACCAACAAATTGGCTTACCGAAGAAAGAAAAGTAAGAGAAGTACATCAAAGAAAACTACAAGATCGGAAAAAGCCATTGCGCCCGCAGCAACCTGCCAGGATGCAAACAAAATCGTTCCAATATTCGCAAGCTGCATCAAGACAGACGATATCGGAGAAAGAAAACCGGCAAGCAGAGACAATTTAAAGCCAGCTTTTGCAGCAGCCTCTATTTCGACTCCGAGAGATTTTTCCGCCGAGCTCCATGCGTTATAAGATCGCAAAACCCGATTCGTGAGAGCGAATTCCTGGGTTTTTACTGTAATACGCAAAAGAAGCTCCTGAACCTCTTTCCTGTAGCCCGACATCGGGCGCGATGCAACGACCGAAAAAAAGCAAGGATAGCAATCCAAACCCCAAACCGATAACAAACGTCATGGGGGAAATGAGAACCAGGGCAACAAATGATCCGAAAAACACGAACAAGGACTGAACAAGAGAAACAAGCTGCCCAGGGAGTCTCTTAACCAACTCAACATCACTTACAATGCGCTGAGAATACCAACCTGAAGGTCGAGCTTCCTGGCTCAAAACCGACAAAGCAAAAGAACGAACGGGATAGACGGCCTCTTATTCGCTTAGCTAGTCCCTCGCCTATCTTGGCAATCAGAACCTGCTGGCCCATAGTCAATAGGGCGCTTGCAGCAAGAAGGATCAGCAGGATTATCAAGGGTCGAAAGCATTTGCCCCTTCCTGTGCAGCCTGAATCAAAGCTCCACCATATTGGGGCTGAGCCAGCAAAATTATCTGCCCGAATAGCCCCAGAACCAAGCAAGCGACAAACACCCACCCCAAAGAAGGGACATACCTCTTTAATAAAACGATTATTGTTCGCATGGAATCGGACTCCCTCTATCGGAGAAAAAGACGACAAAGCAACCTCCTTTTCTATTCCACGGCCTTACGAGCTAAAAAGAACTTTTCCAGCGCTTACGCTTGGCAGCACCATCAGCATGGGAGATAGAACGACCGCAAAAGAAGGCGCGAAAATCAACAGCGAGGAAACTAAAGCAGGCAGATAAGGGAGGCTAACCGAACAAACGGCAGAAGCAATAGCCCCAGAAGATAATGCGCACGCCATGCCAACGATGAGCGCATTAAACGCATGGATGAACGACTCACATATCATCATTTCGAAGATCGATCTATGACTCGATCCACACGAAATGAACGTCCTTCCTTCAAGAACCCTGTCGTTTGCCGTCATTGCAACAACAGCCACAGCTCCAGCAACGCAAACTAAAATAGGGCACCGAGAAAGGACAGCAGCTGTTCAGCGCTTATCCCGCTTGCTTCGATTCCCTGACCCCTCAGATAGACAACCAGAGCATCAACAACAGCAATGAGCCCGCAACCAGCGAAATGCCTATTGCAATAGGCATTTGTATCGCCACAGATTCATCGGAATAGAAAAGTACCTTGCTCTGGGCAACCAGCCAGACCGGAGAGCCCTCCAAGGAGCAACAGCCGTCCACGTTTTCACCACCCAAGGGAGCAACGGCCTCAAAACGACAGAGCAGAACAAAGCAACAACAAAGGGGAGGAATACAAGACAACTGATTCGAGCCAGCGGGTCTGATTCGGCGGAAATTGCAATCAACGAAAAAAAGGCCAACAACCAACAAGGCACAGACAACGATGCGGAAGGCGCCGATTTTCTTTCTATATGGCAATTGACCGCCCAGGGTTAAAAGGGGAAACATTCAGGGAAGAATGCACACTGCTCAACCCACCAAGAACAAACGCAAGGAGCTCAACGCAAGCGACCAAGGCGACAACCGGAAAATCAAGACAAGCCCCAAACAAACAAAGACATCAAAGCAAGGGAATCGCAAAGCCGAAAGCAATGAAACCCAACATCAAGCCAAGAAACGAAGCAATTGCTATCTGAACAAAAAAGCAAAGTCCTACATATCTCCTGCGCATGCCTAGCAACCGCCACACAGAGTAAGATGGCTCTTTTTTTCTTTTGCAACAAGTCGTGCCACAGAGGCAGATACGGGAATGGAAGCAATCCATGTCAGAAACAGTGTTGCGGTTCCGCATTGAGCAGCTGCCTCGAAGCCGCCCCCTCTAGCCCATAAGACGAAGATATGAGCAAAAGGCGGACCAACCGCTAGCAACGCCACAAAAGAAGGCGACCAGAATAATACCCACCCAATCAAGCCATCTATTCCTTAAGTCAGAAATGAACAAACGCCACATGGTTACCCCTCCAGCAAAAGGGCTATTTCATGCGGGGCGGGATGGTTGAGCTCCGCAGCAACCATCCCATCTTTCAGAATCACAACACGATCGGAATAAGAAGCTGCCGTCAGATCATGGGTTACCATCACAACAGCACGATTACCCTGCTTCGATTCGCGACGCATTATATCCATCACCGCTCGCGTATTATCAACATCAAGAGATCCTGTAGGCTCGTCTGCAAATACTATTGGAGAATCAGTAGCCATGGATCGCGCTATTGCTATACGCTGCCGCTCTCCTCCCGACAATGAATCTGGATAGTCCTTTGCCTTATCGGCGATACCAAGGCCACTAAAGCAAAGCTAGCGCATCTTTTTTCGTAGCTTTCTTTCCAGAAAGTCGAGCGGGAATCCAGACGTTATCTACGGCATTCAGCGATGGAATGAGATTTAAATTCTGTAAAATACGAAACTGACCAAACGCCTTCTGACTTCTCTCTCTCTATAGTGTTCATTGATGAAATCAAGTTGCCATCAAAAGGGCAATAGAGCCCGAATCTATCTCTTCGAGGCCCGAAAGGCAGTTCAACAGGGTCGTTTTTCTCCCGACCCACTTGGGCCGACAATGAAAGAAACGAACTCACCCACGTTAACCGAAAAAGTCAATCCCATTCAGCACCCTGTTCTTCCGAAGCTTTTTCCTTTGCCGTACATGAAAGACTTTTTCTATTCCCCTTGCATCAATCAAGGCTGACATCGAAAAATCACGCCCTTTCTGCAATTGCCGGGCATGCGAAAGCATGCCCGGCACTATCTTTGCTTAGCCGCACCAAAGGCTCACAGAGCTGTTATCGCCATTGCACATAAAGCTAGCTCCAGATGCCCTAGGATCGATTGCATCGCTAGAGGCTTCGAGCGACTGAAGATCCAACATAGAACCCATTTCCTTCACCTCCTTCCTTGATTTGTGCGCATATTTATATCAATGAAGAGAAACGGGAAACCATCCAAAAGGATGCTCGACCGAAGACAGGAGAAATCCGATCAGCCCAGCGGAACCAGTTGAATAATCAACCGATAAGCAAGAACCACCATTTCCCAAGGCCCAAATTGGCCCCTCGAAATCTTGGCTTTGCTCCCGAAAGCAAAACTCCCCTATCACGTTCCTCACCATTGCTGAAATAACATCAGCGTTTTCCTCCCCATCAATGCAGAGAAGTGCCGCTGCTTTGCCTAATAGCCCATGGAACAAGCCACCGTTCAGGGCAACGTATTCTTTGAGCGAAGAAGAAATAGCTTTAAGCTCATTTGCATATCCATCCGCATTGCATAAGGCAAGTGAAACCCCAAGTACCCGCAATGCCCTCAGATAAGTACCCAAAATCAATTCCCGAATAATCAACTGACAAAAGAGCCATCAGGTTTTACATCGAGTCCCGAAAGTTCGTGTTCGAGGCAAACGTTAGCAAGCGATTCCACTCAGCCGATTGCTCGACGAAGCATGCAGCCAACTCATGGCAAGCCAATGCCGCACCAGACCAGCCATCGAACAATCCAACGGCATTCCCGGTTTCCGCGCCATCACTTACTGGTTCGAGATTCTTCAATACGGAATCTCGCAAAAATCAGCAGATTCTCCAAGGAGTTTTCTCACCTGGGGACAGCCGCAATCTGAATTGATTTGCAAGAGAAAGAACCGTTCAGCAATTCCGCTTCTTATCGAAATATCATCAGAGGGACCATACGGTAAAGAAAGAGGAAGCAGACCTATTTTGCCTTTTCACAATATCAAGCTGCGAAAAACGCTTGCTATTCCACTGTTCCACGAAGCAGTCCATGAAAATGCAAAAGATTTCGCTTTTCAAAAGCTTCGTCGCGATCCATTCAACATCAGAGGAAACATCAAGCCCAAAACGACCAAGCATGCCGGAGAGCAACGCCCGCAGCGCCAGTCTCTATGTCCAATCGGCCTAAAGGCCCATGCAAGAATTGTGTAGCATCGCCAGGATAGAGACGGCCCTCTGAATCATCGGGCCTTCTCGATTTTGCAATTCCTGCAGCCAAACGCTGCGCAAAGCTGCACGAATCGATTTTTTCACTCCCAACCGGCACCAAGCCAAACGGAGAATCAAATATACGGAAGCCATACAAGACAATTGCTCTTCCAGCATGTCCTTAACTGAAGATGGAAAATGCTTATCTATAAGAGGAAGCCGCTCATAAAAGAGAGCGTGGAGAAAGAGCTACTCCAAGAAGGCCAAAGAGATAGGACAAAACACATGCCAAGCCGAATTCGTCCCTCTCTTTATTGGCGCATTTGCAGAGCGGAGAAAACCAGGCATCCCCAAGCACGCCGAATCAGCCCCATCAATATCGCTACATGCCTCAAAATCGATAAGGCTTACTGCAAGATTTTTATCAACGATGAAGTTTTTTGGATTAACATCCATCAAGGCAACGCCCGCGCCATGAACTGCATCAAGAGGCCCAGCATTTGTCGAGCAATTACCAAGGCTCTCTCGGAATAGCGAAGAGCATCGTCCTCCAAGACGAAAAAGGATAATTACTGGCAACCCAAGACTGCAAAGTGACCCCGGCAATATTCCTCGACCAGAAATTCGTGTCCGCAAACTGTCTTATACGAGTAGTAAGAGGAATCCCCTCAATTCCCTGCAGTCTGATGAGCATCGACCGCTCATGCCTTAGCGTAAGCACCGCATCGCAATCGGAAGAAGAATAGCCAGCATGACCGAGCCTCTTTGGCCACAATCTCGCAACCAGTCTTGAGATTAACCCCACGATAAACCCCCACCCGCATTGCTGAAATGCAGGCTTTCCAAAATTGAATAGGAGCGAAAGAAGCTCAAATTCATCTGATGGGTTGATACGAGCATCGACCTGTTTCTTTATGCCAAAGGGACGGAAACAAAATCAGGCAAGACGAAGAATGGCTTTCTCTGATCTTCAGTCAGAGAGCCATCCGGCCTTCGTATTGCCAGCCTGGAGACGCCCCTTTCCATCTTCTTCCAAAAAGATATCGAAAACCACCGTAGCGGAAGAAAACCGGAGCTTCCTTGTATCTGATGTCAGACAACACATAGGGACCATGGAAATTCCCAAAAGACCTTCTAACTCTTCCAAAAGAGCAAGGAAGTCGCCAACTGACCCTGGATAGATTGTTATAAATTTGCCCGAAGAGGACCTATTTGCATTCTTACCGTTCAGTCTCAGAAAGCTCCCATACGATACCAAATGTTTGAAAGCAACTCTCTTCTTGACTAAAAGCCACCCACAACATCGAGCAGCAATTGGGCTTCCGTGGGACATGAGCTTAGGTGGATCTTCCATCCCTGATCAGGCAAGTTCACCTTTGCGGGAAATAAATACCTCAGGTTGAATCAAGCTGACACGCCCAATCCGAAGGGACTTCGCAAGAAAAAGACTCTGTATTTTTCGCCTGAGCATACTCTTCGAAAAATGGCGAATCCTTGGCAATATGAAGCATTCTGTAATTGGTTAAGTTATGGTAACCATGCCTCATAAAAGCCTCCCTAATGGAAATAATATATTAAGAAGTTGACTGTTTCTTTTAACTTCTTAAAGTTAAAATTATTTACTAGTACTTAGAGAGAAACCGATGATAGGCGGTTGACCTGAACGGTAAGCGGTTTTGAACATAAAAATGGGCGCTGGTGAATTCCAGTGCCCATCATCAAGCGAATAGCATCTATTGACTATGATACTTTTTATACTCCTCCAAAAAGGTCTCACCGTATCTTTTTTCAGCCTCTTCATCGCTAAGATACTCAAGTAAATCACCAGGTTGGCAATCGAAAACCTCACAAATCCTATCAAGACTGTCAATTCTTAACGCACGAATTTTTCCCGTTTTTTATCCTCGATACCGTCTGAACCGTGCATTCAAGCTTTTCTGCCAGCTCTACGGATTGCATCTTTCTCGAGGCAAGCAATTTGTCCAAGTTGAACACTATAGCCAAAAAATATGCCCCTAAACCGTATCGTCCGACAACTGCTGCAACAATGCTCCGTATTTAAACACATATGACAGAATAAAGCCAATAACCGAAGCCACCAAGGTCGAAATGCTCAGATCCGCCACCACTCCATCCCCTTGCTTCGCCAAGCCAATTGCATAACACCAAGAGAATAACCATCAAAAAGGAATCACGGAGACAACCGCCTGAAGGACAAAACTGGCAAGCAGCAAAAACTCACTACTTTAATTTGCCGAGAAGTATGCATAGTGAACGGACTGCTCCCATGGCGTATCGAATTGCAAATACTTCCAATTACGTAAAGGATATAAATGTTTATGAAAGCAGACACCGCAACAGGAACAGCGTAAAGAAGATGACAGACCAAGTCACACAAACCAACTTGTGAGGTTACCAAGGAAACGAAAAATGCGACAAAGAGCAAACTCCATCCAATGACGAATGTCGCCATAACGACTCGCAAGGCAACATACAATGGCTTTGCGATATTCTCCAGGCAAAGTAAAGAAGCCCTTGCTTCGTTTGATTCCCCAAACAACTATGTCTTCCTTCCGTTATCAGCAGTCCAACTTCGGCTTTTGAGAGGCAAACTTTGAAGGCCAATGGTCACGCAGCCATTAGGAAGCCCTATATTCAAGCAACTTGAAACTTGTTGATTTGGAATGGAATAAAAAAGCATTCTATCTCCTTAACTAATTAATAAAAACTATTAACTAATTATTGCTTACTATCACCAATAAACTATGTCCATAATTGCTCATGTTAACGGTAGGAATCAATCGGTTACGCATAGAATCTTCTAAGCAAATCGCCAAGCAGACCATAAAATTTTTGGCTAAGGCGCAATACGGATCACAGGATCGGACGTCACCATAGGCATACAATGAACGGGCACGGCAGCCTCCGCCGCATAAATACTTCATGCCGCAATTCGAGCATCCTGAAATTGATTCAACGTCCAGAGTCGAAAAAGGGTGAATTATCAATTTTTCTTCGACATCCGCAAGACTATCCTTCAACAAGTTCGCAATGGTATAGCCATCAAACTGCAACATATGGCAGGGATACAGGAGCCCCTCATGGGATACGCTTAAGTAGGTTCGGCAGGCACCGCACCAACCTCTTGCCGAAATAGAACCGTTCAAATTAAAGCCACAAGAAAATGCATTTTGACCGGCGTTCTCTATCAAGATTTCAGCCAAGCGCTCAAGCGCATTATCGTCGGGAATAAGCCTCTTCGAATGCTTATCATCAGCAGTACATGACAGCAGACTAAAGTTGATGCCAACACTCAAAGAGCGAGCTAACTCAAAATATGAAGGAATATCCTGAATATTAAAAGCGTGAATCGTCGCTATGATATGAGCGTTTATCCCTTCTTCTTCAATCGCAAGGATGCTCTTTTTTTAGATCAGCAAACCGCTGATATCCACGGATATACGATTCGGAACTAGAAGAAGAGCCATCAAACGAAACAGCAATTCTATCCACAGCACCAGACAACCTTTGAAGGATCTCTCTCTCTTTATGCTGGTTCCATTCGTTATTACAGAAACGCTCCTTATACCCTTCGTCTTTGCAAAAGAAACAATATCGGGCAAGTCTTTTCCGCAAAAAGGTTCCCCGCCTGAAATAACCAGACTATCGACATTCAGCCCCTTCAATTTCGTAAGAATGACTTCGATATCCGCAAGAGGGAGATCGGGCGAAGCATTACGTTTCGAATTGGCGGAATAGCACCCGACGCAATTCAAATTGCATCTTTGTGTCACATGAAGATATGCGGATCTTGATAGATTTTCGTCGTGCTCTTCTCGAAAGAATTTCCCTTCGCTCAAAGCGCTACAGAACTCAGGAGAAAAATCGTCCGTAGATAACTCCTTTAGACCCAGCCTCGAACGCCTCTCTGCAAACACGCTCTTCGGCAGAATCTAATCCGATCACTGCCCCAGTTGCCAAATTTCCGAGAATCGGAAATTTGGCATAATCAAACATAACAACACTATCTGAAAACTTCATGCGTCCTCTTTCACTGAAACCCCAGCAAAGCAATAGCACACGAAGCCCTTTCCGTTGCTCGAAAGCCGTCCAAAGTCCATATCAAAGCGTAAGCGGAAAACATATAGGATGCACAAACTACCGAGCAGACCAGTACCGCCACCGTTGCGCAAAGACAGCACATCTAAGAGCAAGAGCAGGATTCCATCACCGCCCATGGTTCCACCCACAAAAGGCTGAATGCTCAAAGGCGACCACCACTCCTTCTGGCGTGCACAAAGACATTGCCGTAGTCAAGTGGCCGAAAAGCCCTTCGGGACTGATGTGACGTCCGACGAATCCGACTTGCAGGCCATCGCGCCCAACGACGACATAATCACCTTCGCGCAAGACGGCACCAAAGTGGAGCACAAACAGCAAGGACGTCCATTACTCAGGCATCACCAACAAGGAGCTGCCTTTCTCCGTTACCTAAGGCCGTAAGTTGAACAATGAAACTGTGGACCCTTCAGTGCTGAAGAACGTTGCCGGCAATGAAGCCCTTGGACTACGAGAACAACACCGCCACCACGGTAAACGTAGACGGCACTTCGCGCAACGTAAAAGATCCGTACGTTATGGCTTCCTTTGCTTCATTCGATACCGAGCATCCCAAGATCATCAAGGTTAACAACGACAAAGGCATGAATCAGGACGGCTCGTTCGTCGCCGTTGTCCTGGCGATGCCTGGCGACACAATCACCCCAGCTCGACAACATGGTTGATCTACCTGAAAGCGTCACCTTTCTTCCGTGCATTCGGGTTGCGTGCTTGAGCTTTGCGGCGACGCAAAGTCGAGATAAATGGTTGCCGATTACAGAACCCGGCTTATAGGCTCACTCACATTTCAATGCCGTCCCTTTGGGCGGCATTTCTTTTTCTAAACACCCGGCATTGAGCCCAAACACCTCATTGATAACGCAGGCTCGGTACCACTCCCATGATGCCGGCCAGCGGGCCCGTCCCCAAAGCCGCCCAGCGCTGCACCCGGGCACTCCACCCCAGCGCCCTCCCGAAATCGCCCGCAGCGCCGCCAGGTCCACCTTGCTCACGCGCGCCGGGCCAAGGTTTATCCCGCTGCGTCGTTCGAGGCTATCTTGGGAGCCCAAAAACAGAAAAACGCCCTAAATTGTAACTTTTTTGCGATTGGGGATTGCTGCGGGGCGCCAAAGCGCGTATCTAGGGCGCAAAAGCGCAGCAAATCGGCTGATCGGCAGTCAGTTTGTACTTTGCACGGACAAAAGAGATTCCGCAATCGCAAAAAGTTGCACGGACACCGGATTATTTGTTTTCGCAACGGGAAGATCGCCATAACGGGGCGAATCCTGAAAAGGGATGCAGACAAAGAGCGAGAATCCTCTGGCAGGCGCAGATGGCGAAAGGACTCCCGCATCAGCAGCGACGGACATTGGGCGCAGGTGCAGCGGAGCTGTAAATGGCACAAGACTAGCGGCGCAGCGGGCGGCAGCGGCGGCGCAGGACACACGCCAATAAATCAGCGAGAGTCCGTCCGGTGAGTACAAATGACGAGAAAAAGTCCGGGCATGCGCCAGTAAACAGCGAGCGGCGTTCTGATGAGTGCAGGAATTGAAAGCCCATGGGGCTGGCGCGCAATGCCGCCCCATGGGCTTTTGAAATTTTCCTGTGCCGTCAGAACGCCGCGCAGCGTCATTGCGTTTCGCACGAAAAAAGGCGTTTGCCGTAGGCAAGCCCTTAAAACTAGTCCATATCGTCAAACGAGAAGGTATCGTCTGCATCGCCATAACCGGAGAAATCCCTTCGATGCGGTTGAAGGCTTCGGTGTTGCAGGAGCGGAGACTCCAGGCGTTACCGTGGGCGTAGTGTAGGTCGCCACAGCAGGGCTGGGTTCCCAAGTGGCAGCAGCGGGCTTTTCGGCCTCAGCTTTCTGCTGGGTGTCAGCGGAGCTTGTAGCATCAAACGTAGTCATTTCAAGCAATTCGGCAGGAATGTCGATACCGGCAGTAACCTCGCCACCGATTTCGGCAAGGCGCTGAGTTGCGGAGCCGATGAATTCCTTCAGCATATCCTGGTACTGCTCGCGAACCTTTTCGCGGCTGGAAGAAAGCTCGTTGATGTGATCGATGACCTTCTGCTTTTCGACATTGGCCTTCGAGGATACGACGACCTTCGTCTTCGGCGTTCTGGCGGGTCTGCCCAGCATCGGCCTTGGCCTTGAGACAATTTCATCAGCGGTGCGCTGAGCAACAATAAGAGCCTGCGCGATAGCGGTGTCATCGCTCTTACGGTCGCGCAACTTCGCCTCGAGCTCGGCGATCATAGCGTCTTTTCGGCAACCAAAGCAGGATCGATGCCTGCAGGCTTTGCTCTTCGTCAGACGCAGCAGCCGGGCGCTCAGAGATAACCTCAGTGCGAGAAGCAGAGGCTGCCTCTTTAACCTGAACGCGCAGACGAGCGATTTCGTCGTTCAGATCATCGATTTCGGAAGCAACGCGCTCGAGAAATACATCCACTTCGTCAACGTCGTAACCGCGACGCTCGATTTTGAAGCTCTGATTCTGGATGTCGGAAGAGGTGATGGCCATAGAAAACTCCCCTTATCTGGCTATTCAAACAGCTGCGCTAGATAAGTACAGCTAAAAATTTACTATCAGACGTACTCCAAACTGTAACACAAGCAATGCCACGATTGGGCTAACGTCCACCATTCCTCCAATAGGGGGAATGAAGCGCCTGAACAGGTCAAGGAACGGATCGCAGATCTTTCCCAGCGCATGGTAAACATCGGTAATGATGCCCCCACCCATGGGGATCCAGGACATCATCACATACACGAAGATCACAAAACTGTATGCATCGGCCAAGCTGACCAAAAGCATGCTGATCATGTACTAAAACTCCTTATGCTCGTAATGGGCACCTTAAAGACTACGACTTCAACACACCCTGTTTAGCCAGGTTATGTTTCTCTTCGAGCGTGAGTTCTTTGCCCTGAAGGACTACGAACGTCTTCTCGGCAAGGCAATCAACCTGCGCAGTGAGGGCAGAAGCAACGCCGAACGAAAATCAAGTACGCGCTTGGAAAGAGCCGGATCGGTTTGGCGAAGGTACAGCACCACAATCTTGCCCGCACGAACCGATTGGGCGATCGAGGACGCGTCTTCATATGACGCCGGCTTGAGGACAACGATCTCGCGAGCAAGACTCGTACCATGGGCAGAGCCCACATTGGCACCATCAGACGAACCCGAAACAGAACCGGAAGGAGCCGCGGATGGAGTGAACAGGGAGTCGAGGCCAGCCGAAGAGGAAGCACTTGCAGACGAGCTCTGCTTATAGGGCGAAACGAAATCGGTATACGATGATGCAGGGATGCTGAAATCTTCAGCAATCTTGGAGACCGATTTCTTTTCTTCGGCATCCGCGCGTTGAGACACGCTGGGGAGTTCCATGGTGGGCTTTGCTGCAACATCGGATACGCCATAAGCACTCGTAGTTGCGCGAATATCGCCCGAGCTTACCAACTGAGCCGAAGAAAAGCGGCTCGATCGCGAGCCTACGGGACGAGAAGAGCCCGTAGAACGCGTGGTGTATTCCAGGCGATCGTAGGGATCGCCGTAGGTATCCGGGTCGTAGCCAGAATCATAAGAACCCTGAGCTGGCTCTGGGATCGGCATAGTCGTCGTAGTAGGATCATCGTAGTAATCGTCGCGACGATCCGAACGACCGCCGCCGAAACCAAGCTTGTCCTTCAAATCGCCGAACAGTTCACTTGCCGACATAGAGGGACGCGGAAAATCCATGATGGTCTTCCCTTCTGATCAATCAAACAAATATAGAGGCATGCCTTACGCGTTTTCGAACGAATCGCTGAAAATAGCACGCCCAATCCTCACTATGGTAGAGCCATAGCGCAACGCCACGGGCCAGTCTTCGGTCATGCCCATAGAAAGAGCAGACAAACGAGCAGTGCCCCTTCCTGGGAAAACGCACCATTTAGTTCATTTTTCCAAGTTGGCAAGGGGCCCGAAAAACGTTGTGTTGATAAGCTCATCTTCAGCACGCGGCGCCATGCTCATAAGGCCCTCGATTTCAACATGTTCAAGGCCACGGGCGGCTCGATAATGCCCTTTAACCTCGCTGGGCTCAAAGCCGCTTTTGCTTCTTCGCCCGGAAACATTAACTTCGAGCAGAACGCGCTGACATCTTTCCGATTGCTGCAGCGGCTGCATCGATTTGGCAAGATGCGCTTCCTTGCATACCAATTGAATGGATAAGCGTAGCGGCAGAAACAATTTCAGGAATGCGGCGCGACTGGATGTTACCAATGAAATGCCACCTAAAGCACACGTAAAC
>VOFG01004471.1_pt1 | contig 100729 bp, 95 predicted proteins | sample 5384171 | NCBI WGS metagenome assembly VOFG01 (sample SAMN12384726, study PRJNA508395) | human gut metagenome | isolation source: healthy gut F | host: Homo sapiens
AACGCGGTTGTAGTAGATAAAAACATAGCGGAAAATGATCGTTTTGACCTGTTCTCTCGGCAGCTTGTATGCCGCGATCTGGTAGATCTTCTCTTTTTTGAGCGTGGCGAAAAAAACTTTCCATCCGTGCGTTGTCGAAACAATGTCCGGTGCCGCTGAGGCTTTGTATCATGCCGCAGCGAGACAGCTCGGAACGAAAGGCTAAGCTGGTGTATTGACTGCCGCGATCCGAGTGGAACACCGCTCCGCTCAGACTCGGATAGAGCCGCTCCAACTGTCGTACCGTATCAATGCACAGCTCCTTCTTCCTATTGCCCCGCATCTCGAGCGCGACGATCTCGCCGTTGAAGCAGTCCATGATTGGCGAAACATACAGCTTGCCGTCCGCACACTGTACCTCGGTAATATCTGTGAGAAACTTCTCCGAAGGGCGCTGGGCACTGAAGTCCCGTTTCAGAATGTTTTCCTGCTCCTGCGCTTCTGTCGTGGCTTTCGTGATTCCATGCGGAATGCGTTTTTATGGCGCCAGCCATTCTCTTTCATCACGCGATACACTGTCCTCCGGCTGACGTCAACGCCGTCCTGCTCAAGCGCAAGGCAGACGCGATCCACGCCGTAGTTTCGGTTATCCGGATGCTCTTCGAGAATTTTTTGACCTTTCCCGCAAGAAGCTGACGGCTGCTGTGCCTGCCCTTGTTTCGAAGCCAGCGGTAATAACCGGATTCGCTCAGGCGCAGGACGCGGCACATCTCCTTTGCCGTGTAGATGCCCTTGCGTTCGACTATGAACAGGTGTCGTTCACACGCTTTTACTTCTTGCGGTCTTTTGCGAAAAAACCGAGTGCGTCCTTGAGAATATTGTTCGCGGTCCGCAGCTCGGCATTTTCTCGCTCAAGCTCACGGATGCGGATCGTCTGCTCCTCTGCGCTCAGCGTCTTCGCGGGCGGTGTATTTCGGCGTATGCTGCGCCAATCCGCCAGCGTGTAGTACGCAACACCGAGCTGCTGCGCAGCCTTCTTCACGCCGATCTCGTCTGACAGCTTCAGCGCTTCTTCCTTGAATTCTTTGCTGTAATGCTTCATTGCGATTCCCTCCATCTCTGTTCTTTCAGTTTAACAGATTTTTGGGGATTTTGCGACTGCACTTACAGGGTACTACTCCAGTTCGTGTCGCCCGCGTTGAGAGAAGTTGGACGCAAGCACGGCTTGCCGAGCGGCTCCATACGACAACTCGAACCGTGTCCAAGATTGAGCGAGGCCAGACTAACATAAGTTTGGACACAATTCGCGCGTATGCCTGCGAATTGGATTTGAGCCTTGACGACCTAATCAGGGACGCAAGTCCTGATAGAATCCCATACTGTGCGGCGCGTTACTTTGCCGGTACGAGCGACGCGCAGGCAATGAAATATATCAAGTTGTGTATGGACGCAGATTCTCTGCGCGAAGAATAAATGTAGAAATACAATGCAAAAAGGCGCAGGGCCAATGACCGCTTAAAGCGTTCATTGGCCCTGCGTCTTTGCGTCCAGCCGTTCTAATATGGTTATTGATTTCTTGCGAATGTTCACAAGCAGCTCTGCTTTACACTTCGGACAATAAAGCAGATGTCGTATCAGGATTGTGTCGTCTCTGATTTTTGTCCGAGTCTTTTCGCCACAACATGGGCAGCGGATAAACTCCCCTTTATCTGTATACAGCAAAATGGTGCAAAAAGTCCGGTATCCATAGGATATCGGACTTTTTGGTGGGGGAAGGTGAATTCGAACCACCGAAGTCACTGACAACAGATTTACAGTCCGCCCCCTTTGGCCACTCGGGAATTCCCCTAATTCACTTGTGTGCCGAAACGGAAGATTGGAGCTGGTGGGGTGACTCGAACACCTGACCTGCTGATTACAAAGTGTATCCGAGCGCTGAGCCTGCCGCGGTACAGTGGCTGGCCGCGAAAGTAAAAAGCGGCCCCATTGAAAAACGACCTCCGGCTCAAGCTGCCAGAGGTCGTTTGCAAGATTTCTAAAGATTTTTCTTAACATGATAGGAACGGCAACCTTATCCGGCCGGTACGCCGGACGACATAGAACAGCACATACAATACCATGGGAAAACAGGCGCCCAGCCAGCTGTAATCGGACTGGATCAGCAGGTTGAACAGGGCGTGCATCGTTGCGGAAACGGTAAAGAATCCGAAGATACCGGTGCAAAACAGCTTCCTTTGCTTTTTGACGTAGGGCAGTCCCGCGCCGATGATCATGGTGCACAGGCCATGCATCAGGCTGGCGGACAAGCCGCGCAGCGCTGCCCAGCCCAACGTTACCACTGTCAGGTTCTGCACGAGGATGGCGGTGTTCTCCAAAATAGAAAAGCCGATGCCGACGGACATGGCCGCAGGCAGAATGTCCCTGCGGTCGTCGCTGAAAAAGACGGCAAACACCAGTATTGGCAAGGCTTTGAGGAACTCCTCCGTCACCGGCGGGACGGTAAGGTAATGCGGTTTTGAAAGAGCATATGATCGCAAGGGATGCGAACCGATCGGTGGCAAATTTAAGCGGAAATCAGCTCGCATCAAAGTCTCAATAAGTTGCAAAAAGCCGCGAAATCATTCGGTTTTCGTTGATAAGGCAGTAAATCAAATTATCACCGCAGCTGAATCGGCAATGGGAGAAAAACTGAGTTGCAAAGCCACGGACTGAAAACGAATTGTTAAAAGGACTTAGCAGTCAGGCGTAGCAATGGCAAGGGAAATCACCGAGATCAGTCTATCACAGACTTTTCTCGGTGATTTTCTTATATCCGTACATTCGATTTACGCCAATTCTCCTGCTACAATAATTGCAGAAAATCAAAGGAGGAGCAGCGTATGAAGCAGAAATACTATGTGGAACTGAACCGGCAGGAATGGCGGCTTATCATTGAGGGGCTGAACTGGTTCCGCAACAAGTTGATTGCGGCGGGACGGTACACAGAAGCCGTAGATGAGATATTAATCAAAGTCGCCAAGGCAAAGCCGCAGAAGTCAATGTTGTGGGGATGGAGGCGCTAATGATGGAAAAGTACATTACCGATGAACGCACAGGGCTGAAATATGAATTGGTCGGTGACTATTATCTGGTTGTCGGAGATGATGAGCCGGAGGAAGATCAGCCAATCGGGGTATGGGGACAACGACATTTACGCCATTTGAAACGCCACCACAAGGTAATCTATGCAAATTTGCTGACAAGCGGCAAGCTACCCGAATATCTTGCGGATATTGACCGACAGGCAGAGGAACTTTTTCTTCGGCTTGCAAAACAAACGGCAGATGCAGAGGGAATTACGGAAAAACTGAAAGCCAGCGACCAAATGGAATGGGTCAGACAAATGAACAGCATCCGAAACCGAGCTATGGAGATCGTAAATGCAGAACTGATTTTCGCATAAGGATATATGACCAAGGGCGGCAGGGAGTACCAACTCTCTGCCGCCTTTTCTTGTATTCGCAGCAATTATGTAAGAATATTCCAAGCACAGCGGAAGCACCGAAGCCCGATGGGGAACAGGAGAATCAGTACACAGCACACAATCCCGAAGCAGCAAACAATAATTGCACATGGGAGTTTAACGCAAAGCCATATTATTGCTGCAAGCAGCGCACCCGTGATGTGGTATTCGGTCCAAAATAGTAGGGTTAAAATCGCCAAGCAGAGTATTACCATCGCAAAAATCCTTTCTCCGTAATACGAAATATTGAAGTTCTCTTTGATTACAATTCTATTATACACCCTTGTCCCATCCGGAAAAATGACTGCATGCGCAAAATACCGGCTTCTATTCTATTCGTTTCAGAGCAAATGCCGTGCTGCATTCAAATACCCAGTTTGAAATTTGCTGATGATAGACTATGCATTGTCCACCGAATACTGCGAGGAGGTTAATGCGTCTCGACCAAACACTGCGCTTTGCAGAGTATGGTCTGCTGCCGGTGGAATTGCAGCAGAGCGAAAACTGCAAACTAAAATCAAAGAATGTGAGGGACAACAATGAAAAGAGCAATATCCTTGCTGCTGGTCATCGTAATGACGACCATAGCGCTTGCCGGATGCGACAGCAAATCTGAAAATCCTGCCGGAAATGCGAATAGCAAGCAGCCCACCGACGAGTCCATTACAATCAAGGACTCGCCTGACAAATACACGTGGTACATTAAAAACTATGTCGGTAAGAATTGTGCTTCGATTGGGTACACCTCTATGAGCGGCGACCGCATGGACCACTACGGAGCAGGCTATATTGAGTTGGTTATGGTCACACCGGATGGAGCATATATTGACATTGAAACAGATGATAACCTGAAGCAATATGTCGTCACCGCTCAGAGCTATGCTCCCAATACGGAGCTGAAATATGTTTTTGACACGGATGAAGACGGAAACGAATATGAAAACCTTGTCCAGTCACAGAATATTGAAGAAATCGTGCTGTGCGTAAAGAAAGTCGGCAGCAGCGAGGAACCCTCCCTCGGCCTGACAGAAATCACACCATCCCCGGATAAATACACTTGGTACATCCGGGATTATTCCGGCAGAAACCTTGCGAGCTGCGGCTACCTGTCAATGGGTGGCGACCGGATGGATCATTACGGGGCTGGATATATTAAATTTGTGATCGTGTCCGATGATGGCAGCTTTATCGATCCGGAGGATACGGAATTGCTGAAAAATTATGTCATCACCGGCCAAAGCGTTTCGCCGAATACCGAACTGAAGTATGTCTTCAGCACCGACAGTGAAGGAAATGAGTATGATAACCTTGTCCAGTCTCAAAATATTGAGGAGATCGAGATCACGGTAAAGCCGGTAGGCGGTAATTAAATTCTGATTGACGATTTAAGGAGATGTTAAAAATGCAAATGTGCCCATTTTGTGATAAAGTTTATGATGAGTCCGAATACAGCCACTGCCCGTATTGCTCCGGCGAATTGCAGGAAGACACAAGCCCTCGACCTTTTAAGGTTTGTCCTAACTGCGATGGCGTTATGGAATGGGATGGTTGCTGGAAGTGCTTAAATTGTGGCGAAGAAGTTTATTCCGACGAGGATGATAATGACGGCACAATAGAAGGCTAAATAGAGTATACGGCAAAAGGGAGACGGTGATGAACCGGCTCCCTTTTATCGCTTGTCGGAAATTAAAGATAATGATGTAACCAGTCCGGCAAATCAGGACTATCCGTTGCCCAAGATTCAACGATTTCTTCATCCTCTTGCCATTCGTTCTCATCGCCGTCAAAAAGCTTTTGCCGGTGGCACTTGTACTTTACAACCGTGCTGCCCTCAAGCCGATACTCGTTCCAGTAGTAATTCTGCCTGCCGTAGCCCTTCTATTCATTGGTCTGATAAATAGTCATATGATAATCTCCTTTCGCATTCATCCATTTTCAGACTGTTAGTCTTATACTTCGTCACTTTTTGCATGTGGGGATTTGACTGTCAGCCAATCACATAAATACAACTTCGTATCCCGCAAAGCATCCAAGGAAATTCGTAATCAGGTTCTTAGCATTCTGTTCAACTGTATCATAAAGGCCGTTCTTCTCAGCCTCTCGCAGTCCCTCTGCTTTGATATCAGAAATCAGCGTCTGGTACTGCTCGAAATCAATAGGGTTCAAAATGTTGTTTTTCTCATTACACTCCATACTGCTGTCCCACGTAAGCTGATTGCTGTTGATTTTAGCCTCCGGTAGGGACACATAGATTTTTTGACTGTCATTGTCTACCTTAACCACAATGTCCTCTAGGTCGTACCCTGCCTTGACGCTGCCAGCGCAGGTAAGCTCAATGTGATTTGTGGTTCCCGGAACCGGAATATCATCCAGCATATAACGGGTAAAATCCTGTCCCTTCGTCACTATGTAACTGCCTTCGCAAGAGGTCAGTTCGCCAATTTCCTGTATTTTGGCTCGAACTTCATTTACAGTGACAATAGTCTTTTCTACTTCTCCGGGAAGCTTTAAGTCAATACCAGCGTTCTCTGATGACTCAATTATCTTGGCATCTGCCGTTGGCAACTTTCCGACATAGTATCCTGCGCCAAACACTGCTGCAGCAATTATGACTACAGCAACAGTATTTTTGACAACTTTCCAGAAACTTTTCATCTCGCCCTCCTTACAGCCATGCTGTAACTAACACAAGCAGGTAGAAGGCAGCAGCTGCGCCAACAATGACCAAAGCGTTTTTTCCAAACTTTTTCATTTTTTCTTTCTCCTTTTCTCTCTTTTACGATTTACGATTTTGCGTTATTTGCAGTTTTGTCCGTTTTTTGGTATGAGGAGTCAAAAAAGCCTGCATGACGCCGCTTTCCAACTGCGTTCCCATGACCAACGAATACGAAAGGCCGATACGATCTGCATATGCAGTATTCTGCCTTGCTTTCTCAACTACTCTGGAGGCACGGACCCTTTCCTTGACCGTCATAGGAACACCTCCTTCAGAAAGTCCTTATCTCCTTTGTGTGATTATATTATAAAGCCTCACCAGCTCTGGAAAAATGACTGCAAGTGCAAAATACGATGCCGTATTTCCTCTATTACAGCAAAAACCACTTCGGCTAATTGACCGAAGTGGTTTTCAACGACTATGTTTACCTATTTGCTCTTAGCCGCATTGTAATCATCGATATCAATCGATCCATTGGCCAGCATCTGCTCTGACCAAAGCTGAAGCGTTTCCACAGTGATAGAGATTTTTTCAAGTTCCTCCTGAATATGTATGAAGTCCTGAATCTCATCGCCGGTAATCTGTCCGTCAGATGTTATTTCGATCAGCCGCTCCTGCTTTTTGTGCATGGCATTCAAAGATGCCAGCATTTCAAGGACTATCTGTGAAAGGTCTTTGATCTTTACCTCGGGGACATATTGCTGGCCTATCGGACATTCCTTGGCGCAGTAATGGTTACAAAGATTGGGGTTCTTATAGCCGATGGACATCTCCAAAACCTCATCAGAGCGAGGGGTAGACTTTTCATTTTCGATTTTCTCAATTCGTTCCGGGGAAATCCATCCCAGCACTTCGCTGGCCTTTTCTCTGGAATAGCCAAGCGCCTCTCGGCTAATCTGATAGACGGTTTTATTTTCTTTTGTAGATATTCGTCCCATAAATACGATCCTCTTTTGAGTTACAATTCGATATATTCCGCCAATGACCCGCAGAGTTTTCGAGGCTTTATATGAGGCGCTGTTTGATAAACGGCCCCACTTTTGTCCTGCCATAGAACAATACCGTCGATATTGGCCTGCTCCAGCACATACCAATCCAACGGAACAGTAGTGTTGCTGCGTTCCTCTAAGGTAACAGGCACAACATTCAACCGTTTGGACCCGCAAACGCCTGTTAGCTCATGCCCAGCAAAAGATGCCGCTCCAAAGGCAGCGACATATTCCCGATAGTCTTGTGCAAATTGAAGGCCAAGTGTAATCTCTGCATTTTGAATGTTTTTATCGGAAGCTCCATTTAATGCGCAGAAATTCTCTTTGCGTTGCATTTTCGTTGCAATGTCGTTCATAGTTATGTGGTACCTCCCATCATTTTCGCTAACTGTTTCCAGAATTGCTGGCGTTGTAAATCCCAGGTATTTCCTACGCCATGCACCTCGGTAGGCTCACCAAACACATGCCATATCTTGTTGTTACCGCCCTGCATATGTTCGGCCTTGGTTAACACTGCCAAAGTTGAGCCTGCATGCTGACCGATGTGATGTAATTCATACGGTGTCCCGGATGGATCAAGTGCTGCGATTCCTTGCTCCATTCTCTGTAGATTTGTCCTCCCCATATCATCGACATAATTTAAATCTATTTTCCGGATGAGAGCCATGTTACCATTGACCATATGTGGAGACAGACCAGCTGATTGACAAATCTGATACTGTTCTATACTGGAAAATTGCTTGATGACATCCAGCGGATATCCAGACTCTTTTTGGATCAAGGCAGCCTCATTCATTGTCAAGCCATTCAGTGTAGCACCCTTTAATGCAATCGCTTCGCCGGCACCTCCGGCAATCGTGCCTGAAATTGCGCCCCATTTGAAGCCTTCGCTGCCTGCCAATGCTGCAGCCTTCATAGATTCATTTAGATCACCGGTTTCAATTCCTTTGACAACACCTGCGGATACGCCACTGAACACACCGGATGAGAGTGCCATAATTGTGCCCGTTTTGGCAGAGGCCGCAAAAATCATACTGACAGCCGGTGCACCTGCGCCATAGGTCACAATAGAAACCGTAACACAAACTAGAATAACGCCAGTTCCGATCGCAACATTCTTGAGCATCTGATCGTAGGTATCATCGTATTTCTGGAATTCTGTGACAACGGTTTGTCCGTCGTCGCCAAGGGTAAACACATATCTTGTTCCCTGAAAGTAAGAATCCAGTTCTGATAGCGTGTAGCCAAAGTAGATGTTTTCCTGCGAATTGTATGCGACCTCTTCCAAATACTCTTTTGAGATATATGGCATTTACATTTTCTACGAAGTAGTCTTCGCTATTGAGTGCCGTTACAAGCTCGGAATAAATGCTATCCTCCAAATATGGCAGAAGATTCACATCATTAAGGTCAGAGAATTCTGGCGGCTCTTCTTCGGTAAAAGAATATGCCGATTCCGGTTGACTCGTCGCTGGGGTAGTCGTCTCCTCTTGACTGCCATCGCTATTCGTTTGCGGTGCACACCCGGTCAATAAAGCACACGCAAGAATCAGGGCAATCAATCGCTTCATCAAACATCACCCCCATTATCGGCTTTGTCTGCTGAATCTATTCGTGAGATGTTTTTCGCACGGCGCTTTTTCTTGCGTTGGGCTATTGCGATTGCCGACCCAATAAATGCCGCTAAAAGTGTAGCACCTCCTGCATACAGCCACATGCCAGCTGGCATGTGGTTTTTGATGCATCATCGGATGAAGAAACCTCACTGTTAGGCTGCTCGCTGTGATTATCTTCGTCTTTTGTCGTTGTATCATTTTCTTCATTTGGGTTCGTAGGCTCAGCCGGTGGTAGCGACTGCTCAGATGCCGGAATCAGCGTACCATCTGCCGCAACAGTTGCTCCCATTGACAGTTGATATTCTACATCCGAAATGGAAAGTCCTGTTGCAACGTGAGCTTTGAGTACATCATCCGTTCCGACATAGATAACTTTCGTAGTTGTTTGATTTGTATATTGATTACTTACGGTAATTGTATAGATGCCCTCATCTGTATACTTCGCGCCATCTTTGGCAGGCTTATTGAAGCGGACATCTTCGGTTAGTCCCTCTGCGCCATCCTTGCGTACTTCTTTCTTAATATCAATGTTAAGGTATCTGGATTTTGCAAGATCAAGGTAGAAACCGTTTTCGGTAATCGAGCTGTTTGTTAATTCGGCTCCTGTAACAACATCAAATGGATAAACCATACAATTACCATTGCGGACGGAAAAGCGGAAGAAAATCCGGTAGTCATTGTATGATGGAAACGGATTCCAACCGAACAAATCGAGATTGTTTTTACGCAACTCATAATCCAAAGCAACCTCATAATCCCCTTCCTCACAGAGCTTTACCTCCACGGCAGCATTCTGTGATGCAGTTGCCGCCAAATAATCAGTGTAGATTACAGGGTCGCTGGCATGATTTTGGTAATCTGTATGGCGAATAATCAATGTGCCACGCCCCATATCAGTCTTTTCAATACCGAAATACTCGTCGTGGCCGTTGGCATCATCGTTGATCGAAAGCGTCTCATCTCCATTGAGCTTTGTAATGTCCTGCTCCAGTTTGAACCACAGTGTGACTGTATCACCGACTGTTTTCAAAAATACTGGAGTGCCATTCTTATCTTCTGTGACACGTGTGTATCCATTTACGTAGAACTCGCCAAGTTTCCACCCGAAATGAGGATCGTTCTCAGAGATTGCATTGTTTTCGGAAAAACCGGTATCGTGGCCTGCATTCACAACAGTACCCAAGTAGTGTTTGGATTCATTCGATTCTTCGGTTGCATACGCAATAGGTGGCGAAATCGCCATCATTGCTATCACAATGGAAAACAGCAGCGCAAAGAACGGTTTAGAAGATTGTACGACTTTTCTCATAATCTTCACCCAGTCATCCAGGCAAGTGCCGGACCTCTTTCTTTAAGTAATAGGAAAAATGCTGTTTGAGGGTAGCGCAGAATCACATTGGAATGCTTTTTACAACGCAAGAATCTCTTTCTTTTTGGCATCAAACTCATCCTGAGACAGAATACCCTCATCGACAAGCTGCTTCAATTTACGCAGCGTTTCGATTTTCTCGTCATATGAGATCAATGCGTCGTCTGCCTCTTTTTCGGGCTTTTCGCTCTTGATCTTGTTCAGCAAGGATGCAGCACCGGAGGTCGCCTTTTTCCAGCCCTCCTGAAGGCTACCTTTTGCCGTGCTTGCGAACCGAGAGAGCTTGCTTGGCTGTGCGTTTTCAGATGCTTCTGCGTCAATGCTTTCGACCATCTCAATATCCGCAGCCATTTCCTCCTCAGAGTAGTTGAAGCAAGCCTTATCCAGCGCTGCATTGAGGCGGTTTGCCATCGGCATCATTGACACATAATTCAGGCTCCCCGAAATCACGCCGCCCACAATGGGAACCGCCTTGGAAATTCCCTGCGCTACCGTGGTTTTTGTTACCTTCACGCCAATGGCCTTGCCGATCTGCTTGATGATCGGATACCAGAAGGTTTTGGTCAGTGCCTTCTGCGGCAGCTTCTTCAGTGTTGTTTTTGCAATCTGTGTGGAAAGGACCCGCACGCCTGACACAGCGCCGGACACGCCGAACATCACACCGCAATACAAGATCAACTGGTTCCTGACTCGCTCGTCATCAAGCTGGTCCTCTGTCCACAGATCCGACGCACCGTACAAGTAAGACAATTCCTGCGCAAGGCGCAGGGCCATGCCAAAAAACTGTGCCACATCCGCCGGGATTGTCGCCGCCATCGCAAATCCGCCGGGAATACCGGCAACAAAAGATGCCACAGAAGACTGGCTGGTACGAACGAAAATCAGTTTCGTGGCGGCTTTCTCAATACGCTCTTGGGGAATTCCAGCACTGACCGGCCCCATATCAATTATGGTCTGCAAATCGATACCGTCGCCTGCAAAAGCCTCTGCAAGGAATTTGCTGCGGTTGACCTTTACGCCGGGTATCTTGACTGCATTGGTAATGATCGTTTCTAGTGCTACGGAGGTCGTTTCGTTTTTAGCCTGTTCCATAATTCTCATTCCTTCCTCTCTATTAAGCCTGTGATTCTGCGTTGCTTTCCGATGCGATGAATTCCCGTATTTCCTCCGACACATAATCCTCAAAATGCAATGTGCCGATTTTACGAACCTTTTCGTTGATCTTATCCATCACCGCCCGGCATTTGCTGTAATCTCCGGCGCGGAAGTACACCTCCAGCAAATGCCCCAGCAGTTCGACTTGCCGTCTTGCATAGGCGGCGATCTCCAAGTGATCTCCGCAGGTCAGAATGGAGCGGAGCAGGTACAGCTCCGCTTGATCGTATTGCTGCCATTCCAGCATCAGATTGGCCATCGGGCAAAGCTGATCGTCGATTTTGGCAAGCTCCGAGGTGCTGATAATGTTTGTGATGTCGTAGGCCTTGAACAGATAGGCGCAGGTCTGCGGATAATTCTCCTCCAGATAGGTGTAGTACCATGCCATCGTCAGATCGTAGTCCCGCACCAGCTTGGAATTGGGCTGGGCGTATTTGTCAATCTGCTTCCGGACCTTTTCCAGGATTGCCCAGACCTGCTTTTTTCTTCCCGGTGCCGCTGCGGATCAGGACAAGGGCCTTCAGCCGATAGCACTCACCAGAAGAATGCCGGAATCTCCGGCATTGGAAACGGACAGCCAGTGGATGGCCTTATTTACTGATTTAAGGAGAAGGCGGACAATCTGCGTTTCTTCTGCTGTCTGTGCATCGTAAGCGCCGCTCAGCTTCGCATCATAAAATCCCGCAAGGATGTAATAGAGTCGTCCCCAAAGCACCGGACTGCGATTTCGTGAGATGGCGGTCCGCATTTGCCGGATTTTCCGCTCCGCTTCCGAGAAACGCCTGCGATCGTACAGAATCTCCAGCAGGATTTGATAAACCTTCAGGAGCATCCGCTCATTGCCCGGAGAAACCACGGCAATGAATTCCGTACTCTTTTCCAGAAGAAACTGTTCATTCTCGTAGGGCATATTTTGAATCGCATAATAGAGCAGTTCTATATAAATATTCGAAGAATATATCTGAGGTTCCCGCTTGCCGCCTTTCAATACAGCTGCAGCCAGCCGAAGAATCTCCCGAATCTCGTCGTGATCTGTTGCCGTGCTTTCTGCGTAGCTGCCGATTCTGTGAAGGTAGGATTCTCTTGCCCAGCCGGAACCATCTTTCGCCATCATTTTTTGAAGCCTCCGGTCAAGAAAGCTGCCGGGAGCATTCTCTTGAACCTCGTGAACTCGCTGGAGACTGCGGAGAAGATGCTTCGGATATTCCTCTTTCTGCGCTTCAACCTTCAGCCGGATATCCAGATACTGAAGGACCCTGTTTGCTGCATCCAGCGCCGCATCCGTGAACCCCCAGTTCGTTACGACCTCCTCGATAACCGGGTGCATTGTGAGAATCGTGTCGTTTATAGCAATCCAGCCTTGCCGGTAAAGAGCTCCGATGTCGTCTCTGTTTGGTAAGCGGAGCATATCGCGCAGCCGTTCAATGGAAACGCCGGTTCGGCCAAACAGAGACAGGGCTTTCATCAGAGCGTTCTGCGTTTCCGACAAGGTCTCTGCCGCAAACAGGCCGGAGATTATTTGCTGAATCGATTCCTGATGAAGAACTGCATCCCGTTGGTATCCGACCTTTTCGGGTGCAAGGCTTGTAAAGCCGTGCTCTGCGACGATTTGAGCCGCCTGCGCAAGAGACAGTGTGCAGACGGGACTGCCGATCTGCTTGGCAATCAGCTCAATGACCAATGTGTGACCGGATGCATTTTGAATGATCGAGGTGGCATAATACCGCTCCTCCGCACTGAGCCAGTGGCCGATGTGCCTCTCAAAAAGGAGCAGCGCAGTTTCTTCGGAAACGGATTCCACTTCAAGGGTGTCATACCCCTGCGCAAGCGCCTTGTCTCTGGTCAGAAACAGCAAACGCCAGCCCGTTTGCAGGAGCTTCGGGATACCGGTGCCGCTGTCACCGGTGTAATTGTCCATAACCAGTACGCAATTTTTACCGTCGCCAAGTTCCCGGAGAATCCCCAATTTTCGCTCAAAGTAGGCTTCTTCTGTTTCTAATTTGTCCTTTTGAACGCCGTGAATCTGTACGGCGTAGTCGTCGCAGATAGTTTTCTCAATCGTGCCCTGATAATCGAGGTAAAGGACAGAATCGATTCTCGACATACACTGCCTGATGCAGTGGCGGGCGAGAGTGCTTTTTCCGATACCTCCCATTCCCACAAGAAAGCTGCAACCGCCGGGGGCATCCAGAAGCCGCTGCGTCAGCCATGCCGTCTCCTGTTCTCTCCCAAGAAAGAACTCGGGTTCATAGATTTTGGAGCTTACCACATAGCGGGCGGACAGATCCGCCAGAGCTTGAAGCTCCGACAGCTTTTCGACCACAGTTTCCATATTGGAAAACCGATCCAGATAATAGTCCACAAGGGTATGATGAAAGAAATCCGTCAGGCGGAAGGTCAGCGCATCCCGATACGCGCCACCTGATAGCTTGGACCTTGAAAAATCATACCGGGCACCGGCATCACAGTCAAAGGCATCCGGTACACGATCAAATAGCATATAGAACAGCAACGCACCGATCCCATACACATCCGTGTGAGTCCCGATTCGTTTTCCGTCACCCCTTTGCAGTTCCAGCGCCGCAAAGCCTTTGGTAAAAGAGATTTTATCCCGCAAGTCCGGAACGTCGGAGATGGGAACGACCGTGTCGAAATCGAATAGCTGGATCAGCTCCGTGGTGCCCTCCAGCGTCAGAATATTGCTCGGTTTGATGTCGAGATACAGAAAACCCTTATTGTGGATTTTAGAAATGGCAGTTGCCGCACTTTTTACTGCAGCAATGCTGTCCTTGACAGAGGAATAACGATCGTAGGACAATTCCTGCCCCTGAGCATACACAGAAACCACATACAATGTGTGGTTTGCTTCATAAATATTATAGGTATTGGCCGTCAGGTTCGTCAGCCCATCCGCTGCAAAGAATTCATTGCCCAGTTGATAAGCCCGCCACATCTTCTGCTTTGTCTGCGCGAATAGCTTCCGCTCTGTCTCCGGGATCAGCAGATTTCCATCCGACGATCTTCGCAAATTGCATCTGAAGGGGTAACATTCCTTGATTCTTACAGCTTTTTTCGTTCCCAGATTGTCGATGTAATAAGCATTGTAAACGATGCTCGCCCCGCCACGGGCCAACTCATCGGTGATTGTGTATTCCCATCCGTCATTGAATCTAAGCGTAGTGCCTGCTTTAAGTGCAGCTCTAGAGTCCATTTTCTCACATCCTAACCTTGCTCGCATATTGCGACGCTTAGATTCTAACACCGAAAAATTTAGAAAGCGGTTTTTTCAGTGCAGGGCATTCTCAGGAGCCATTTTATTCAGATATGCCTCCCGCATAAAGGAACGGAACGCATCCAGCGGGTAGGCATCCTGCGAGGCATAGAGGAAGATCCAGTCATAGGGATTCCCCTCATACAGTTCCGGATAGCTGGCATCCAACAGCAGTCGATTGATGGATGTAATGCATCTCGGGCCGTCATACGGCTTTGCCGCATATTCCGGCTCCGTTCCCTTGAGAAACAGTTCTGTCCAGAAGCGATAGAAGGCCAGCAGGATCATTGTTTTTCGGACGACCTCATCCGACTGCCAGTTCCCGCCGATGATGGCCTCCAAGCCCTGCCGATCCGGGAACGATTTGCTCACAAGGGGATGGATCATGGCGTTTGCTTTCAGCAGCGGCTGTAAGGTGCGGTCGCCGCTTATGGGATACAGCTTTTCGCCGTTGGATTCATCAAAATCCAGCAGCCCAAAAATCTGCCGGTAAATGTCCCATGCCGGCCGGGATTTCTCGGCGAAAGTCTCTTTTGGATAGCGGTACTTCAGTTCCTGAACAGCCAGTCCATTTTCACCGGCAATTCTTCTCCAAAGTTCACAGATATACTTCTTCGCTGTTGCGTTGTTATAGCCAAACTGGCTGCTGTTCGCCGTTAAAAACGCAAGCAGTTCTTCTGGACTTTGAAACCGGTCCAATTCCTTGACAATCGTGCCGGTAAAGAGAACATCGGAATGAAGATCAACCGGCCCTTTTCCGCTCTCCTTCGGGGCTTTTTCAATCAGTGCCTGTGCCTCGGAATAGGGCAATTGATGGCAAATGCAATAATAGTAAATTGCCTCTCGAATCGTGTGGCAGTCCAGATTCCGCTGCAAATACACACGGCGGAAGAAATCCCGTGTTTCATCCAGTGTCAGGTGAAATGCAAAACAAAATTGAATCGCATAATCCCGTTTCTCGGCCTGTGTGTGCTTTTGAAACCAGCCTTTCAGAATGCGTGCTTCTATCGGGATGCCCGCCTCATCAAATTTACACTTGATAAACCTGACTTTGGCATCCGTGTCTGCAAGGTTGCCGGTATAGCCCTTCTGCACAATAAACTCATCCAGTGCGGCGTCAAATGTCCGGAAGGAACTAGCTATCTCAAGCAGCTCCTGTATGTAGTTCTCATCCTCTGGAGAAATGCTATTGCCCTTTTGGGACAGAAATTGCGTATAATCTCCCATACCCATCCTCGTTTCCGCTGTATCTCAGCATATTTTGAATCACTCTCTCTTGTCCTCCGGCAGGACCTCCATAATATCTTCGATATGGCAGTCCAGCGCATGACAGATCCGAACCAGAACGTCCGTTGTTACATTGTCGCCACGGTTGAGCTTCCGGATGGTATAATCACTAATATTCGCTTTTTCCATCAGGTCCTTTTTCTTCATATCTTTATCAATGAGAAGATGCCATAACCGTTTGTAGCTTACCGACATAGTGGAACCCCCATAATTTGCAATTACCACACAATTTTACAAATACATTATACCGCATAATATGTCGAATTTCAACGGATAGCAGAGAGAACACACGGATATTCTTGAATTTTGTTTTACAACACATTTATATGGCAGTGAAGTGTGCATCCCGTTCTTTAAAAAATGTTTTTGAAGCATTTCTCTAATGAGGGATTTTTATTGGACAGCAACTATGCTAAAATTATTTTTGAAAAGCAGGAACAATCAGTGCATATTCGTGCCGTTAAAAAATAGAGGGCGCTGGCCCTCTGGAAAGGAGACGATAAAAATGCCAATTATGCTGACCAGAAAGGACGGCCCGCCTACGCCGTTCCGCAACGCAGAGTACATCCCGTTCTACTACTTCATCCCGAAAAGCATCCTGTCCCGCTGCGGGGCGGAGCTGAACGCCATCCCGAGGAATCCGCAGGAGCTATTTCATAACCGGGCCGCCTGTGAGTTCGTGGAGAGCGACCTGTTCCGACTGCTCATCATTGACGCCACCGCCTTTATGGTCTGGCCGTATATGGGCTTTGATGAGTATATGGAAGTTTACTCCGGCTACGACCCGGCGTGGCGGTTTGCCCACTGCCCAGACTACTGGATTCAAGAGCTGACGGACGAAGGCATTCTGGCGTCCGCCGGCGAATTATTCAAAGGTTGCCACTCGGAATTAGGGTATGTGCCGGAATGGCAGATCGACATCTATCTGCGCTACATCGTGCCCAATGTGATGAAAAAGCATCGGATGGACGAGATCATCCAAGTGGCACGGGAGTACCCCTGCTTTGAGGACTTTGACTTCCGAAAGAGCAACCAGAAAACGGACTTCATCCGAAAATGGTACCACACCCGCACCAAGCACCCGATGATCTCTCTGGAGGAATTTCAAGAGGCCTATGCCGACGCCCACGGCGGACAGGAATACGAGGAGCCTGACCCGTCGCAGAATGTGGAGGAAACAGTGGTAGCACAGGCACTGGTGGATCAGTTCAAGGCCACGCTCAGCGAAAAGGATATGCAGATCCTTGAACTGCGTATGAGCGGCGACACGCTGGAGGAGATTGCCGAAAAGCTGGGCTACAAAAATCACAGCGGCGTGCTCAAGCGCATCCGCAAGATCGGACAGGCCTATGAAGCCTATACCGGCGTGGACTACGGCTTTGAGAATGTCAAGATCACAGGATAACACCTATCGGAAAACGGTAGGTGTTATTTTTATGCCCAAACGGAGGTGGATATTATGAAATGGAGAATATACCCGTCCCAGCGAGGGCGGGTCAACAAACTGGTGCGCCGGCGATGCTGCTGCTATGACCACGGCAACTGCATCCTGCTGGATGACGGAGAACCGCATCGCTGTGCGCAGATCATCAGCCGGAGCGGCATCTACTGCAACTATTTCCGCCGGGCGGTGTTGCCGTCCGACAGTGAGCTGTATGCACAAATCAGAGATCAGAATAAATGAGGAGGATACGAAAATGAAAACGATCCACAACACAAAAATCATCGGCATCGACCACGGGTACGGGAATATGAAAACGGCCAACTGCTGTTTTCCCACCGGCATCACCGCCTATGACCATGAGCCGCTGTTCACGGCGGATATGCTGGTCTACGGCGGCAGGTATTATCTCATCGGCGAGGGGCACAAGGAGTTTGCACCGGACAAAATCAAGGACGAGGACTACTATGTGCTGACCCTTGCGGCAATCGCCAAGGAGCTGAAAGCCGAAAATCTTACCGAGGCGCATATTGTAATTGCCGCCGGTCTGCCGCTGACTTGGACAAGCGGGCAAAAGGCAGATTTTAAGGCGTATCTGATGAAAAATTCCGAGGTGGAGTTCACTTACAAAAAGGGAAACTACCACCTCTATATTGACGATGTGCGCATCTATCCGCAGGGATATGCCGCCATTGCCAGCTTTGCCACCACGCTGAAAGGTGTCAACCTGATCGCCGACATCGGCAACGGCACAATGAACACCCTGTATATGATCAACGGCAAGCCGCAGCAGGGCAAAATGTTCACCGAGAAATTTGGGACTTATCAGTGTACCCTCGCTGTCCGGGAGGCGTTTATGCAGAAAACGCAGCGGGAAATCAACGATGCCATCATCGACGAGGTGCTGATCACCGGCACGGCAAATATTGCGCCTGCTGATCTGAAAATCATTAAGAGCGTTGCCGCAGAGTATGTGCGGGACATCTTCCGCAGACTCCGTGAGCACGGCTATGACGAAAGCACGATGACCTTGTATGTGACCGGCGGAGGCGGCTGCCTTGTAAAGAACTTCTATAAGTTCAGCGCCGACCGTGTGAAATTCGTCGAGGACATCTGCGCCGCCGCAAAGGGATATGAATATCTGGCCGAGGCGCAGGTGAAGGCTGAGGCGAAGGGATGAGCAAGTATCGGATCAATGTGCGGTTTGATTTAGACAAGCCGATGGAGGCAAATGCCGCACAGTATTTACAGTCGCTGGATAAATCCCGCAACGCTTTTATGGTAACGGCGGTCCTAAATGAAATGCAGCGACAGACATCCACAAATGGGGTTTTGCTGGAGGATATTCGGCAGGTCATACGGGAGGAATTGCAGGAGGTGTCGTTTGTTGTGGCATCTCCTGTTTTTGAGCAGGCACAACTGGAGCTGACCGAGGAACAGCAAGCCGAAAATGAAAAGAGCGTGCTGGATGACCTTGAAATGTTCGGCTGAGCCAAAATGCCGAGATGTGGCTCAGATCGCAGTGTTCTCAGCAGAAGCAGAGCCATTTTGGCTCGGGAACAAGATATACCCTCAATGGGCAAGAATGCGGTTTTCAGTATCCGTCAGCCGCTTTTCTTTATGCCCTGCGGGGTGCGTCTCACGGTATAGCAAGCAGGGACTTTGTGTGCCACAGAAGTCCCAATCACAGCCGAAATCGGCTGACTCTTTGGGGGCGAAGCCCCCAATCCCCCGGAAAGGAGAGATATGTATGGGGAAAGATGTTCGCATTGCCGTCCGTGTGACGGCAATAGAGAAAGAGAAAATTCAAGCAAAGGCCCGAAAATGCGGACTGAGTACAACCGAATATGTGAAGCAAAGAGCGTTGGGGTACGAGCCGAGAGCGGTTCCGCCTGACGCTCTTTTTGCTTGCCTTGAAAAGCTGGGCGAGCTTGCGGATAAAGCCAGTTCACCGGAGCTGGACAAGGAAATTTACACGGTGCTGAAGCAGATCACAGCGGAATTCCTGCTGCCGGAAAAGGGGTGATGCGGTATGGCGGTGACAGGATTCTGGCCTGTGTTCAAAAACCTGAAAGCCACGCTGGACTACGCCGACAATCCCGACAAGACCACCGCCCCGGAATATCTGGACGAGGATCTGTACGCCGCCCTGCGTTACGCAGAGAACGACGATAAAACCGACCGCAAAATGTTTGTGGGCGGCATCAACTGCTCGGCGCAGAACGCCTACGCTGAGATGATCGCCGTCCAGCGGCGGTTTGGGTTGCGTGGCAAGGTGGTGGGCTACCACGGCATTCAGAGCTTTCGTGAGGGCGAGGTCACGCCGGAGCAGGCGTTCGCCATCGGCAAGGAGACAGCACGGCGGATGTGGGGTGAGCGGTATCAGGTTCTGGTGACTGTTCACCTAAATACGGACAACATTCACTGCCATTTCGTGGTGAACCCCGTGTCCTTCAAGGACGGAGCGAAATTCAAAAACAAAATCGGTGACCACAAGGAGCTGCGTAAAATCTCCGATGAGATTTGCCGGGAGCACGAGCTGTCTGTGCTGGAAAACAGCGATTTCTACTCCAAGGGCAAGAAGAAAGAGTACTGGGTCCACAAGGCAGGCAAGAAAACCCACCGGGACTATCTGCGGGAGGATGTGGAATACTGCCTGTCCTTTGCGACCAGCCCCAGAGAGTTTGAAAGTCAGCTCTATGCGCTCGGCTATACCCTTGATCCTGTGCGCTTTTCGGTCAAGGCAAAGCATTGGGAGCGAGCCGTGCGGCTGAGCGGCATCGGCTTTTCCAAAGATCGTGTCAACGAGCAGCTGCGGCAGAACGCCGAAAATCGGTATCGGCTATTCACCTTGGAATACCGACCACCGTATAAACCAAAGAAATTTCCGCTGGAGGACGAGCTGCGAAAGCTGGGGTTCTCCATTGAACACAGCTATGACACTGCAACCGTTTTGGTGGATGCGCTTTTTTATCTCATTATAACGGTAATCCAAATCGTAGCCGAGCTTGCCGATGCAATGCTGCTGTCGCCGGATCTGCGGGCGGCGGAAAAGGATTTGAAGGAGCTGGTTGCCGACTATCACTTTTTGCAGGAGCACGGTATCCATACGACAGCCGACCTGCAAGCCAATATTGAGCGATCCAAGTCTGAACTTTCTGCTTTGGAGCGTGAGCGCAGCGACATCAGCAACCGCATACGCCGCCCCAAGTCGCCGGAGGAACAGGCGCAAAGCAAGGAACGCCGCAAGGCGGTATCCAGGCAGATGAAACCTGTAAGGGAGCGCCTGCGCCGTGCGGAGCGGATTTTAGAAAAATCCCCGCACCTATATGAACTTTTAAAACAAGAGCACGAGCTGGAGAAAAAAGCCCGTGCAAGATACAAGGAAAGAGGGAGATAGAATGAAGAATACGATGAAAAAGCCGGTGGCAATTCCGGTAGAAAAATTGCGCCCCTTTGCCGGACACCCGTTTAAGGTCAAGGACGATGCGGAGATGAACACGCTGATCGAAAGCATACAGACGCAAGGCGTTCTCTCGCCGCTGATCGTCCGACCGATTGAAAATACAGATGAATATGAGCTCATAAGCGGTCATCGCCGTTTACACGCCGCACAAAAGGCAGGGATCACAGAAGTCTCTGCCTTAATTTATGCTCTTGACCGTGACGGTGCCGCCATTGCCGTGGTGGACAGCAACCTCCACCGTGAGCATATTCTGCCCTCCGAAAAGGCGTTTGCCTATAAGCTGAAAATGGAGGCTCTGTCCCATCAAGGCACTTCTCGCCAACTTGGCGAGAAGTGGAGCGTTTCACAAATCAGCGAGTCTGCAAACGAAAGTGAACGGCAAATCCACCGCTATATCCGCCTGACCTATCTCATCCCAGAGTTCCTTGAAAAGATGGATCAAGGTGAAATTGCCCTGTCTGTCGGCGTGGAGCTTTCGTTTCTTGACGAATCCAGCCAGCGGGAGGTGCTGGAGCAATGCGCCATCAACGACTGCACCCCGTCCTATTCGCAGGCGTGGCGGATGCACAAGGCCGACCGGGAGGGGACGCTGACCACGGCAGCCATTCAAACCATTATGTCGGAGGAAAAAGCCAACCAGCGAGAAACAGTGAAAGTCCCCATCTCCCGTCTGCGGGAGGTTCTTCCGCAAGGGCTGGATGCGAAGAAATCAGAAGATTTTATCATAAAAGCTTGCGACTATTATCGCAAATATCTCGTCCGCCAGCGTAATCGGGATGAAAGATGAGGAGGTGTCCCTATGGAACAATTCATTCAAAAATATCCGTATAATCAACTTTTTGAAAACAATGCCGACTCGCATTTTTATATGAAAATCGGTGGCACGGTTTATGATGTTACGACTCATTATGACCCCAAGGGGCGGCAGTGCGTGTTGGAGCAGTTCAAGGAGCTGCTGCTTCAGAGGGAATGGAGGCAACCGCACAATCGAAAAGGACAGCCGAAATCAATATAATGGCATATATCCCATTGCTTGATTCGGCTGTCGGAAAGGAGTTAAACGCTATGACAGTCAACAATAAGAATACAGATCAAGAAAAAATCACCGCCCTTTACTGTCGCCTTTCGCAGGACGACGGTTTGGACGGAGAGAGTAACAGTATTCAGAATCAAAAGATCATTTTGATGGATTACGCCAAGAAGAACGGCTATCTGCATCCAAAGTATTTTGTGGACGACGGAATCAGCGGCACGACCTTTGATCGTCCGGGCTTTCGGGAAATGGAGGCACTGATTGAAGCCGGGAAAGTATCAGCGGTTATCGTCAAGGACCTGTCCCGTTTCGGGCGTGAACACGTGGAAACCAGTCGATATTTAGAAATTATCTATCCAACTTTAGGTGTGAAATTCGTCGCCATTCAGGAGCGTGTGGACACCGAAACCGGCGAGGGCACGGAGATGATGCCCTTCCATAATATTTTTAATGAGTGGTATGCGGCACAGACCAGCAAAAAAGTGCGGGCTGTGTGGGCAATGAAAGCGGCCAACGGTAAAAGAAGCAACTTCCGGGTACCATACGGCTACAAGCGTGACGAGCTTGATAAAGAAAAGTGGCTTGTTGATGATGCTGCCGCCGAGGTAGTACGAAGGATTTACCACCTTTGTCTTGAAGGGAAAGGTCCGGAGCAAATTGCGCGGCTTCTTCAAAAAGAAAAGGTACTCACACCTACTGCCTATTACCGTTCAATCGGTTCTTCTTCCGCCAATCGTCCTATGCCGAGCGATCCGTATTTATGGAAGGACAGCACCATTGACGCCATCTTGAGCAATCGAAAATACACCGGCTGTATGGTTAATCTGAAAACAACTACCGTCAGCTACAAGGTACACAAACTGATTCGCAAGCCGGAGAAGGAATGGAGCATCGTGCCGAACGCACAGGAAGCGATCATTGACGAAAACACTTGGCTCCGAGTGCAGGAGCTGCGCAAAAATAAGCGCCGCCCGACTGCGACGGGGAAAACAAGCCTGTTTTCCGGATTGGTTTTTTGTGCAGACTGCGGTTCAAAGCTCCACTTTTGTGCGGCTAAGAGTTTGAAAGCAAATCAGGAATTTTTTCGCTGTGCCAATTACAAGTCCGGTCGAGGAGAATGCACAATTCACTATATCCGGAATGTCGCGCTGGAACAAATCGTCTCAGTGGCGGTCAGCGATCTTGCAGATTTCGTTGCCTGCCACGAGTCATTCTTTCTACAAATGATTGGCAAGCAACAATCTGCAGGGAAAGATCAGAATATCCGATCTGTCAAATCGGACATCGCTGCCGGAAAACACCGCATCGATGAAATCGACCGGCTGATTGCCAAACTCTATGAGGATAATTTTGCGGGCAAGCTATCTGACGAGCGTTATTCCCGTATGGCAGCAAAGTACGAAAAAGAGCAGGCAGAGCTACTGCAATCCGTCAGCACGAAGGAAAAAGAGCTGGCCGAACTCGAACGGGAGAGCGTGGATATTCGACTTTTGCTGGCAGGACTCAGGGAGTACTCCAGTATGGAAACACTCACGCCGGAGATGGTCAATAAGATCATCAAGCGAATCGAGGTTCACAACAGTGAAATGTTGAACGGACATAAGCGGGTGGGCATTGACATCTACTTTACCGGTGTCGGACTTGTAGACCTTGCAACCATAAAGGAAAACCCACGACCTTACGGATGCGAACCGTACGCTCTCCCAACTGAGCTACAGGCCCATGAACTTTCTCAGCCCGCATATCATACCACTTTTTTGAATTTGTGAAGCCCCTTTTTCATTTTCTGTCCTTTGATACTTTTTTCAAAAAATTTTTGTTGCCTTTCCGAAAACCGTATCGTATAATATCTTTTGTTATCCGTCCTCCGCATACAGCTGCGGAACCGGTCTTGCGCAATGGTACCCGCGAACCATGTCAGGCGGGGAACCGAGCAGCATTAAGCGGGACCAGTCATGTGCCGCAAGGACGCCGGTTCCGCAGCTGTATACGGGGGAGTATTTCTATTGTAAGGGAGGGCTGCGGATGTATCAGGCGCTTTACCGCAAGTGGCGTCCCAAAACATTTGCCGACGTGGTCGGTCAGGAGCACATCACCGAGACCTTGCAGCGCCAGGTGGCGGAGGGGCGGCTGTCGCACGCCTATCTTTTCACCGGCACGCGCGGCACGGGCAAGACGACCTGCGCCAAAATACTTGCGCGCGCGGTCAACTGCGAGCATCCGGAAAACGGCAACCCCTGCAACCGCTGCCCGAGCTGCCTTGGCATCGAGAGCGGGCGGCTGCTCGACGTGGTCGAGCTGGACGCGGCGTCGAACAACGGCGTGGACAGCGTGCGCGCGCTGCGTGACGAGGCCATCTATTCGCCCGCGCAGGTAAAAAAACGCGTGTATATCGTCGACGAAGTCCACATGCTTTCGACGCCCGCGTTCAACGCACTGCTCAAGATCTTGGAGGAGCCGCCCGAGCATCTGATGTTCATTCTGGCGACAACGGAGCTGCACAAGGTGCCCGCGACGATTTTGTCGCGCTGCCAGCGCTTTTCATTCCGCCGCATCCAGCCGAAGGACATCGTGGGCAGGCTCAACTACATCGCGGGGCAGGAGAATATCGACTTAAAGGAGGACGGCGCGGCGCTGCTGGCCCGACTGTCGGACGGCGCGCTGCGAGACGCGCTGAGCCTTCTTGACCAGTGCGCGGCCGCGGGCGGCGCGATCGACGCGAACGCCGTGCTCGACGCGCTGGGTTTGGCCGGAAACGTGCAGACCGCACAGCTCATGTCGCTGATCCTGACGCGCGACGCGCGCGGGGCACTCGAGCTTCTCGGCAAGCTCTACGACGGCGGTAAGGATGTGGGCGCGGTGCTCGGCGAGCTCTCGACCCTCTCGCGCGAGCTGCTCATCAGCGCGACGGCGGGGGAGGGCGGCGAGAGCTTACTCAGCGGCGCTTATGACGCCGCAACGCTCCGAAACCTGCGCGCGCAGGGGACGAGCGCACGCTTCATCCAGCTCTGTACGATCTTGCAGGAGACGGCGGCGCAGCTCCAGTTCAGCGTGAACCGCCGCACGGACGCAGAGCTCTGCATTCTGAAGCTCTGCGACGAAACACTCTCCGGCGACCTGGCGGCGCTCGGCGCGCGCATCGCGCGGCTCGAAGAGCAGATCGCCGCGGGCGTGCAGTTCGCAGCGAAGCATCCCGCATCTGCACCGGCGAGCGCACCTGCTCCCGCGACGGTACAGACGGTCACACCTACACCGCAAAAGGCCGCGGAAGCGCCCACAGAGAGCGCAAAGCCCGCCGAGGAAGCGCCGCTTCCGTGGGACGAGCCGCCGCTGCCCGACGATTATGACGCGCCGCCGCCCTACGGCGAGCCGGCAGAGCCGGAACGTCCGCAGAGCGCGACGCCGGCTCCCGCGCCGCAGGCCGCAGAGCCGAAGGCGGAAGCGTCCGCACCGACCGGTGACAGCGACATCTGGCTCACGCTCATGGAGAGCTACAAAAACCGTCTCACGCCCGATAAGCGCGCGTTCATCGGTCAGGCGGACGGACGGCTCGCCAACGGCGTGCTGACGGTCTACTGTCCGACGGCGGTGACGAAGGCCATGCTCGATACCGAGGCGGTCGCCGCGGTGCTGCGCGAGGTGACGGGCCAGAGTGTCGGTCAGGCGATTGCCGTGCGCTTCGTGGTCGGCGAGCCGGAGGACGGGAAAAAACGAGACAAATTCCAGGACCTGCTGCGCATGGGCAGCAAGTTCGATAACTTCAACAGTCAAGTAAGATCAGGAGGAATACGGATATGGCAAAGGGTTACAGCGCGCGCCGCAGGCTTCTCGAACGGCGCGGGACAGGCGGCGCAGCAGATGCAGATGCAGCAGAAGCTCATGAAGATGCAGGAGGACATGCAGAAGGCGCAGCAGGAGGTCGAGGAGAAGACCTTCTCGGCGAGCGTCGGCGGCGGTGTCGTCAGCGCCGAGGTCAACGGCAAGAAGGAGATCACCGCGCTCACCATCAAGCCCGAGGCGGTCGACCCCGAGGACGTCGAGATGCTGCAGGACCTCGTGATCTCCGCGGTCAACGAGGCGCTGCGGCAGGCGGACGATGCGATGAGCAGCCGCATGAACAGCTTCACCAGCGGTCTGAACATCCCCGGTCTGGGGCTGTAAGCGCAGAATACAGCAAGGAGACGCCACCCACCGGACGGCGTCTCCTTTTTTATTTTTGGCTCAGGCGTTCGCTGGCTGCGCGCAGCGTCCTGCGCAGGAAGATGGCCGAGAGCGTCAGGCTCACGAGCTCGGCGATGGGGAACGACCACCACACCAGCTCCAGCCGTCCGGTCAGGGAGAGCAGATACGCCACCGGCAGCAGCACGCAGATCTGGCGGCAGACCGAGACGATCAGACTGTAAAACGGCGTGCCGAGCGCCTGAAAGACGCTGCCCGAGACGATGCAGAAGCCCGCGAGCGGGAACGTCAGGCCGATGATGCGCAGCGCGGTCCTGCCGATGGTCAGCATCTCCTCCGAGGGGGAGAAGAGACCGAGCAGCGTACCGGGGATGATCTCGAAGAACGCAAGACCCACGCACATGATGGCGATGGCTGTGACAGCCGAAAGGCGGATCGTCCTGCGGAAGCGCTCCGGCTTGCCCGCACCGTAGTTGTACGAAATGATAGGCACCATCGCGTTATTCAGGCCGAAGATGGGCATGAAAATGAAGCTCTGGAGCTTGAAGTACGCGCCGAACACTGCCGTCGCCGCCTCGGTAAAGGAGATGAGGATCTTGTTCATGCCGAACACCATCACCGAGCCGATGGACTGCATGATGATGGACGGCACGCCGACCGCGTAGATCTCCTTGATCGTCGCGGCGTGGGGACGGATCTCGCGGCGGCGCAGATGCACGTCGGGATTGCGCGTGAGGTTGAGATAGAAGCCGATGGACGCGCCGACGAGCTGACCGATAACGGTGGCGATCGCCGCACCGGCGACCTCCAGCCGCGGGAAGCCGAGCAGGCCGAAAATGAGGATGGGATCGAGAACGATGTTGGTGGCCGCGCCGGCGATCTGCGTGATCATGGAGAGGTTCGTGCGTCCCGTCGATTGCAGCAGGCGCTCATTATACATCTGGAAGAACAGGCCGATCGAGCAGCCGATGCAGACGGTCACATAGTCGCGTCCGTAAGTGATGATCTGCGGGTTGTCCGTCTGAAAGCGGAAGAACGGTCCCGCAAGCGTCCAGCCGATGAGGGCAAAGAGCGCAAAATTGCACAGCGTCAAAAGCAGTCCCACATTCGCCGCGCGGTCCGCGCCCGCCTGATTCTTCTCGCCCAGCGAACGGGAGAGCAGCGCGTTCATACCCACACCCGTGCCGCCGGAAAAGGCGATGCACAGCGTTTGGAGCGGGAACGCAAGTGATACGGCGTTCATCGCGTCCTGACTGAGCTTTGCCACAAAGATGCTGTCCACCACGTTGTAGAGCGCCTGAAACAGCATGGATACCATCATCGGCACCGCCATGCTGAAGAGCAGCCTGCCGACCGGCGTGGTGCCCATTTTATTTTCCTGTAGGATCTCTTCTCTGATATTTTCGTCCATTTTCCGTATCTCCGTGCGTGAAAGGGTGCTCCGCCCGGCGGACAGAGCACCTTTTTCTTTATTTTTTCAGTTCGCCGTTCGCGGCCTTGGTGAGGTAGGCGTTGATGAAGCCGTCGAGGTCGCCGTCCATGACCGCCTGAATGTTGCCGGTCTCGTAGTCCGTGCGCGTATCCTTGACGAGCTGGTAGGGCATGAAGACATAGGAGCGGATCTGGCTGCCCCATTCGATCTTGAGCTGCACACCCTTGAGGTCGCTGATCTTCTCCGCGTGCTGCTGGATCTTCAGCTCCATGAGCTTGGATTTGAGCATCTGCATGGCGTAGTCGCGGTTCTGGAACTGGCTGCGCTGCGTCTGGCAGGCGGTGACGATGCCGGTGGGGATATGAATGAGACGCACCGCAGACGAGGTCTTATTGACGTGCTGGCCGCCCGCGCCGGAGGAGCGGTAGACCTGCATCTCAATGTCCTCGGGTCGAATGTCGACCTCGATGTCGTTGGGCAGCTCGGGCATGACCTCGAGCGCGGCGAAGCTCGTTTGGCGGCGGGCGTTCGCGTCAAAGGGGGAAACGCGCACCAGACGGTGGACGCCGTTCTCACTCTTGAGATAGCCGTAGGCGTTCTCGCCCTTGACCATGACCGTCGCGCTCTTGATGCCGGCCTCTTCGCCGTCGATATAGTCCATCATCTCGAACTCGAAGCCGTGCTTGTTCGCCCACTGCATATACATACGGTAGAGCATCTGCGTCCAGTCCTGCGCCTCGGTGCCGCCCGCGCCGGCGTGGAAGGTCAGAATGGCGTTGCAGTTATCGTACTCGCCGGAGAGCAGCGTCGTGAGGCGGACCTCCTCGATCCGCTTCTCCAGATCGGCGAAGCCCTCCTCCAGCTCGGGCAGCAGGCTGGCGTCGTCCATCTCGTTGCCCATGTCGATGAGGGCGAGCAGGTCGTCGCGCGTGGAGACGAGCTTTTCAAAGCGGTGGACCTTATTTTGCAGCTGCTTGGTGCGCATCTGATTGGCCTGCGAGCGCTCGATGTCGTTCCAGAAGCCGTCCTCGTGCGCCTCGGCCTCGAGCCGCGCGATCTCGTGCTTGGAGGATTCGATGTCAAGCGCCTTCTGAAGGTTTTCAAACGTGTCGCTCATGGCGAGCAGCTTCTGCTTATAGGAATCGTATTCGATAACAGCCATGGTGATCTCCTCTTCTCATACTGCATTAGCCGAAAAAGTATATCATACCGCCGCGCGAAAGGCAAGAAAAATCCGCCTCGGCGGCGGATTTTCCCAATTTTTTATCGTCAACGGTGCAAACTGCCCCATAAAAACAAAAAATCCACGCATCCCTGCGTGGTTCCGTTTTGGTCGCTCAGCGCTCGCTGACGATCTGCTCCGTCGTGCCGAAGATCATGTCATCGACGTCGAAGCCTTTGAAGTTTTCAAACATCATATTGGTTCTCACGCTCCTTTCTCTTTTTAATTTCAAGAGTATGATACCACTTCTCTGTCAAGCGCGCAAGTGTGATTTTCCACATATTTCACAAAAACATTTTCGCCGTTTTGTGCTTTGCGCTAATTCGTTTTGCTTGTTTCCGCTCAAAGCCCTGTGGTAAAATAATGTATCCAATTTTGTTCTTCGGGAGGCGAGAGGACGCCTATGTACGAATTTTTTGCCGGCGACTACGACGTCGCCGTCATCGGCGCGGGCCATGCCGGCATTGAAGCCGCGCTCGCAAGCGCGCGGCTGGGGCAGAAAACAGTCTGTTTCACCATCAACCTTGACGCCGTGGGCAATATGCCCTGCAACCCCGCCATCGGCGGCACGGGTAAGGGCCATCTTGTACGCGAGCTGGACGCGCTCGGCGGCGAGATGGCAAAGGCCGCCGACCGCGCCTGCATCCAGTATCGCCTTTTGAACCGCGGCAAGGGCCCCGCCGTGTGGTCTCTGCGCGCGCAGGCGGACCGCCGCCGCTATCAGCAGATCATGAAGCATACGCTCGAGCAGCAGGAAAACCTGACGCTCCGGCAGGCGGAGATCGTGGAGCTGCGCGTGGAAAACGGCGCAGTCTCCGCCGTCGTCACCGCGACGGGCGCGGTGTTCGGCGCAAAGGCCGTCATCCTCTGCTCGGGAACCTACCTCGACGGGCGCACCATCGTGGGCGAATGTATTCAGTCAAGCGGCCCCGATGGGATGCACGCAAGCCTGCCGCTCGCGGAGCAGCTGCGCGCGCTCGGACTTCCCCTGCGTCGCTTCAAGACCGGCACGCCCCCGCGCGTCAACGCCCGCAGCGTCGATTTCTCCAAAATGGAGCGGCAGGATGGCGACGCCGAGCCGCTGCCGTTCTCGTTCACGACCGAGCACGTTCCCTGCAATCAGGCGGTGTGCTACCTCACCTACACGAACGAGGAGACACACCGCATCATCCGCGAAAATCTCGACCGCAGCCCCATCTACTCCGGCGTGATCGAGGGCGTCGGGCCGCGCTACTGCCCGAGCATCGAGACGAAGATCGTCCGCTTCGCGGACAAGCCCCGCCACCAGCTCTTCATCGAACCGATGGGGCTTGATACCGAGGAGCTGTACATTCAGGGCTTTTCCTCCTCGATGCCCGAGGACGTACAGGTGCGGATGGTCCATACCATTCCGGGGCTCGAGCACGCGGAGATCATGCGCCCCGCCTACGCCATTGAGTATGACTGCATCGACCCCACCGCGCTCAAGCCTACGCTGGAAACGAAAGCCATCGCGGGGCTGTACGGCGCGGGGCAGTTCAACGGCTCGTCCGGTTACGAGGAGGCCGCCGTACAGGGCTTTGTTGCCGGTGTGAACGCCGCGCGCAGGCTCGCGGGACAGTCTCCCTTTGTCCTCTCCCGCTCGGAGAGCTACATTGGCACGCTCATCGACGATCTTGTGACCAAGGGTACGAACGAGCCCTACCGCATCATGACGAGCCGCAGCGAGTACCGCCTGCTCCTGCGGCAGGACAACGCCGACCGGCGGCTCACAAGGCTCGGGCACGACATCGGCCTCATCTCCGACGAGCGTCTTGCCGCCGTGGAGGAAAAGTACGCCGCCGTCGCGCGGGAGATCAAACGGCTCGAGCACACCGGCCTTCCCGCGAGCGATGCGCTCAACGCGCTGCTGCGAGAGCGCGGCACGGCGGAGATCACGGACGGCAGCCCGCTCATCGCGCTGCTGCGCCGCCCGCAGCTGCGCTACGACGATCTGCGGGCCTTCGACGCCGGCTGCGCCGCCTGCCCGCAGGACATCGCCGAGCAGGTGGAGATCACCGTGAAGTACGAGGGCTACATCCGCCGCCAGATGGCTGAGGTCGAGGAGTTTACGCGGCTCGAGAGCCGCCTGCTGCCCGAGGAGCTTGACTATTCCAGCATCGACGGTCTGCGGCTCGAGGCGCGGGAAAAGCTCGCCGCCATCCGTCCCCGCTCGCTCGGACAGGCGGGGCGCATTTCGGGCGTGTCCCCCGCCGACCTCGCCGCCCTGATGATTTTTTTGGAAAAGGAGAAGCGCCATGAAAATTCTTGACCTGACCCACCTCATTGAAGAAGCCATGCCCGTCTATCCCGAGACCGAGCCGCCGAAGCTCACACCCTCAAACACCTTCGAGCAGCACGGCTTCCGCGAAACGCTGCTGACGATGGGCTCCCACACCGGCACGCACATGGACGCCCCTGCGCATATGCTGCGCGACGGCAAGACGCTCGATCAATTTCCGGCGGACAAGTACATCGGCACGGCCTATGTGCTCGACTGCTCCGACCTTGCGGGAAAGGAGATCCCCAAAGCGCGGCTCCAGCTCCATGCCTCGGAGATCGAGGCCGCAGACTTCCTGCTCTTCTACACCGGCTGGGAGAAGTACTGGGGCAGCGAGCAGTACTTCTCCCCCTTCCCCGTGCTCTCGCTTGAGGCGGCGGAGTACCTTGCCGCCTTTCCGCTCAAGGGCATCGGCACCGACGCCATCTCCATCGACCCGATGGACACGGTGGACTATCCCGTGCACAAGATCCTGCTCGGCGCAGGCTTTGTGAACACAGAAAACCTTTGCAATCTCGCCTCCCTTGTGGGGAAAACCTTCCCCTACGCGACGCTCCCCCTGCGCTTCAAGAACGCTGACGGCTCGCCCGTGCGCGCCGTCGCCATGCTGGAGGATTGAACGAAAAAGCCTCTCTGCCGTGGGCAGAGCGGCTTCCTTATATTATATAATGACGGAATGCGGCAAAGCCTCCGGTTTGCACCGGAGGCTTTGCCGTGAGTGAAGAAAAGATCGTCGCCCTTGAGCGAGTTGTTTCGATCAGACGTTGCCGATGGTGGCGACCATGACAGCCTTGATGGTGTGCATACGGTTCTCGGCCTCGTCGAACACCTTGGAGTTCGGGGAGAGGAACACCTCGTCGGTGACCTCGCGGATATCGTAGCCGAGCTCCATCTGGCTCTTGGCCATGGTGGTGTCGAAGTCGTGGAAGGAGGGCAGGCAGTGCAGGAAGATGCAGTCGCTGTTCTCGGTGGCCTTCATCACGTCGCCGGTGACCTTGTAGGGGGTGAGCTGCTTCACGCGCTCGGGGATCTTGTCCTCCTCGCCCATGGAAGCCCAGATATCGGTGTAGAGAGCGTCGGCGCCCTTGAGCAGAGCCTTGTCCTCGCCGTACTCGACGACGGCGCCGGTCTCCTTGGCGACCTCGCGGCAATACTCCACGACGTCAGCGGCGGGAGCGAGCTCCTTCGGGCCCCAGCCGACATAGTGCATGCCGAGCTTGGCGCAGATGTACATCAGGCAGTAGGCCACGTTGTTGCGGGTATCGCCGCAGAAAACGAGCTTGCACTTGTTGAGGGGCTTCTTGGTGTTCTCCATCAGGGTGAGGATGTCGGCGAGCGCCTGGGTGGGATGATCGACGTCGGTCAGACCGTTCCACACGGGAACACCGGCGTTGGCGGCGAGACCCTCGACGACCTTCTGGTCGTAGCCGCGGTACTCGATGCCGTCGAAGAAGCGGCCGAGGACCTTCGCGGTGTCGACCATGGTCTCCTTCTTGCCCATCTGGGAGGACTTGGAGTCGAGGAACGTGACGTGCGCGCCTTCGTCATAGGCGGCGACCTCAAACGCGCAGCGGGTGCGGGTGGAGGTCTTCTCGAAGAGCAGAACGATGTTCTTGCCGGCGAGCAGGTTGCCGCGGATGCCGGCGCGCTTCTTCGCCTTCAGATCGGCGGCGAGGTTGAGCATATAGCGGATCTCATCGGGGGTGAAATCCTTCAGCGTGAGAAAAGAACGGCCTTTGAGATTAACAGGCATGGGATAGTCCTCCTTCAAGATAGTTCGCCCCCCATGGGGAAATTGACTCATGTTCTGTACATAGCATACCAATTTTTAAAAAACGCGCTGGACATTTTCAGCTATTTTTCTTGTATTTAACGGCAAATTTGCGTGGCGCGCCCTTTGCCGCTCCGCTTCCCTGCGAGCTTTCCGGCACTTGCCAAATGGGTCGCCTCTGCGGTATACTATATACCGAAACAACGCATAAGGCAACCCCGCGCCGTCCGGCGCGGGCCGAATGAGGTGACCGATATGAAAGACCTTGCCGCGATGCAGTCCTTTGAACGCTCCCGTCTCGACCGGAGCAAGCTGTGCTCGTTCGACAACGAGACCATCGAGGCGCCGACCGCGCCGCTGATCCATCAGGAGGCCCGCTTCCTCTACATCTGCGAGGGGCACGGCGTCATCCGCATCCAAGGGCACGACGTGGAGCTGCGGCCGAATACGCTTCTCTCCATCCTGCCGTGGCAGATCACGGCGGTGACGGAGGTCGCCGAGCCGCTGCAATATCACCTCGTGATCTACAACCTCCACACGCTCAACCGCTACATCCGCGCCTTCTCCGACGAGCGCGGCGACGCGGTGGATTGGCTCGCGCATATTGAACGGCAGCCCGCGCTCTACTGCAACGAGGGACAGGCCCACCGGATGCAGCAATTTTTCCTCTCGCTGCGCGAGGAGGTGGGGCTGGAATCCATTCTCGGCGCGGCCCCGCCGAAGGTCCTCGGCTCGCTCGCCGTCGTCAACCGCCTCGTCGAGCTGGTGATCCTCATGGAGCGCTTCCGCACCGAGCAGCCCGAGCCCGCCGCGGCCGACCGCGCCTCCGCCGCGCCGGACATGAGCGAGATCCTGCGCTATCTCTACTGCCACACCGGCGAAAAGCTGACGCTCAAGGGGCTCTCGCGCATCTTCTACGTCTCCGAGAGCAGCCTGAGCAGCTATATCAGCGGCATGACGGGACTCTCGTTCTTTGACCTTCTGAACGAAATGCGCATCGGCAAGACCGCGAATTATCTGCTCTATACCGACCTCACGCTCGAGGAGATCGCCGCGGCGCTCGGCTATGTGGACGCCTCGCATATCTCCAAGGTCTTTTCCGCGCGCGTGGGAATGCGCATTAACGACTACCGCAAGACCTACCGGCGCGTGGAGAGCATCTGCCGCATCGAGACCGACCGGCGCGTCTACGCGCTGGTGGAGTATATCTGCCGCAGCTACAACGAGCCGCTCTCCGCACGCGCGGTCGCCGAAAAATTCGGCTGCACCGCCGCCGAAATGAACCGCGCACTGATGCTGCAGGTGGAGAAGAATTTCGAGGAATTTCTCAACTACGTCCGCATCAACCGCGCCGCCGAGCTGCTGCTCACCACCGACCAGACCGTGACCTACATCGCCATGGAGGTCGGCTACGCCAACGTCAAGACCTTCAACCGCAATTTCCTGCGCTTCAAGGTGATGACACCCGGCGATTTCCGCAAAAAGGTCGCGCTTCAGGAAAGTCGCCTATAATCTCTTTTTCCCTTGCCGCTTCGGCTGTTTTTCCGCAGCCGAAGCGTTTTTTTCGCCGCTTTTCGAGCTTCGATTCGGTCATTTTTGTTATTTTGCACAAAAATCACACGCTTTGCAAGTATTTCATGATATGACTTGACAATAACTCGGCGAGGTGTTATTTTGGACATAAGCCCTTTGCAATTCATTTGCCGCTCTCTTGCGTCATACACATCAAGTATGGACGGCATTGATGCAGGGGCCGGCTCCGCACGGCGGACATCCATCCCTGCAAGCCCTGACCGTTCCGAGAAAGGAAAACGGTCACAACAAATTGAAGGAGGATACAAACCATGCGCAAATCCACGAAGAAGCTCATTGCTCTCACCCTCGCCTGCCTGATGCTCGCGACACTGTTCGTCGGCTGCGGCAAGAAGGACGACGGAGGCAGCTCCGGCGGCGACACCATCAAGCTCGGCTGGATGGGCTCGCTCACCGGCGACCAGGCCGCCTACGGCACCTGCGAAAGCCAGACCCTCAAGATGATGGTCGAAGACCTCAACGCCAACGGCGGACTGCTCGGCAAGCAGGTCGAGCTGATCTGCTACGACACCAAGGGCGACGCGCAGGAGGCGGTCAACGTCGCCAAGCGTCTGTGCGCGCAGGATCAGGTCTGCGCGATCATCGGCCCGAACGCCTCGGGTCAGTGCATTGCCATCCAGTCCGTCCTCGACCAGTACAAGATCTCCGATATGTCCACCGTGGCGACCAACGAGAAGGTCACCATGCAGGACGGTCAGCTCAAGGAATACAACTTCCGCGTCTGCTTCCTCGATCCCCAGCAGGGCAAGATCGCCGGTTCGTTCGTGTATGATAACCTCGGCTTTGACAAGGCCGCCATCCTCTACGACGTCAACGACGACTACGCGCTGGGTCTGAAGGACAACTTCGTCAAGGTCTTTGAGTCCAAGGGCGGCACCATTGTCGCTGAGGAGGGCTACACCGCCGGCGACACCGACTTCACCGCGCAGCTGACCAAGATCAAGGAAGCGCAGCCCCAGATCATCTTCACCCCCATCTTCTATCAGGATTTCATCATGATCCACAAGCAGGCCCGCACCCTCGGCATTGAGGTGCCGATGCTCGGCGGCGACGGCTGCGCGTCCGAGGTCCTCTTCGACGCCGCCGACGCGGTGGACGGCTCCTACGTCATCAACCACGTTTCCCTCGTCGATCCCGCGGGCGACGCCTTCCGCAAGGAGTACGCCGAGAAGTACAACGGCGCGAAGATGGAGCTCAACGGCTACATGGCGCACGACGCGTTCCTGCTCTGGTGCGCGGCGGTCGAGAAGGCCGGCAGCGATGACCCGCAGGCCATCGCCGACGCGTACTCTCAGGTCGAGGTCGAGGGCATGGCCGGCAAGATCAAGATCTCTGCCGAGGACCACAACCCTGTCGGCAAGTCCGGCTGCGTGGAGCGCATTGACGGCAAGAACAAGACCTACGTCTTTGAGACCTACATCGCCGCGGACTAAGCACATCCCCAAAACAGAAAAAGCAAGCACCCTTTCGACACTCGGGCGCCCCGCACGGGGCGCCCGAGGTTAACAGGACAAAAGGAGGCTATACATGGGTATAGAATATTTTCTCCAGCAGCTGGTCAACGGCATCTGCCTCGGCGGTATGTACGCGCTGATGTCGGTCGGCTATTCGCTGGTCTACAGCATTATGAACTTTTCCAACTTTGCCCACGGAGGCGTCATCATGGTCGGCGCTTATGTGGGCTATTTTGCACTCACGGCGCTGAACGTTCCGTTTCTTCCGGCGTTTCTGCTCTGCGGCGTGGGCAGCGGCCTGCTCGCCGTCATCATCGAGCGGCTGGTCTACTCGCCGCTGCGTAAGCGCCATGCCCCGTCCCTGTACTTCATCATCTCGGCGATGGGCGCTTCCATCTTCCTGGAAAATTTCGTCATCGCCACCATCGACGGCACCCCCAGAAACTACCCTCCGATCTTCGATAACCGCATCAACATCGGCGGGATCTCCCTTGGCGTCGACAGTCTGCTGATGATCGTGGTCTCGGCCGTCGCGCTGCTGATTTTGATGTTCATCATACAGAAAACCAAGGTCGGCCTCGCCATCCGCGCCTGCTCCTACAGCGAGAAGGCCTCGACCCTCATGGGCATCAACGGCGATCTCGTGATCTTCATCATCTTCCTCATGGGCGGCGTGCTCGCCGGCTTCGCCGGTATGCTCTACGGCATGCGCTTCATCGTCAAGCCCACCATCGGTCAGGTCACGAACAAGTCCTTCGTCGCGGCGGTGTTCGGCGGTCTCGGCAGTCTCCCCGGCGCGATCGTCGGCTCGGTGCTGCTCGGCATCATGGAGATCTTTGTCGCGTCCTTCAACTCCAACCTGCGCGACCTGTTCGTGTACGGACTTCTGATCCTCGTCCTCGTCATCAAGCCGTCCGGCCTGATGGGCAAGGTCGTGGAAGACAAGGCGTAAGGAGGGAGGAACGATATGTTTAGCTGGTATTACATCGAAGGCATTCTCATTCAGTCCTGCTACACCCTGCTCATCGTGCTCGGCCTTTCCATCCTTACGGGCTACACCGGTATGTTCTCGTTCGGTCACGCAGGCTTCGTGTGCATCGGCGCGTATGTTTCCATTCTCTGCACGATGGCGTTCGGTCTGCCCTACTGGCTCTCGCTCATCATCGCGGGCCTCGCCGCCATGCTGCTCGGCGCGGGCCTCGGCAAGATCACGCTGAACCTCAAGGGCGACTACTTCTGCATCGCCACGCTCGGCGTGGGCGAGGCGATACGGCTGATCTTTAACAATTTGCAGCTCACCATCAATGTCGGCGGCAAGGACTTCCTGCTCGACGGCGCGAAGGGCGTGGCGAGCATTCCGCTCAAAACGACTCTGTTCGGTGACTGGAACGCGCTTTCCAACGGCGACGTCGGCACCTTCCTCTCCACGCTCTTTTCCTCGGCGCTGTTCATCGTCATTATCTTCCTCACCGCCACGGCGCTTCTGATGAACTCCAAGCACGGCCGCAGTATGCTCGCCGTGCGCGAGGACGAGCTGGCGGCGCAGATGAGCGGCATCAACACCTTCCGCTCCAAGATGCTCGCCATGTGCATGTCCGCGCTCTACGCCGGCATCGCAGGCGGCATGATGGCGCACTACTTCGGCTATCTTCAGCCCAAGATGTTCCTGATGACCAAGTCCACGGAGTATACCATCATGGTCATCTTCGGCGGCATGGGCTCCATCACCGGCTCGGTGCTCGGCACGGTGCTGCTCTGCGCGCTGCCGGAGCTGCTGCGCGCGGTCGGTGACTGGCGACTGGTCATGTACGGCCTCGCCGTCATCGTCATCATGATCGTCCGTCCGAAGGGCCTCATGGGCGGCAAGGAGCTGCCGGTCGGCAGGATCTGCCGTGCCGTCGGCCGGGTTTTCACCAAGAAGAAAAAGGACCTGCCTCCGCCTGACGGCGGCAGCGTCGGAGAGGAGGCGTCGGTATGAGCGACATCACCTTCAAGCACCATGACCCCAACGTCATGCTCGAGCTCTGGCACGTCACCAAGCGCTTCGGCGGCCTGACCGCCGTGGGCGACGTTTCCTTCAAGATCAAAAAGGGTGAGATCTACGCGCTCATCGGTCCCAACGGCGCGGGCAAGACCACCATCTTCAACCTCATCACGGGCGTCTACGCGCTCACCGAGGGCCGCGTCATTTTCGACGGTACGGTCGTCGGGCAGGGCGACGCCATCATCAAGGACGATATGCGCGAAACGGATGTCAAGCCCTTCCGTAAGCAGCCCTACGACATCATGTCCCGCGGCATGGCGCGCACGTTCCAGAACATCCGCCTGTTCAAGAGCGAAACGGTCTACAACAACGTTCTCACCGCGTGCCACGCGGAGGCGGATTACAACATCTTCCAATCGCTCTGGCGCCTCAAGGTCGGTCCCAAATGGCTGACGAAGTACTATTACCAGGAAAAGGCTCTGCGCGAAAAGACCGAGGAGCTTTTGAAGATCATGGGCATCTGGGAGCAGCGCGACATGATCGCCGTCAACCTGCCCTACGGCCAGCAGCGCAAGCTGGAGATCGCCCGCGCGCTTGCGACCAATCCCAAGCTTCTGCTGCTCGACGAGCCCGCCGCCGGCATGAATCCGGAGGAGACGCTTGCCCTGATGGACCTCATCCGCGAGATCCGCGACCGCTTCGACCTGACCGTGCTCATCATCGAGCATCACATGGACCTCGTGATGAATGTCTCCGACCGCATCTTCGTGCTCAACTTCGGCAAGCCTCTTGCCGAGGGAACGCCCGCGGAGATCCAGAGCAACCCCGAGGTCATCGAGGCCTATCTCGGAAAGGAGGACGACGGCGATGGCGATGCTTGAAATTCGTGACCTGAACGTTTACTACGGCGGCATCCACGCCCTCAAGGGCATCTCGCTCGAGGTCGAGGAGGGGCAGATCGTCTCGATGATCGGCTCCAACGGCGCGGGCAAATCGTCCATGATGAACGCCATTTCCGGCATTGTGAAGTACAAGTCCGGCGAGATCCTCTACAAGGGTCAGCCGCTGCCGACCGCCGCCAATAAGGTCGTCCGGCTCGGCGTGTGTCAGGTGCCGGAGGGCCGCCTGATCTTCGCGAACCTCACCGTTTACGAGAACCTGAAGGTCGGCGCGTACCTCCGCAGCGACAAGGACGGCATCGAGCGCGACCTCAAGCGCGTGTATGAGATTTTCCCGCGCTTGGAGGAGCGCAAAAATCAGATCGCCGGCACGCTCTCCGGCGGCGAGCAGCAGATGCTGGCGATGGGCCGCGGCATCATGTCCGCACCCGACCTCATCATGCTCGACGAGCCGTCCCTCGGCCTCGCGCCGCTGCTGGTCAACACCATTTTCGATACCATCCGCGAGATCAAGGCCATGGGCAAGACCATTCTGCTCGTGGAGCAGAACGCGCTCAAGGCGCTCTCTGTCGCGGACAACGCCTATGTTCTCGAACAGGGCCGCATCACCAAGTCCGGCCCGGGCAAAGAACTGCTCAAGGACCCCGCCATCGCGGAGGCCTATCTCGGCAAGGCGGCTCGCTGAGCCGAACCATAAATTTTGGAGGTAATTCCCAATGGCTAAAACGGCACAGGATGTCATGCAGCTCATTCGTGAGCAGGGCATCAAGATGGTCGATTTCAAAATGGTCGATATCAACGGCCAGTACCGCCATGTGACCATTCCCGCCCAGAATTTTACCGAAGCGACCATGACCGACGGCATCGGCTTTGACGCCTCGAACTACGGCTACGCCGTGGTCGAAAAGAGCGACATGGTCTTTATTCCCGACCCCGCTACCGCACAGATCGACCCCTTCTGTGAGGTCTCCACCCTGTCGATGACCGGCAACGCCATGATCATCGACTACCCCCACAACCGCCCGCTCGACCAGTATCCGCGCAACATCGTGCTGGCAGCGGAGCAGTATATGCGTGATACCGGCATCGCCGACACGATGCTCATTCTGCCGGAGTTTGAGTTCTATCTCTTCGACGATGTAGCCTGGAAGGTCGCGCCGAACGAGATCGGCATGAGCCTCGACGCCGAGCAGGCGCATTGGAACGGCGACATCAACGGACGCGGCGTCATCGTCCCGCGGCAGGGCCACTACCACATTGCCAAGCCGCTCGACCGCACCTACGAGTGCCGCAGCGAGATGTGCCTGCGCATGGAGGAGGCCGGCATCCCCATCAAGTATCACCACCCCGAGGTCGGCGGCGCGGGCCAGTTCGAGATCGAGCCGAAGCTCGGCGAGATGAGCAAAATGGCCGACGCGACCATGCTCATCAAGTACATCATCCACAACACCGCCCTCAAGTACGGCAAGAGCGCCACGTTCATGCCCAAGCCCGTCTACGGCGAGGCCGGCAGCGGAATGCACGTCCATATGCTGCTCTTAAAGGACGGCGAGCCGGTGTTCTCCGACGACAACGGCTACTCGCATCTCAGCCGGGAGGCCCACTGGTTCATGGGCGGTCTTCTCAAGCACATCCATTCCCTCTGCGCCATCACGAATCCCAGCACCAACTCCTTCAAGCGTCTGGTGCCGGGCTTTGAGGCGCCCGTCACCGTCGGATACGCCACGAGCAATCGCAGCGCGGTCATCCGCATCCCCGCCTACGCCAAGACGCCGAATATGCGCCGCTTTGAGCTGCGCAATCCGGACGCCACCTGCAACCCGTACTTCTGCTACGCGGCGCTGCTGATGGCCGGTCTTGACGGCATTGAAAACAAGATCGACCCGCACGAAAACGGCTGGGGCCCCTACGACGTCAACCTCTACACCCTCTCCGACGAGGAGAAGGCCAAGCTGCAGGGTCTGCCCACCTCGCTTGACGCGGCGCTTGACGCGCTCGAGGCCGACCACGACTATCTCACGAAGGGCGGCGTGTTCCCCGAAGCGCTGCTCCGCAGCTTCATTGCCGCCAAGCGCAGGGAATGCGCGGCCATGGCCGCCATCCCGCATCCCGCAGAATTCGAACGCTACTACAACCTGTAAAAAACTGCGCGCATCCATCGGGGGACCGCCTTCCGGCGGCTCCCCCCTTTGCGCGCCCGAAACCACGCTCCGCGCCGCGCGGAGAGCAAAGGAGAACGATCATGGAACAAGTCCTGCTGGATCAGACCATCGCCCTGCGCGCACAGCTCCACGCCTGCGCGGAGGTTTCCGGCCGCGAGGCCGTGACAAAGCACACCCTGCTGACCTTCCTGCGCGAGCATACCTCGCTGGAGCTTCATGAGCTTGCGGGCGGCTTCTACGCCGCGCACCGTGAGCCGGAGGGCACAAAGCCCACGGTCGCGCTGCGCGCGGATTACGACGCGCTGGCGACGCCCCAGGGCGGCGCGGCGCACCTGTGCGGTCACGACGGACATGCCGCGGCGCTGTGCGGCGTCGCGCTGATGCTTGAGGGGCAGTCCATCGGGCGCAGCGTGTTTCTGCTCTTTCAGGGCGCGGAGGAGACCGGTGCGGGCGCGGCGCTGTGCTGTGAGCTTTTTGACCGCGAGAAGGTCGACGAGATCTACGGCGCACACAACCTGCCGGGCTTTCCGTTCGGCGCGGTGCTCACCCGCGCGGGCACCTTTGCCTGCGCCAGCCGCGGCGTGACTATTCATTTTGTTGGTAAGCCCGCCCACGCCGCCTATCCCGAGACCGGCATCTCCCCCGCTCCCGCAGTCGGACAGCTGTTGGTCGATCTGCCCGCGCTCGCCGCGCCCGAGCAGTACCGCGGCATCACGCTCTGCACCGTCATCGGCGCGCAGATGGGCGAAAAGGCCTTCGGCGCGGCGGCGGAGTCTGCCGAGCTGTGGCTGACGCTTCGCGGCGAGCACGACGACGATCTTGCGCGGCTCCGTCGCAGTGTGCTCACCCGCGCGCAGGAGCTGGCCCACAAGAACCATCTGGAGTTTTCCTTTGAAGAACAGGACATTTTTCCCGCCACGGAAAATGACGCGCTCTGCGCCAGCCGCGTCATGCGCGTGTGCCGCGGAACGCTCCTGCATGACCCAATGCGCTGGAGCGAGGATTTCGGCCACTATCTGCACCGCTGCCGCGGCGCGTTCTTCGGCGTGGGCGCGGGCGAGGATCACCCGCAGATCCACACCGAGCACTACGAATACCCCGACGCGCTTCTGGAGCCGACCGTCGAGGCGTTCCGGGCGCTGCTCACCAGCGAATAAGAAAGGACCTGCGCCGCGCGGCGCAGGTCCTTTCTTTTTGCTTGTTACGGCAATACCGCATAATGGAACAAGAGCGATTTGCTCGCAAAGCGCCGCGGCTTTCATTGTGCGGTGTTGCCTTAAGCCTTTTTGCGGATGAGGATGAACGGGGTGCATTGCCCCTCCTGTCCTGCGGGATTGTCGTGCACGATCTCGCAGAGCTGCTCGTCCGTCAGCGTGACGTCGCGGCACTTGCCGAGGATCACGCAGTCGATGTCGCTCGCGTCGATGATCATGGCCTTCACGCCGGTCTTTTCGTAGATCTCATCGCAGACGCCGGAGGGGTTTTCGGGATTGAGAATACCGTAGTCCACATACTCTTTGAACGAAATATCGTAGTCGATCAGACCGTCGATGCCGTCCACCTCGTGTCCGCAGACCTTGTAGAACACGCCCTTCTTGCCGAAGAGCTTTGTCACCGCCGAGCAGAAGGCCGCCAGCAGCACGCGCGGCAGGCCGCAGATCATAATGATGAGCTGCATCTTGTGCGGCGTGCCCGCGCCGGGGCCCGCGGGCGTGACGTGTACGAAGCGGCACAGCAGCTTCGCCCAGAAGCCGGGGTGGATGTCCTTGCGGTAGACCACTCGCTTCTGGCACAGGGCGATGATCTTTTCGCTGATGCTCAGCAGGTCGCCCTCCTCGTAGAGGGGCTTGACGTAGCGGTTGACGAGTTCGATGTAATCCTCGCCGATCTCGACAAAGTGCGTCTGGATGGCGTGGCGCAGATAGACGCCGGTCGACGTCTCAATCTCAACCTTTTTGGAGTCATTTGCAACAAAATCCATGAAAAAAGCCTCTTTCGTGCAGGATGATCAAGTGTGCATTTATTGTACCACAAAATCCGCAAAAAGCTACTGTTATTTGCAAAAAGATAAAAATTCGGAAAAGCGCGGCGAACGCCGCGCTTTTCGCTTGCTTATTGTCCTCTCTGCGCCTGCGGCATCTCCCATGCCAGATGGTCGGTGTGGAGCAGATGATGCGATTTCTCTCCGAGGGGCTTGCCGAGGTAGTCGCGATAGAGCGCCTGCACGTCGGGATTTTCGTGCGAAAAGCGCAGCGCTTCGCCCTTGTCGAGCCGCCAGAGCACGCCGCCGCGTGCCTCCGCCAGCTCCTGCCCGTCATGAATGGGCTGACCGCCGCCGCCCGCGCAGCCGCCGGGACAGGCCATGACCTCGACAAAGTCATAGCTGACCTCGCCCCGCTCAAGGGCATAGAGCAGCTTCCGCGCGTTGCCGAGTCCGCTCACCACCGCGACCTTCACCTCGCCCGCCGTGGGAATGTTGAAGCTCGCCTCCTTCCAGCCGTCCATGCCGCGCACGGCGGTGAAGGCATCGGGATCGGGGTTCTCGCCGGTCACGAGGTAGTACGCCGAGCGGAGCGCGGCGTCCATCACGCCGCCGGTCGCGCCGAACACGACCGCCGCGCCCGTGCCGCTGCCGAGCGGGGAGTCGAACTCCTCCTCCGGCAGATGGACAGGGGAAATGTGGTTCGCGCGGAGCATAATGTCCAGCTCGCGCGTGGTGATGCTCACATCGACATCGGGAATGCCGTCCTCGCCGCGCATGGTCGGCAGCGTACACTCGCTCTTCTTTGCGATGCACGGCATGATGGACACGACAAACAGCCGCTTGGGATCAATGCCGATCTTCTCGGCAAAGTAGGTCTTGGCAATGGCGCCGAACATCTGCTGCGGGGACTTCGCGGTGGAAAGCTCCTCTGTCCGCTCGGGGTACTGCGACTTGAGGAAGCGCACCCAGCCCGGGCAGCAGGAGGTGAACATCGGCCAGCGGTAGTCCTTTTTGTGCGTGAAGCGCTCAAGAAACTCGCTGCCCTCCTCCATGATGGTGAGGTCGGCGGCAAAGTCGGTGTCGAACACATAGTTGAAGCCCAGCTCGCGCAGAGCAGCCGCCATGCGCTTGGGCGTGGCAAACTCCGGCGAAAGGTTGAACTGCTCCGCCCAGGCCGCGCGCACCGCCGGCGCGACCTGCACGACCGTGACGGTGTTGGGGTCGTCGATGGCGTCAAAGACGATTCCCGTGTCGTCGCGCTCCCGCAGCGCCGCCGTGGGGCAATGCGTGATGCACTGGCCGCAGTAGGTACATTCCGTATCCTGGATGCGGCGATTGCGCGAGGCGTCCACCGTCGCGCGGGAGCCGGTGCCGAGCAGATCCCATATCTTCACGGTCTGTACGTTCTCGCAGATCTGGATGCAGCGCATACACTTCACGCACTTGTCGTTCTCGCGGATGAGCGGCGTGGAGTAGTCCACCGCCTCCCGGCGCAGCTTGGTGGGATAGTGCTCGCCGCGCATATTGAAGTCGTTCGCGAGCGACTGCAGCGTGCAGTTGCCGCTGCGCGAGCAGCTCGTGCAGCTCGTGTCGTGCTCGGAGAGGATCAGCCGCAGGTTGGCGCGGCGCGCCTCGCGCGCCATGGGGCTGTTGGTAAAGACCTCCATGCCGTCCGCCACCACATTGTCGCACGCGGGGACAAGGCGCTCCATGCCCTTGACCTCCACGCAGCACAGACGGCAGGCAGCGATCTCGTTGACGTCCTTTAAGTAGCAGAGCGTCGGAATGTTGATGTTGAGCATTCGCGCGGCCTCGAGGATCGTGGTCGTCTCGGGCACCGTGATGCTCTTATGGTCGATGGTCAGCGTCACATTCTTTACCATTTGCCCTTCCTCCCTCCACGGAAAATGCCGTAGCCGAAGTGGTCGCAGCGCAGGCAGCGGGACGCCTCGGCGTAAGCCTCCTCGTCCGTCAGGCCGCACTCGATGCACTTGAAGTCGCGCTTGCGCTCGTCGGCCTCGCGCTCGGTGGTGTTGATGCGGCCATGGGGCGGCTTGTTGTTCAGCCGTGCAGTTGGGACCTCCACACCCACGTCGATGACATGGTGATAGCCGAGGTATTCGTCGATGTTCGCCGCCGCGACCTTGCCCGCCGCGATGGCGCGGATGACGGTGGCCGGACCCGTGACGCAGTCGCCGCCGGCAAATACGCCGTCCATGTTGTCGATCTGGCCGCTGGCCTCGGCAACAAAGGCGCCGCGCTTGATGGTAATCTTGCTCTGCTCGAAGCCGTGTGTTTCCACGCCCTGTCCGATGGCGACTACGATCCCATCCGCCGCGATGCGCTTTTCAAAGAGCTTTGCCTTCTCCGGCTTGGGCCGGCCCTTATCATCCATCTCGCCGATGATCTGCGGCTGCGTCCAGAGCGCGACCGCATGGCCCTGCCCGTTCGTCTCGATGCGCACGGGGGCCTGCAATGTGACCAGCTCCACGCCCTCGGCGACCGCGCCCTCGACCTCCTCGGGCAGCGCGGTCATATCCTCCCGGCGGCGGCGATAGACGCAACTCACCTTACGCGCGCCGAGGCGCACTGCGCTGCGGCATACATCCATCGCGACGTTGCCGCCGCCGATGACCACGATCTCCTTGCCGCGGAAATCGGGCATGTGATCGTCGCCGATCTCGCGCAGCATCTCGACCGCGGACATGACGCCCTCGGCGTCCTCGCCTTCGATGCCGGTCTTTTTATCCGTGTGTGCGCCGAGTGCAAGATAGAGCGCGTCGTACCGGCTGCGCAGCTCGTCGAAGGTGATCTCGTCTCCGATGTCCACATTGACCTTCGCATCAATGCCGACGGAGAGGAGCGACGCGATCTCCGCGTCCAGGATCTCGCGCGGCAGACGGTAGGCGGGAATGCCGTAGCGCAGCATACCGCCGAGCTTCGCCCGCTTTTCATACACCGTAACCTTGTGGCCCATCAGCGCGAGGTAATACGCCGCGGAAAGACCGCTCGGCCCGCCGCCGACGATGGCGACCGTCTTGCCGGTCTCCTCAGCGCAGGCGGGATGGGGCACATAGCCCGCGTGGTCCACCGCGTAGCGCTTGAGTCCGCGAATGTTCACCGCGTCGTCGATCATGTTGCGGCGGCAGCGCGCCTCACAGGGATGCTCGCAGATGTACGCGCAGGCAGAGGGGAAGGGGTTATCCTGCCGGATGAGCCGCACAGCGTCCGCGTAGCGGCCGTACTTCACCAGCACGGTGTAGCCCGGAATGTCCACGCCCGCAGGGCACAGCGCCACGCAGGGGACAGGATTCTGCATCCCGCCGAGGCAGCGGCGGCGCAGAACGTGCTCTTCATAGTCGTCGCGGAAGCCCTGGATGCCGTCGAGCACCAGCCGCGCCGCATCGCGCCCGATGGCGCAGTCCGCGCTGTTGACGATCACGCGCGCCGTGCGCTCGATGAGCGCGATGGTCTCCATCGTCGCCTTGCCGTCGAGCACGCTCTCCATCAAATCGGAGAGCTGACCGAGGCCGACGCGGCAGGGCACGCACTTGCCGCAGGTCTGCGCGTGGCAGAGGTTCAAAAAGTTCATCGCAAGATCCACCGGGCACAGTCCCGGAGGGCTGGCGGCAATGCGCCGCTCCACGTCGCGGTACAGTCCGTCGATCACGGTCTGGGCGCGCGACGGCGTCATAATGTCAAGTCTCGACAAAACCTTCACACCTTTCCGAATCGCAAAACGCGGGCACATCCTACGGCGCGCCCGCTGTCTTTTAATTATAGAACATTTCTATAGGTGATGTAAAGATAAATTTTTTATACAAATCGCCAAAAATGTAGGCTGTCTCTGCCTTTCTCCGCGCAAAAAGGAGGGCTGCCCTTCGGCAGCCCTCCTGAATGGGACCTTGCTTACTTCTTGTCGTACATATCAATGAGCTTGACGAGGTGCTCGTAGCGCTCCTTGGCGGCTTCCTCGTTGCGGGCAAACAGAGTGTCGGCACGCTCGGGGAACTCGCGGGTCAGACGGCTGTAACGGGCCTCGTTCATCAGGAACTCCTGATAGCCGCCCGCGGGCGCCTTGGAGTCGAGGGTGAACTTCTGCTCGGCAGCGGGGTTGAAGCGGAACAGATTCCAGTAGCCGCACTCGACGGCCTTCTTCATTTCCTTCTGGCAGTTCATCATGCCGCCCTTGATGGAGTGCATCTCGCAGGGGCTGTAGCCGATGATGAGGGACGGGCCGGGATAAGCCTCGGCCTCGCAGATAGCCTTGATGGTCTGCGCGGGGTTGGCGCCCATGGCGACCTGCGCGACATAGACGTAGCCATACTGCATCGCGATCTCGGAAAGGCTCTTCTTCTTGGTCTCCTTACCGGCTGCCGCAAACTGCGCGACCTGACCGATGTTGGAAGCCTTGGACGCCTGTCCGCCGGTGTTGGAGTAGACCTCGGTATCAAAGACGAAGATGTTGACGTCCTTGTTCTGGGCGATGACGTGGTCGAGACCGCCGTAACCGATATCGTAGGCCCAGCCGTCGCCGCCGAAGATCCACTGGGACTTCTTGGCGAGGTATTCCTTCTTGTCGAGGATCTCGGCGACCAGCTTGCAGGCGGCGCAGTCACAGAACTTCTCGCCCTTGGCCTTGAGCTCGGCGGCGTGCTCAGCAAACTGCGGAACAGCGGCAAGCTCGTCGACGGTGGCGATGCTCGCCATCAGCGCGGCAACGTAGGCCTTGGTCGCCTCCGCGTTGGCCTTGCCGTCGGTGAAGGTGTCGAGCCACTTCTGCGCGGCTTCCTTGAGCTCGGGACGCGCCCACTCGACAGCGATCAGCTCGCGGGTCTTGTCGGCAAGGTCCTCACGGAGCTTCTCCTGACCGATGAACATACCGAAGCCGTGCTCGGCGTTGTCCTCGAACAGGGAGTTGCACCACGCGGGACCGTGGCCGTTCTTATCCGTGCAGTACGGGGAGGTAGCGCCGGGGCCGCCCCAAATGGACGAGCAGCCGGTGGCGTTGGAGATGTACATACGGTCGCCAAAGAGCTGGGTGACGAGGCGCGCGTAGCTCGTCTCGGCGCAGCCGGCGCAGGAGCCGGAGAACTCGAGCATGGGCTGCATGAACTGGCTGCCCTTGACGGTGGTATCCTGCATATCGGCCTTGGGCGCGACCTCGTCCAGGCAGTAGTCGAAGACCTCCTGCTGCTTGAGCTCGCCCTCCTGCGGGACCATGGTCAGCGCGCCGACCGGGCACTGGCCGATGCAGACGCCGCAGCCCATGCAGTCGAGCGGGGAGATGGCCATGGTGTACTTATAGACGCCCTTGCCCTTACCGGCCTTGATGTCAACGATCTTGGCAGCGGCGGGCGCGTTCTTGGCCTCCTCCTCGGTGAGAGCGAAGGGACGGATGGTAGCGTGCGGGCAGACGTAGGCACAGTTGTTGCACTGGATGCACTTGGTCTCGTCCCAGGTGGGAACGGAGACGGCGACACCGCGCTTCTCGTAAGCGGCAGCGCCCAGCTCCCACTGGCCGTCCACGTGCGGCATGAAGGCGGAGACCGGCAGGCTGTCGCCGTCCATGCGGTCGATGGGGTCGAGAATGTCCTTGACCTGCTTGACCAGCTCCGGCTTACCCTTGAGCACCTCGGCCTTGTCCTCGTCCACGGCGTTGGCCCAGTCGGCGGGAACGTCGATCTTCTTGTAAGCGGTGGCGCCGAGGTCGATGGCCTTGTGGTTCATATCGACGATGTCCTGACCCTTCTTCAGGTAGGAGTGCGTCGCGGCATCCTTCATGTACTGGATGGCCTGCTCCTCGGGCATGACCTTGGCGAGGGAGAAGAACGCGGACTGAAGGATGGTGTTGTTGCGCTTGCCCATGCCGATCTCGATGGCGAGGTCGATGGCGTTGATGGTGTAGAGCTGGATGTTATTCCTGGCGATGTAGCGCTTGGCGTCCGCCTTGAGGTGATGGTTCAGCTCATCGAAATCCCACTGGCAGTTGATCATGAACACGCCGCCGGGCTTGACGTCGTCGACCATCTTGAAGCCCTTGATGATGTAGCTGGGGTTGTGGCAGGCGACGAAGTCGGCCTTGTTGATGTAGTAGGGGCTCTTGATGGGCTTGTCGCCGAAGCGCAGGTGGCTGATGGTCACGCCGCCGGTCTTCTTGGAGTCATACTGGAAGTAGGCCTGAACGTACTTGTCGGTATGGTCGCCGATGATCTTGATGGAGTTCTTGTTCGCGCCGACGGTACCGTCGCCGCCGAGACCCCAGAACTTGCACTCGATGGTGCCTTCCGCCGCGGTGTTCGGGCAGTTCTTGTCCTCGGGCAGGGAGAGGCCGGTCACGTCATCGACGATGCCGATGGTGAACTGACGCTTCATCTCGTCCTTCTTCAGCTCGCTGTAAACGGCGAAGACGGAAGCGGGCGGGGTATCCTTGGAGCCGAGACCGTAACGGCCGCCGATGACCTGAATGTCGGTCTTGCCGGCGTTGGCGAGCGCGGTGACGACGTCGAGGTACAGGGGCTCGCCCTGTGCGCCGGGCTCCTTGGTGCGGTCGAGGACGGCGATCTTCTTGGCCGTCGCGGGAATGGCCTCGATCAGGCGCTCGGCCTTGAACGGACGGTACAGGCGGACCTTGATGAGACCGACCTTTTCGCCGTGGGCGTTGAGGTAGTCGATGACTTCTTCGGCCACGTCGCAGATGGAGCCCATCGCGATGATGACGCGGTCGGCGTCGGGCGCGCCGTAGTAGTTGAACAGCTTATAGTCGGTGCCGAGCTTGGCGTTGATCTTATCCATGTAGGACTCAACGACCTCGGGCAGCGCGTCGTAATACTGGTTGCAGGCTTCACGATGCTGGAAGAAAGTATCGCCGTTCTCGTGGGAGCCGCGCATATGGGGATGCTCGGGATTGAGGGCGTGCTCACGGAAGGCCTTGACGGCGTCCATGTCGCACATCTCGGCGAGGTCCTTATAATCCCAGACCGCGATCTTCTGGATCTCGTGGCTGGTGCGGAAGCCGTCGAAGAAGTTGATGAAGGGGACCTTGCCGGTCAGCGCCGCGAGATGGGCGACGGGGCTGAGGTCCATGACCTCCTGCACGTTGCCCTCGCAGAGCATGGCGAAGCCGGTCTGGCGGCAGGCCATCACGTCGGAATGGTCACCGAAGATGTTCAGCGCGTGGGTAGAAACGGTACGCGCGGAAACATGGAACACGCAGGGGAGCTGCTCGGCAGCGATCTTGTACATATTGGGGATCATCAGCAGCAGGCCCTGAGAGGCGGTGTAGGTGGTCGTCAGTGCGCCGGTGCCGAGGGAGCCGTGCACCGCGCCGGCCGCGCCGGCCTCGGACTGCATCTCGACGACCTTCACGCGGGTGCCGAAGATGTTCTTCAATCCGTTGGCGCTCCACTGGTCAACAAAGTCGGCCATGGGGCTCGAGGGGGTGATGGGGTAAATCGCGGCAACTTCGCTGAACGCATAGGATACATGCGCGGCAGCGTTATTACCGTCCATGGACTTCATTTTTCTTGCCATAAATGAAACCTCCTGTTATATTCGCCGCCGGGGAGCGGCGTTTTTCGCGTCATTACGCAAAAACTGACGCTATCATCATAGCACGATTTTCACCCGCTGTAAACGTCACTTTCGCAAAAAACATTCATTTTTTTGCAGGATATTATTTACATTTGGTAAGACTCTCCACATTTTTGCAATTAAATATTCAAAATATTTAATATTAACTCCTGTTTTGCAGGATATCATTCCTTTCCTCTCCGCGCCCCGCGCCGCGCTTGCCTTATGCGGCAAACTGTGGTAAACTGAAAATAAGAAAACAGGCAAGGAAAGGACGGCAGCGTATGGTCACAACGGTGCGTTCCCTCGGTTTGCAGGGCATTTCCGGTTATGAGGTCACGGTGGAGTGCTTCCTCTCGGGCGGGCTTCCCGCATTCGACGTGGTCGGCCTCGGCGACACGGCGGTGAAGGAGGCGCGCGAGCGTGTCCGCGCAGCGATCAAAAACTGCGGAGCGAAGTTCCCCGTCAGCCGCATCACGGTCAACCTTGCGCCCGCGAACCTGAAGAAAGAGGGCACGGTCTACGATCTTCCGCTGCTGCTCGGCATCCTCGCGGGCGAGGGTGAGATCGACGCGCCGGACCCGGCCTCCGCGTTCATCGGCGAGCTGTCGCTCACCGGCGCGCTGCGCCCCATCAGCGGTGTGCTGCCGATGGCGATGGCTGCGGCGCGTGCGGGCGTGAAGACCCTTTATGTCCCCGCGGCGAACGCCGCCGAGGCGACGCTGGCCGACGGTCTGACCGTCTACGGCGTGGAGACCGCGCCGCAGCTTCTGCGCCACCTGCGCGGCGAGGAGCGGCTCTCCCCCGCGCAGCGCTGGGAGCCGACGGTCGAGGCGGACAGCGTTCCCGATTTTGCCGACGTCATGGGGCAGGAGAACGTCAAGCGCGCGCTGGAGATCGCCGCCGCAGGCTCCCACAACGTGCTTCTCATCGGCTCGCCCGGTGCGGGCAAGTCCATGCTCGCGCGGCGTCTGCCCTCCATCCTCCCCGACATGACGCACGAGGAGGCGTTGGAGTCTACCGAGATCTGGTCGGTCGCGGGACTGACCGACAGCAAGCACCCCATGCTCACGCAGCGTCCGTTCCGCTCTCCGCATCACACACTTTCCGCCGCAGCCATGTCCGGCGGCGGCAGGGCGCTCTCCCCGGTGAGATTTCCCTCGCGCACCACGGCGTGCTGTTTTTGGACGAGTTTCCCGAGTTCCACCGCGATGTGCTCGAATCCCTCCGCGCGCCGCTCGAGGACGGCGAGGTGACCATCACCCGCGCCGCGGGCAGCGTCACGCTGCCGAGCCGCTTCATGCTCGTGGGCGCCATGAATCCCTGCCGCTGCGGCTGGTACGGGCATCCCTCCGGGCGCTGCCGCTGCTCGCAGAAGGACGTGGAGAAATACGTCTCCAAAATTTCCGGCCCGCTGCTCGACCGCATGGACTTACAGGTCAGCGTCCCCTCGGTGGAGTTTGAGGCCATGCGCCGCCGCGAAAGGCGGAGTCCTCCGCCGCCGTGCGCGAGCGCGTCAACGCTGCGCGGGACATTCAGAAAAAGCGCTTCGCCGGCACGCCCATCACCTGCAATGCCTACATGACCGCGCCGATGGTCGGCGAATTCTGCCGACTCGACGCCGCGGGCGAGAAGCTCTTAAAGGGCGCGTTCGACCGCCTCGGACTCACCGCCCGCAGCCACGATAAGCTGCTGCGCGTCGCGCGCACCATCGCCGACCTCGACGGCAGCGAGAAGATCGAGAGCTTCCACCTTGCCGAGGCCATCCAGTACCGCAACACCGACATTCTAAGGGGGGAAGGCTGATGAAAAAGTACGATGCTATGCGTCTTTCCGGCACGATCCTGCTCGCCCATCTGGCGCTCTGCGCCGCATTCCTCCTGCTGTTTATCGCTGCATCCGGCTCAACATCGACCTTTACGTTCCGCTCGCCCTACGGACTTGTATTGGGGCTGCTGTTCATCGGGTTACCGGCGTTTGCCTTTGGCTGGGGGCTGCGGTCGGCGAAGGACCCCTTTGACAAAAAGCTCTGCTGGAATGCCGCGATGGTGCTCTATGTACTTAACGCGGCCGCTTTCCTGCTTGCGCCGGAGTTCGGCACCGGGAATGTGATCGCTATGTGGTGGGGGATGCCGATGGCTCCCGCGCTTGCGGGACTGAACGCATTTGCCGCGCCGCAGTCCGCCCTCTATCTTTTCGGCGGCGCGCTGCTCGCCGCCGTCGAGCCGCTGTGTCTGACGCTCGGCCTGCTCTCCGGCAGACGTGCGGAGAACGAAACCGCAAAAAATACCGGCGCTCCCGCCGAGACGGCGGAGCGCACGGACGATAAGGAGAAGAATCCCCATGCGTGAAATGATCTTGTGCAAGCTCGGCGAGGTGGTCCTCAAGGGCCTCAACCGCCGCAGCTTTGAGGACAAACTGATCGGAAACCTGCGCCGCCGCACGGCGAAGTGCGGCAATTTCCGTATCTATTCCAAGCAAAGTACCATTTATGTTGAGCCGGTGAACGACGAGAGCAACCTTGCCGCGGCCTACGCCGCCTGCAAGCAGGTCTTCGGCGTCATCGCCGTCAGCCGCGCCCTGCCCTGTGAAAAGGACGTGCAGGCCATCATCCGCACCGCCAAGGATTACCTTGCCCCGGAATTTGCCCGCGCGAAGGATTTCAAGGTCGAGAGCAAGCGTGCGGACAAAACCTTCCCGCTCACCTCCATTCAGCTCTCCCAGCAGGTCGGCGGCGCGCTGCATCAGGCGTTCCCGCGCTGCGCGGTCAACGTCCACGACCCCGAGCTGACGGTGTTCATCGAGATCCGCGACGACGCGGCCTACGTCCACGGACCCGCCGAGGCGGGTGCGGGCGGACTGCCCATCGGCATGGGCGGCAGCGCCGTGTCGCTGCTCTCCGGCGGCATCGACTCGCCCGTCGCCTCCTACATGATGGCAAAGCGCGGCGTATCGCTCGAAATGGTCCATTTCTTCTCCCCACCCTACACCTCCGACGCCGCCAAGGAAAAGGTGCTCGAGCTCGCGCAGCTGCTCACGCCGTGGTGCGGGCGGCTGACCGTCCACATCGTGCCGTTCACCGAAATTCAGGAACAAATTCGTATGAACTGCCCCGAGGACCATTTCACGCTCATCATGCGCCGCTTCATGATGCGCCTCGCCCAGCGCGTGGCAGACGAGGTGCGCGCCAAGGCGCTCGTCACCGGCGAATGCCTCGGGCAGGTCGCCAGCCAGACAATGGAGGCCCTGCGCGTGAGCGAGGACGTGGTGGAGCTGCCCGTCCTGCGCCCTCTCATCGGCATGGACAAGGAGGAGATCATCCGCATCTCCCGCAAGATCGGCACGTTCGACACGTCCATTCTCCCCTATGAGGACTGCTGTACCGTCTTTACCCCGCGCCATCCCAAGACCAAGCCCCATGTGGAGGAGGTGCGCGAGCTGGAGGCCGCGCTGGACATCGACGCACTGTGCGACCGCGCGATGGCGGGCCGTGAATTTGTACGCATCAAATTCTGAAAGGAAGTCTTTACTATGGCGGAAAACGAAAAATTGATCGAACAGCGCTGCTGTGAGCTGCTCAAGGCGCGCGGCATGACCTTCGCCGCGGCGGAGAGCTGCACCGGCGGCCTCATCGCCAAGCGCATCACGGATGTGCCGGGTGCGTCGCTCGTCTTCATGGGCGGCGTGGTGAGCTATACCGACACGGTCAAGCACCGCGTGCTCGGCGTTCCAGCAGAGATGCTGGAGGAATACGGCGCGGTGTCCGCGCCCGTTGCCCGCGCGATGGCGGAGGGCGCGCGCAGGGCGACGACCGCCGATCTTGCCGTCAGCGTCACGGGCGTTGCGGGTCCTGAGCGCGACGAGCGCGGCAACGCCGTCGGCACGGTATTCATCGGCTTTTCCACTCCGGAGGAGACGGTCGCCGAGCGCTTCGACTTCGGCGAAAAGAGCCGCGCGGAGATCCGCGCGCTGTCCGCGGAGGAGGCGCTCAAGCTGCTGGAGGAAAAGATGAAGGAAGTGTAAGAGCCGAAGGCTGTGAGAAAGGAGAAACCATGAAAAGAAGCACTGGACGATTGCTTGCTGTGCTGTTGGCGGCGCTGACGCTTTTGGCGTCAGGCTGCGGAGAAAAGCAGGAAACGCCGGACGGCGCACCGGACGAGCCCCTGATGCAGGAGGAAGATCTGACGGTCGAGCCGCAGCCGGACGCGAACTTTACGCTGGAGCTGCCGGATGGATTTTTGAGCCTTGGAGCGGACTACGAGCCGAACGGGGAAACGGAGAATACGACCTATGACAGCGACGGGATGCTGCCCTACGACTTTGCGCGCCATTACGACGCGGACGCGCAGCTCGTCGTCGGGACGGACTACTACCCTGAAACGGGGCGCGAGGTCATCAGCTATCTGCGCACCAGTGCTGTGGGCGTGGGAACGCCGCGCGGCGTCAAGGTCGGCGACAGCGAGAAAGCGCTGCTGACGGAATACCCGGAGGCGCTTTACTGCATCGCGGCAGACGAGTCCGAGCTTTATGACGGCTACAGCGACGAAGGCGGCTACAGTGAGCCTGCGTATGACTTCGACCGCGCCTATGTCTGGCAGCCGCAGACGCCGCAGGACGACGGAAACTACGACGTCCGCGACATTGCGTTTTACCTGAAGGACGGCACGGTGAGCGCGATCACGATGACAAAGCCGTATGCGTTCCGCTTTGCCTACGGTGTGGACCGAGACGCGGCGCTGCGCCTTGCGGAAGAAAACCGCGCGCAGATGTGCGGGCAGTGAAAAAAGCACAAAAAGCGAGGGATGCGTGAGCGTCCCTCGCTTTTGCTGTATTTGCTTGTGGCCGGGATCAAAGCTCGAGCGCGAGCTGCGCGTCGTCCGGCGCGGAAGCATCCAGCCCGAATTCGCTCGGCAGATAGCGCGGGCAGACGTTTTCACCTGTTGTAATGACGGAGGCGGCAAGGCGCGTGCCGATCTCGCAGGATTCCATCATGGTCTTGCCGTAGGTCTGGCCGATGACCGTCCCGGCAAAGAACGCGTCGCCCGCGCCGGTCGTATCCTTGACGTCGACCTTTTTCGCGGGGCAATAGCCCTCCTCGCCGTCAAGCGTTGCAAAGACCGCGCCCTGAGCGCCCATCGTGACGACCATGCGGCGGATCTGTTGCGCCGCGAGCTTCAGAAATAAGCAAAAACGGCCGCGCGGCCGCGCGCGACGGCGCAAAATGAATAAATTGCAAATTTTACTTTCCGCATTGCAAAGCCGATCATATTGTGCTATGCTTGACGCAAGGATACCGTACCGCCGCGGTACGGATGTTATGCAAAGGAGTGATTTCTTATGGTCAGACTTATCATGGGTGAAAAGGGCACCGGCAAGACCAAAAAGCTCATCGAGCTTATCAACGCCTCTGCTGCCGAGGAAAACGGCAACGTGGTGTGCATCGAGGCCAAGTCCACGATGACCTTCGACATCCATTATCACGTTCGTCTCATTTCTGCCGACGAATATCAGATCACCACTTACGAGGGCCTGCGCGGCTTCGTCAGCGGTCTGTATGCCGGCAATTACGATATTTCCCACATCTTCATCGACAATCTCTTCAAGATCGTCGGCGGCGACTGCAATCAGGCGGCGGACGACTTCCTGGATTGGCTCAACCGCTTCAGCAACAACCACGGCGTCAAGTTCACCGTTTCGGTCTCCGGCGATCCCGGTCTTGCGACCGACGGGATGCAGAAGTACCTGTAACGCAAAACCGCAAAAGGAGACGGCAGGAAGCCGTCTCCTTTCTTTTTTATTTCAGCACATAGACATTGCCGATGCCCAGCAGGCGGCACAGCTCCGTCTTTTGGGCGATGTCCGTCTCGCTCTCGTACCATACGACCGTGACCGAGCCGTCCTTCTCCGTGCGGTAGCCGCACGAGCTTTCGTGCTGCGCCGAGCGGTGCGTGCGCAGCGTGCCCTCGGACAGCAGCTCGATCAGCTCGCCCTCGGTCAGCTCGCGTGTGTCCGTTACCGCTCCCGCACGGGTCTTCTGCAGCAGCGGCACGGCGCGCAGCGCCACGCTGCCGCCCTCGCCCGCCCTGACCGCCGCCGCGTAGACCTCCTCCATCGGCGCGCGTGGGCTGACCGGCACGCTGCCGGACTCCTCCGTGATGCTCCCGGCGGTCACGCAGCCGGACGGCGCGCTTCCGTCCGCCGCTTCTGTGACCTTGATCGCGGCGTGCAGCCGGTCATAGGTGCGCAGCAGCACGGCAGCCGCCTGCTCGCGCGTCGCTTCCTTTTTCGGCTCGAAGTTGTATGCGCTCACGCCCTTGATGATGCCCATGCGGTAGGCAAGCGCGACATAGCCCTGCGCCACGGAGACGTCCGAAAACGGGCAGTCGTCCGCCGCCGCACCCGACAGCACAGCGAGCCCCAGCGCGCGCACGTTCATCTTCGCCATCTCCTCGCGAGTGATCGCATCATTCGGACGGCATTGACGGCTCTCGCCTGTCAATGCGCCGTGGGCATAGGCCGTCTCAATAGCGCTGTAATACCACTTCGCCGTATCCTGATTGTCCGTAAAGCTGCCCTTCTCCGGCGTGACGAGCTCCCAGCCCATCAGACGGCAGAGCGCCGTGGCGTAAGCCGCGCGGGTCATCGTCCGTCCGAGGCCGAACCTGCCTCCGCCGACTCCTTGCAGCAGTCCGGTCTGCACGCAGCGCTGGATGCTCTGCGCCGCCCAATGGCTTTCCGGCACGTCGGAAAAGCCCGCCGTTCCCGCCGCGCCGACGCTCAGCGTCAGCAGCAGCGCCAGCACAAGTGCCGTCAGGCACCTCCAAAGACGCATCATATCTTGTTCCGTCCTTTCCGGTGTTCGTCCGCCCGCCGCCGGTCCGCGCCGTATCCGCGCGGCGCGGGCGCCGAATGTCCGCAATGTGTTGTCATTATATGGGAATCGGGCGCAAAAAGCAATCTCTGTTTTGCTCTTTGCGCGTTCTTGACAGCCTTGCTGCTCCGGCATATAATCATCGCGCGGGCCGGCGGCTCGCCAAAACGCACTGCTTTCAAGAGGTATCACGCATGGATAAAGAGAGAGCCCGGCGGCTTTTTCTCACCGCCTTTTTCCTTTTCGCGCTCGCCAACGGCCTGAGCGGCTCCATCATCTCCAACTACTTCAAGGATGTTTTTCAGGTCGATTCCGTTCAGCGCGGCCTGCTGGAGATCCCGCGCGAGCTGCCCGGTGTTGTGGGCGTGTTCGTCATCGCCGCGCTCCCTTCGCTCGGCAACGTCTCGCTCTCCGTTCTCGGCTTCGCGCTGTACTGCGTCGGCCTGCTCGTGCTCGGCCTTTTCTCCCCGGGCTACTTTGTCATGCAGCTCTTCGTCTTCACCTATTCGCTCGGCGACCACATGGTCATGCCTATCCGCGACGCCATCGCCATGGACCTCGCCGACGAGGGCAAGACGGGTACATTTCTCGGACGCTACCGCGGCATGATGACGCTCGGCTCCATGCTGGCCTCGGCGCTTGTGTTCGTGGGCTTCCGCGTCGGCTTTTTCTATTTCCGCACCGGCGTCATTCCCTCGTTCTGCGCTGCGCTGGTATTCCTCGTTGTCGCGCTCGCCCTTCTCTGCCGCTTGCGGAAAACGCTGCCCGCGCTGGATGTGCGCAAGCGCAGCAGCGAGCGCAGGAGACTTCCCGTCCGCCGAAGGTACCTGCCCTATTACATCGTCACCGCCGTCTACGGCTTCCAGAAGCGGATGCGCCTTGTCTTTGCTCCGTGGGTCATCATCGAGCTTCTCTCGATGGGCGCGGACGCGGTGGCGCTGCTCGGCATCGCCGCCTATTTCTGCGGCGGCTGGGTCGCCCCGCTCATCGGAAAGTTTTTAGACCGGTACGGTGTGCAGAAGGGGCTCGTGCTGGAGTCCACCAGCGTCGCCGGTGTGTTTCTCTTCGCCGCGTGGGCCGCTTCCGGCATCGTGAACGGCTCGCTGCGCGGCTGGGGCGGCATGGCCGCCGCGTTTGCCTCCTACATCCTCATTTTCCTCACCGACCATTTCAATTCTGTCCACGTCATGCTCATGCGCGAGCTGAGCGAGTCGCCCGCGGACGTGATGGAAAACCTTTCCTTCGGCTTGAGCGTGGACCATGTCCTTGCCGTCACCGTCTCGGGCCTGCTCGGCGCGGTGTGGAAGTATGTCGGACCCCAGTATGTGTTCCTGCTCGGCGCGGCGGTCTGCACCGTCCACCTCGGCGTCGCGCTGTGGCTGAAGCGGCAGCGCCGCGCCGCCGTCTGAGCCTTCTTGATACGTCAAAAGCGTCCCGCCGTCGGCGGGACGCTTTTGTTCTCTTTTCTTACGGCAGCGGGATCTCCTTGATGTCAAAGAGCGTCTTGAGCTCCACCGACGTGCGGGAGTCGCCGTAGGTCTTGATCTCGGCGAGCAGCGCGTCCAGCTCCTTCGTGTCGCGCACGGCGAACTGGAGCAGCGCGTTGAACACACCGATCACATGGTGGTGGCTGATGACCGCGGGGCTCTGCTCGCAGAAGACACAGAACGCAGCGTACTTCTCCGGCTCGAGCGACACGGAGATAAAGCCCGTGATGTTGCAGTCCAGCCGCGTGCGGTCGATGTCGATGCGGTAGCTGCGGATCACGCCGCATTCCTCCATGCGGCGGATGCGCTCGGAGACGGCGGGCGGCGTCAGCCCCACCTGGTCGCCGATGTGGCGCAGAGTGCAGCGGCTGTCCGCCTGCAGGATATTGAGGATCTGATAATCGGTTCGATCCATGGCTTTCTCTCTTTCTTCCTCTTTGCCCTTACATCACGCGGCCGCGCTTGATGACCTTCTTGGCAAGGTTGCTGCCGAAGCGGTAGCAGATGTAGTCCAGATCCGGCGCGTCCCAGATGACGAGGTCGCCGAGCTTGCCCGCCTCGACCGTACCGACCTTGTCAGCCATGTCGATGGCCGCCGCGCCGTTGAGCGTTACGGCGGTCAGCACCTCCTCGGGCGTGAGCCGATACTTCAGGCAGCCGAGGTTGATGACGAACTGCATATTCAGGCACGGGCAGGAGCCGGGGTTGAAGTCCGTCGCCATCGCGACGGGCACGCCCGCGTTCACCATGTCGCGCGCGGGCGCGAACACCGCGCCGAGGTTGAAGCTCGTCGCGGGCAGCAGGCAGGCGATCACGCCGCCCTTTGCCATCGCCTCGATGCCCGCGGGCGGGCAGACGATCAGATGCTCCGCGGAGATCGCTCCCAGCTCGCCGGCGAGCTGGCTGCCGCCGATGGCCTCGATCTCGTCGGCGTGGATCTTGGGACGCAGACCGTACTTGAGGCCCGCCTCGAGCACCTGACGGGACTCCTCCACCGTAAAGGTGTCGGCCTCGCAGAACACGTCGCAGAACTTTGCGATGCCCTGCTCCTTAACGAGCGGCATCATCTCCTCACACACAAGGCGGATATACTCGGCGCGGTTGGCTTTGTACTCAGCGGGCACAAGGTGCGCGCCCATGAAGGTCGCGACCATGTCCATCGGGTGCTGCTCGTCGAGGTCGCGGATCACACGCAGCGCCTTGAGCTCATGCTCGGTGGCAAGACCGTAGCCGCTCTTGGCCTCGCAGGTGGTCGTGCCGAAGGCCATCATCTCGTCGAGCGCCTTCGCCGCCTTGGCGGTCAGCTCCTCCTCGGTGGCTCCGCGCGTGGCGTTGGTGGTGGACTGGATGCCGCCGCCGGCATTCTGGATCTCGAGATAGGTCTTGCCGTGGAGCTTCATGCCCAGCTCGTTCTGCCGCCAGCCGCCGAAAATAAGGTGCGTATGGGCGTCCACGAGACCCGGCGTGACGAGCTTTCCCTCGGCGTCGACGATCTCCGCCCCCGCGGCTGCGGGAGCCTCGCCGGTGCCGACGGAGGCGATCACGCCGTCCTCAATGAGCACCCATGCGTCCTTGAGGAATTTGATCTTCCCCTGCTCGCTGCCGCGATGGGCGCTTTTGCCCTCGGGCGTTGCGAGCAGGCCGATGTTTTTCACCAGTAACTTTTTCATAATATGGCGGTTCCTTTCTTACGGTAAAGGGACTTGTTTCTTTGATAATAACACAAAAAGGGGCATATTGCTATGCCCCTTTTTGATTTTATTTTTTAGTCGAGGTATTCCTTGACGACCTTTTCGCACAGAGCGTCGTCCGCGAGGTACGGCATGGTGATGTGATCCTGGCCCTCGTACATCTTGTTGTACTCGGCCACGGTGGTCATGGCGTTCTCGTTGCGCGCCCAGCTGCGGCGGGCCACGCCGACCATGGTATCCCAAGGCATGGACATGCGCAGGATGGTATCGACGCGCTCGGAGCCGTCGAGCACCATGCCGAAGCCGCCGTTGATGGCACGGCCGATGCCGGTGCCGCCGCCGTTGTGCAGCGCGATGTAGCTCATGCCGCGAGCCGCGTTGCCGGCGTAGCACTGCGTCGCCATCTCGGCCATGATGTTGGAGCCGTCCTTGATGTTGCTGGTCTCACGGAAGGGCGCGTCGGTTCCGCCGGTATCGTGATGGTCACGGCCGAGGATGACGGGGCCGATCTCGCCGTTGCGGACCATTTCGTTGAACTTGAGCGCGAGGTTCATGCGGCCCATGGCGTCCTGATAGAGGATGCGGCACTGTGTGCCGACGACCAGCTTATTCTTCTCCGCGTCGCGGACCCAGACGTAGTTGTCGTAGTCCTGATAGCGGCGGTTGTGCGCCTTGATGTACTCGGCGGCCGCCATATCGGTCTTGTGCAGGTCCTCGGGGTTGCGGCTCAGGCAGCACCAACGGAACGGGCCGTAGCCGAAGTCGAACAGGCAGGGGCCGAGGATATCCTCGACGTAGGACGGGAAGATGAAGCCGTCGAGGTCGTTCTCGCCGTTCTTGCAGATGCTCTTCACGCCGGTATCGTACACGGCCTTGAGGAAGCTGTTGCCGTAGTCGAAGAAGTAGGTGCCGCGCTCGTGGAACTTGCAGATCATCTCATAGTGATGCTGCAGCGTCTTGTCAACGAGCTTGCGGAAGCCCTCGGGATCCTTGTCCAGCATCTCGGTGCGCTGGGCGAAGGTGAGGCCCTGCGGGCAGTAGCCGCCGTCGTAGGGAACGTGGCAGGAGGTCTGGTCGCTCATGAGGTCAACGTGAACGTTGTGCTCATAGAGGTACTCGAGCAGATCGACGATGTTGCCGCAGTAGGCAACGGCGCAGGGCTTGCCCGCCTTCTGGTGCTCGAGGGCGATCTTGGTCGCCTCCTCGAGGGAGTCGGTGCGGTGGCTGACCCAGCCCTGGGTGTAGCGGGTGTCGATACGGGAATCGTCGACCTCGGCGATGATGGACGCAGCGCCGGCGATCTCGGCAGCCTTGCCCTGCGCGCCGCTCATGCCGCCTAAGCCCGCGGAGATGAACAGACGGCCGGCGAGGTCCTTGTCGTTGGGGATGCCGAGCTTGAGACGGCCGGCGTTGAGCAGCGTGTTGAACGTGCCGTGGACGATGCCCTGGGGGCCGATGTACATCCAGCCGCCCGCAGTCATCTGGCCGTAGTTGGCGACGCCGAGCGCGGCGGCGCGGTTGAAGTTCTCCTGATCGTCGAAGGTGCCGACCATCAGGCCGTTGGAGATGATGACGCGGGGCGCCATCTTATGGGAGTGGAACAGGCCCAGAGGATGGCCAGACATGACGACCAGCGTCTGCTCGTCGGTCAGCTCCTCAAGGTACTTCTTGATGAGGCGGTACTGCATCCAGTTCTGGCAGACCTGACCGGTCTCGCCGTAGGTGACCAGCTCATAGGGATAGAGCGCAACGTCGAAGTCGAGGTTGTTGTCGATCATGACCTGAATGGCACGGCCTTCGATGCACTTGCCCTTGTACTCGTCGATGGGCTTGCCGTAGAGCTTGCCCTCGGGACGGAAGCGATAGCCGTAGATGCGGCCGTGCTCCTCGAGCTCGGCGGCGAACTCCTTGGCCATCTGCTCGTGATGGTCGGGGTGGATGTAGCGCAGAGCGTTCTTGATGGCGAGCGCCTTGTCGGCCTCGGTCAGGTGGGATTCGCGGCGGGGTGCGCGGCGATAGCAGGATTCCATCTTCGGGTACTCGGGAAGATCGTAGTCCAGCTTGATCGTCATGGCTTCGTCAGCGAGATTGATCATGGGGTGTTCCTCACTTTCTAAAATTTTTCGATTTCTCTCAATTTTCGGTTTTATCTCAAAAGAATCTTGTGCAATTTGCTTTACATCTTGCATTATAGCAAGAAGCTGCTATAATGAAAAGAACTTCTATTGTATTGTTATCATACTTTTTAGTATAGCTTATCAGGAGGCGCATTTCCATGACCATTCGCCAGCTTGAATACTTCTGCGCGGTCGCGGAGGGGCGCAGCATTTCCGCCGCCGCCCGCGCCCTGCACGTCGCCCAGCCGCCCATCTCGCGCCAGATCGCCCAGCTTGAAGCCGAGCTCGGTGTACAGCTTTTCGCCCGCGAGAGCCGCGGCATGAAGCTCACCGAGGCCGGGCAAGCCCTCTACCGCCAGAGCCGCTCGCTTTTTCTCAATCTCCGGCGCGTGGAGGAGAATGTCCGCAGCATCGGCGCCGGCGAGGGCGGGCGCATCAACGTCGGCGTCATCTACTCCGCCATGCCCTATGCCCTGCATTATTTGGAGGCGTACCACGCCCGCTATCCCAAGGTCGAGTTCTACATCCGTCTCGGTTCCCCGCAGGACCTTTTGAACGACCTGGACCGCGGCGAGCTGCACGTCCTCTTTCTCCGCCGCTCCACGCAGGAGTCCGGCAGCCTGCACGAGCGCATCCTCGGCGAGGACGCGCTGGAGCTCATCATGACCGCCGCGACCGACCCCGCGCCGGAGCTGGACGCCGTACCCATCGAGCGGCTGCGCGGCGTGCCGATGTGCCTGCTGCGCTCGGACGATCTCTGGGGCTACAACGATTATCTGATGAAGGAGTGCCGCCGCAGCGGCTTTGAGCCGAACGTGCCCTGCCAGTGCTACGATACGCCCATGGCGATGCAGCTCGTGCGCTCGGGCTTCGGCATCAGCTTCCTGCCGCACTCCATCGTCGAGACGCACCCGAACTCCGGCATCTACGCCAAGCCTCTGCGCGGCATCCCCGCCAAGTCCTACCCTGTCCTCGTCTGGAGCGACGACGTGCAGGGCGCGCCCTGCGTGCAGCGTTTCATCGCGGAATCCTGACGGGCGCGGCTTTACTTAAAAAAATTAAGCGCCCCGAAACAAAAGAGAAAGAAAACCTGTTTACGCCCGCCCAGGCACACGGTATAATGACAGCGTAAGCATCAAAATACAGGTTGGAAATTGTCTGACCTGACAAAAAACGGAGGAAACTTATCATGGCACGACTGATCGAATGCATCCCCAATTTCAGCTGCTCCAAGGAAAAGGACGAGGCCACCTATAACGAGCTCGTCAAGACCGCGCAGAGCGTCCCCGGCTGCACCCTGTTCGACGCCCAGACCGACGGCAACCACAACCGCTGCGTCTTCACCCTCATCGGCTCCCCCGAGGCCATCGAGGAGGTCGCCTTCCAGCTCACGAAGGTCGCCACCGAGCGCATCGACATGAACAAGCACCACGGCGAGCACAAGCGCATGGGCGCGACCGACGTCATCCCCTTCGTCCCCCAGATGGACGTGACCGTGGAGGAAGCCGTCGAGATGTCCAAGCGCGTCGCCCAGCGCATCTGGGACGAGCTGAAGGTTCCCTCCTTCCTGTATGAGGACAGCGCCACCCGTCCTGAGCGCCGCAACCTCGCCACCTGCCGCAAGGGCGAGTTCGAGGGTATGCCCGAGAAGCTGTTGCAGCCCGAGTGGGCTCCCGACTACGGCGAGCGCAAGATCCACCCCACCGCCGGCATCACCGCCATCGGCGCCCGTATGCCGCTCGTCGCGTTCAACTGCAACCTCGAGACCAGCGACGTTGAGGTCGCCAAGAAGATCGCCAAGGTCATCCGCGGCTCCTCCGGCGGCTTCCGCAGCTGCAAGGCCATGGGCTTCATGCTCGAGGACCGCGGCATCGCGCAGGTCTCCATGAACATGGTCAACTATGAGGATACCCCGCTCTACGTCACCTATGAAATGATCAAGGCTCTGGCCGAGCGCTACGGCACCCGCGTCATCGAGAGCGAGATCGTCGGTCTGACTCCCGCCAAGGCGCTCATCGACTGCGCCGAGTTCTACCTCAAGGCCAAGGACTTCGACTGCAAGAAGCAGGTCATGGAGTATCACCTCATCGACATGGAGTAAAAGCTTCAAAAAAGCGGTTATGCCGCCATTTTGAGAAGGCCGACACTCCGCTCTGCGCCTTGCCGCCGCCAGCGGCTCGACGCTCGCTCCGCGAGAAGTGTTTTTCGCCACGCACAGGTCGCGGCGAAAAACGATCTCAATTCATTTGCCGCCTGCGGGCGGCAAAGTCTGCGACGCAATCTAAGGAAAGGGATTCAATTCTATGAAACTTGCTGAACTGACCGTTACCGGCTTTGCCGACATCGTTTCCTCCGACGCGCCCGCGCCGGGCGGCGGCTCCTGCGCCGCGCTCTACGGTGCCATCGGCGCCGCGCTGACCGCCATGGTCGGCGGTCTGACCCAGGGCCGCAAGAAGTACGCCGAGTACGCCGAGCACGCCGCCGAGGTCGAGGCCAAGGGCAACGAGCTCAAGGCCCGTCTGCTCGACGTGATGGACCGCGACACCGATGCGTTCAACGTCGTCTCCGCCGCCTTCGGTATGCCCAAGGACACCGACGAGCAGAAGGCTGAGCGCTCCGCCGCCATCCAGAACGGTCTCAAGGGCTGCACCAAGACGCCCATGGAGATGATGGAGCTGATCGACGAGACTCTCACCCTCGCCCACTCCCTGCTCGGCCGCTTCAACGACACCTCCGCGAGCGACCTGGGCGTTGCGTTCCTCTCCCTCAAGGCCGGTATCCAGGGCGCGTGGCTCAATGTGCTCATCAACGTCGGCTCGCTGAAGGATCAGGAGTTCGCCGCCGAGTACCGTGCCCGCGGCGAGAAGCTGCTCGCGCACGCGCTGCCTCTGGCCGACGAGTGCTACGCCGAGATCGTCAAGCTGATCGACGGCTAAAATTTATCTTGCCAAACGCAAAGGCTTCGGTATCATCGTACCGAAGCCTTTTCGACAGAAAGAAGGTCCTTTTATGACGCTCACCCATCTGACCCCCGCCGATTACGTCACCACGCAGTGGTCCGGCGGCGCGACCACCCAGCTCGCCATCGCGCCGAAGGGCGCGGTGTATGCCGACCGCGATTTTCTCTGGCGGCTGAGCTCCGCGACCGTCGAGCTCGACGAGTCCGACTTCACGCCCCTGCCCGACTATGACCGCGTGATCTCCACGCTGCGCGGCGATATGGTCCTCGCGCACAACGGCGGGGAACGACTGACGCTCCACCCCTACGAGATCCACGATTTTTCCGGCGCGGACGATACCCACTCCTGGGGCCGCTGCACGGACTTCAACCTCATGCTGCGCCGCGGACAGTGCCGCGGCTGCGTCACCGCGCATTTTCCGCATGGCACGGAAACACTTCCCCTCCGCGCGGGCGAAACAGCTCTGCTCTTCTGCGGCGAGGGAAGCGTCACGCTCCGCGCGGGCACGGAAACGCTGACGCTCGCCGCGCACGAAAGCGCCCTGATCGAGGACGCGCCCGCGCAGCTCACCGTCGAGGGCAGCGCGAAGCTGATGCTTGCGCAGATGTACCGCTGAGGGAGGGAGCTGCATGACCGGAGAAGACGTCGCCGCGCGCGTCCACGCCTACGCATGGACTGACCGCAAGCCGGGGCTGGAGCGCACCCGCGCTCTGCTCGCCGCGCTGGGAAACCCCGAAAAAGCCCTCAAATTCGTCCACATCACCGGCTCGAACGGCAAGGGCTCGACCGCCGCGATGCTCGCCTCCGTTCTCGCGGCGGTGGGATACCGCACAGGACTGTTCACCTCGCCGCACCTCTACCGCTTCAACGAGCGCTTTCAGGTGAACGGCGCGCCCATCCCCGATGCGGCGCTTGACCGCCTCGCGGAGCGCGTGCTCGCTGCGGCGGACACGCTTCCGGAGCATCCGACCGAGTTTGAGCTGATGACCGCCATCGGCTTTCTTTGGTTTGCGGAGGCCGGCTGTGACCTCGTCGTGGTCGAGGTCGGTCTCGGCGGACGGCTGGACTCCACCAACGTCATTCCCACGCCCGAGGCGGCGGTCATCACCAACATCGGGCTGGAGCACACCGCCATCCTCGGCAGCACCCTCGCCGCCATCGCCGCGGAAAAATCCGGCATCCTCAAGCCCGGCTGCCGCGCCGTGCTCTACGGTCAGAGCCGCGAGGTGGGGGAGGTCGTTGCCCGCGTCTGTGCGGAAAAGGAGATCCCGCTCACCGTCACGGACGCCTCGCAGCTCACGCTGCTCTCGTCCGGTCTCGACGGGCAGCACTTCACCTACCGCGGCAGCGCGCCGCTGCTCCTGCCGCTGCTCGGCGACTATCAGCTCCGCAACGCCATGACCGTGCTCGACACGGTGGACGCGCTGCGCGCGCAGGGCTGGAATATCTCCGCCGACGCCGTTGCGCGCGGCCTTGCCGCCGCACGCTGGCCCGGACGGCTGGAGCTGGTGCGCCGCCGCCCCGATCTCATTATTGACGGCGGGCACAACCCGCAATGCGCGCAGGCGCTTGCCGCCTCGCTGCGCGGGCTCTACGGCGAAAAAAAGCTCATCTTCCTCATCGGCGTGCTCGCCGATAAGGACTGGCAGAGCATGGTCGGCGAGGTTTTGCCGCTGGCCAAGGCCATCGTCACCGTCCGCCCCGAAAGCGAGCGTGCCAAGGATGAAAACGAGCTGGCCGCGTGGGTCCGCGCGCAGGGCGTCCCTGCCGAGGCGCACGCCTCCATCGGCGAGGCGCTGGACGCCGCGCTCGCTCTCGCGGGTCCCGAGGACGCCGTCTGCGCGTGGGGCTCGCTCTACAGCGTCGGCGAGCTGCGCCATTGTCTCGGCCTGTGCTGAGATTCGTCCGCGTGATATTCGGCATCCTCGGCGCGCCGCTGTTCCGGGAGCACACCTGCATGGATGGCGGCTATTGTGACTTCAAGCTAAAGCTCGGTGCCGAACCTCTGCCCTACTGGCCGCCGGTGTTCACGCAGGCGAACGATTACCGGTAAAGTGACAGCAGAAAACCCCCGACGCCCGTACAAATGGGCGTCGGGGGTTTTGTTTATCGTGGCTGCTTTGCGGTGTCTCTTAGTACATGCCGCCCTTATGGGATGCATTTTTAAAAATTCAATATCCTTGTGTGAAAATGTATCATTTTCACATGAAATCCAAAGAATATCGAACTTATTTCCAAATGATACCGCACCCTAATTTGAGGCTGGGCCTCATAATTCTCCATAAATCTCCGCATATTCACGGGCAAAGTGTGTAAGTTGTGTGTAAGCTTCGCAACGAGAAAAATGCTGTGATCACAGGGCTTCAGCAATCTGTCGGAACGCCCGTTCCGCTGACTCAAAATCGCTATGTGTGTAAACATCCAGTGTTACACTGGCGGTCGAATGGCCCATCAGGTATTGCAGGCTTTTGACATCCAGCATCGCTTGCTGTGCATTGGTGCAGAAGGTATGCCGCAGGACATGGGGTGTCACGCTTGGAAGCGTGTTCCCATGCTTTTTGACATACTTCCGCCGCATCCCACGCATATAGTTCTCAAGATGCATGGCGACCTTCGGCTTGCCGTCCTTATCCAAAAACAAGAAGCCACTGTATCCATCCACCATCATTTCTACCTTGGGATGCCCACGGTTTTCCAGCACGCGGCGGAAAGCCATATAGACGGTATCCGTCATAGGAATGCTGCGGTTGCCGCTGCTGGTCTTTGGCGGAGCGACGAAATAGGGTTTGTCTGCCGTGCGGCATAACTGCTTATGGATGTGGATACATCGTCGGTCGAAGTCGATGTCTGCCTTGGTCAGGCCATAGAGTTCACTGACACGCAGCCCAGTCCCCAGCAGGATCACAATATCATCATAGTAGTTGTCCTTACCATGATCTCGGATGAATTGCAGATACCGCTCCTGTTGGGCTTTGGTCAATGCGCTTCGTACATAAGCATCATTGGGAATCACATCGGACAACTTGAACTTGAATGGGTTTTTCCGAATCATATCATCATCGACTGCCATTTCAAAGGCTGGCCGGAGAACACTTTGCAGAATGCCGATCGTGTTCTGCTTCAAGCCCTTGTCATGCAGAGAAACGAACCACCCTTTCCCATCAGACAGGCGGACGCTGCGTATCATTCGGCTTCCAAAAGGATCCGTATGGATGCGATTGATAGCAGAGCCATAGGCCCTCATGGAGTTTTCTTTCAGCCCTCGACGTAGGTTGATGTACCGATCCACCAATTCAGCCACGGTGATCTCGCCGCCGGCATAGTCGATCCCATCCAACAGATCACGCTGGATCACTTCTTCTTTTTGCCGCAGTTCCTCCAGCGTAGGGGCGTAGACATAGCTCCATTTCTTGTCACCGTTCCTGTGATAGCGATAAAAATAGGTTTTATTGGGGCGCTGGCCCTCGCCTGAGCGAAAGATGCGCCCTTTCTTATCCTTGCGCTTTTCGGACAATTCTTCGCTCCTTTCTGCCGGAAAGCGCTTAACACGGTGTCTATACTATACACCATGTTTCTGTCGTTTTCCATGTCTAAATTGAATATGAGGACTCCAAATATTTTTCAAGTGCTTTTCTTTTGATCAACCGCTTGCTGCCGTTCCACAGCACAAACGGGCAATTTTCATCATTGGTCATATCCCGCAACTTATTGATACCGATGCCGAAGTAGGCTGCGGCTTCTTCAAGGCTCAGATTAGCCTTTTCCCACACAGGGACTTTATCCTCCATCCGGTTCACCGCCCTTCTCCATATCGAAGCCCAGCAACCATTTGTCGGGAATCGTGATCAGATCAGGCCCTGTGTTGCAGATCCGTTTTACAACATCTGCCTGGCACGAGAATAATCCACCTCTATCCAGTTCTGTCCTCATTTGTTTCCCCGTTTTCGAGGCGTACGCCTCCGAAAGCAGCTCCAGACTGAACAGATACAGTGGAAACATAGATGCTTTGCAAATGCTGTTTTGCTGTAAATACCGCTGAAACCGATACAGCATCGTTTCATCCAGTGTCAGTTTCATCAACCGCAGACCCATCTCGTCCACCGTGAAATAATGGAAGCTGCTGTTTTTGCTGAAGTGGATCAGACGGCTGCGCGAGTTTACCCCATGAGCCATCAGATTTTCGATCAGGTTCCACTTGTCACCGAGAAGGATCGAGCTGCCGCATGTCCGGCCATATCCTAACGGCGAGGAATCGACCCGATCGAGAAACATCCGCTCTGCTTCCTCCGACCAAAGCAAGTTGCTGTCGCCAAGATAATAAACCGGGTAATAGTAATACCTGCTCACAAAAATGCCCGACAATCTGGCTCCCTTGTTGTCCCATCCATACTTTTGGGCCAGCTCATAGGCGCTGAAATAGATGAGTTGCTCTCCCGTAGCGGACTCTTTCTGATTCCCAGGCTGCCAGATAGCCCTGAGCCGCATTGCTGTCAGCAGGCAGGCCGCGCCGCGGTGAAGTCGCAGTGTTTTCTTCCAGTTGCCATGCCCATTCTCCGGAGCCAGCGCATGACTGCGGACACGCTGCGCCCGCCCGGGGCTGACCCGCTGAAGATGTTTCAATCCCAATTCCGTCAGGCTCAGGGAGCGAACGATTCTGCGTCGATACCCTTTTATGCGCCGTTCCTTTAAGTAGCCCTCCCGTATCAGCGCTGTCACTACACGCCGATTATAGTCATAATATCCCGGCAGCATTCTTACTAGAGAAACCGGTACTTCGCCGCACAGGCCTATAAAATCCAGCAGCTTTACTGCCATACATCCATTTTTTAATTGCATCAATATATCCTCATTCTTGTTCGGTCAATTATTCTCTCAACAGCGCATCCAGCCGACTCTCAGAGACAAGCAGAACGCCTGATCAACAAGGCTGCCGGACACTTCACACGCGCAGCCTATGATCGGCAAGCATACTTATCTCAGACTGCCGGAACGGCCTCTATACCGTTATCCAAAGTCCTTACCCTATAAACCCTACCCCCGACCGTTTTTAAGGCCGAGAGTCCTTGCGCCACAAGGGTTTTCCTCTGCTACAGAACACCGAAAATCCGCACTGCCATTTGAACAGGAATTGGTAGGCGTTTTCGGGTTGTCTCTTACCTGTTTTCGGTGCTGCCATTCCAACATTCACGGTGCCTCTTCAGCCATTCGGGAAACTGCTCCGGCGTCAGTATCCAAATGCGGGTGCTGTCTTGTGCCCCTCGATGACTGCATTGAAACGCAGAGCAGAGCGCTGAGGTGTCGTTGGTCAGAAAGGCTGCTTCCAGGACATCCTGACAATGCTTCAACTCCAGGTTATCGTGGTCAATAAAGCGCCTGCTTTGGCTGAGATCATAGATGTGCTCATACACCAGCACGCAGGTGCGAAACCTCGGCTGATCGTGCTTCGGAAATGCCCGATAAATCGCGTTCCGCAGCAGTCCTGCCAGGAAGCGGGAGCGGTCATTGTCCTCTCGCCGAGGCATGACGCAGGGAAGTTCCACTTTCAACCAACCTTCTGCGGTGATCTCAATAGCGGCTGACAAATCGGCGTCACCGCTTATTTCGGAAAGCTCCCACACGGGCGGCAGCGTTGCCGCTGCGTACTGCCGGAGCTGGATGGCTGTGTCCTCCGCGGAGCGGACAGCCTCTAAAAGCATCTTCCTGCTATGGAAACTGAATTGATCCATTTTGTATCCTTTCATTCATTTCGGCTGGTTCATTTTTGCGCAAGAGAAATGCCAATCTTGTATCAAAACAGCACAAGTAACCTCCGTTCTGTCAGCCGGCACTCATTCTAAAAGACATAACCAGTGAGATTTTTTACGGCCCGCCCTTGTTTCCATCCGAGACAGATTTACTACATATAGCCATGGGGGTATGCGAACGAAGGGGTGACGGCGGCAGCTTCCAACTCAGGCAAAATTCATATCGGTTTGGCTCGCGTGTTGGCTTTCCGGAATAGACTCTGATAAAACGGGCGGCTTCCAGCTCGTTGATGTGCTTCCGCAGGCTGGAAGGAGCAATTCCATACTTTTTGCGTCCTTTTGCGGAAGAATGAAATCCTTCCTTCCGCCGCTCTCCATGGCCATGCAGAGATAGAGAAACCGGCTGCCGGTGCTGAGCGCGTGGAACTGCTTGGAGAGGAGCAGTGAGTTTCCAACCTGAATGAATCGTTTTTCTTTGTTATCCACATTGGCTGATAGGGGCGGTACGATCGTAGGTCCGTGTTTTCGTTTGCTCAAATCAAACTCCTTCTTTCGTGTGAGAATAGGGGTGGATGTCTCATCCCTTCGTAATAAATGTAGAAAACCGGCCCCGTTTGACCACCCATACAAAGCAAAAAAATTACACTCAACGTAGACTTACGTAAACACAGAATGATCTGAATTTACATTAGGTCTACATTGAGTGTAATGCTCTGCGGAAGACTACGTAATGCGTAGAGTTATATGTTATATACAGAGTTCCAAAAAAGAAATTATTGGTTTCCGTTGGGATGGGGTGAAAAGGTTGGGCAGAACGGCCTTAGAACCGTTCTGCCATGGAGCAGCTGACGTTTTTTATTTTCTGATTACTTGTGAGAGATAGTACCCGATCAGCACAAACACCACCATTACGGAAAGATAGTCAATCAGGAAGAGGATCACAGGCTCGGAATAATCGTAGAATACGAAGTGGCTTCTGAGCAGCAGATACAAACTAACGCCTCTGCGTCGGAAAGCGAACGCGCCATATACTGCCCAGAGCCAGCCGATCAGTCGCAGGCTCCACGTCCGCAAAGGCGAGGGTTGCAAGTGTTTACGCGCCATCGCCAGCATCATGCTCCAGTGAAATCCCAGATGCAGGCTCATACAGACGAAGCCCCAGTAGGCGCAGAGGATATGCGTTTTTTGCGCCGCCTCATAGCCGCCGTGCTTCGGCAGAAACGTGAATACATACCGCGACAGGAGGATACCGCTGACCATCGAGCCGAGCATACAAAGGAGAATCACTCCGACCAACGCTGTCTGGATTATGCGCAGAGGTGTATATTTGCCCTTTCCGATTGCCAACAGCCATCTCCGGTTGAGTACATGGTGCGCAAGAAACAGGGCGAACATTCCCATTCCCAGCCATTCATGCGCCGCCTCGCCCACAAGGCCGTATGCCATCAAAAGCAGCAGCGCCACAGTCATCGCGGCATCGACTGCGAGCTTGCATTTCATCGTCGGTTTCATTCCGTTATCCTTTATCTGCGTTTGAAAAAATTGCTTCCAGCCATGCAGCGTAATCCTTGACCCAGCCGCCGTCCGCGCCGAAGCCGTGGGGCCAGCCGTTCAGCACGATACGCCCGGTTGGGATGTCTATGCTGGAGATCACGTCATACTGTTGCTGGAACTGGCGATAGAACGGGTCCTCCGTGCCGTAGACATAGAAAGTTGGCGGCAAATTGCCCTCGGACAGCCAGCTTGCATCCATATTGCCCACGCTGAGACGGCCGTAGAAGGAATAGATCATACCGGCGGCATAGGCGTGGGCTGGTACGGCGTCCAGTTCGTCCGGCACATAGGTGCTGTCCAGTGCCGTACCGTTCACGTCCTCGTCGTAGTGCATCAGAAATTCACCGGCCTGAATGCCGCCCGCCGAAAAGCCCATGACGGCGATATCATTTGGGTCAATGCCGTAAACGTCTGCGTTCTTTCGGACAAAGCGGACAGCTCGCCACATCCAGTGCCCCCTCCTCCTGCGTATAGGGAGACAGACGGTAGTCCACGATGAAGGTTTGGAACCCCAGTTCCCGCAGCGCTGCGACGGTGGGGAGGGAATCGGTGTAGTTGCCCCGGAACTGATACGCGCCGCCAGCCATCAGCACGACTGCACCCTTTGGCTGTACGCCGTCACGGACGGGGATAGCAGTAACATAGGGGCGGAAGTCATAGTCGTCGAAATAGCCAGTCATGTCCTGCGTAAATTCTGTCTTGGCGGGGACATTGTTTTTCTTCCAGAGATAGAGCACCTGAATGTTTGATGGATCTGCTGCCGTGTTCAGAACGGTTTCATTACCAGCAGGCTCCGGCAGCTTTTTGCTGCATGGCGGTGCGGGAATAGTCTGCAATTTTGCCGCTTCCATAGTTATATGCCTCTGGAAAATCGCCCGGCGTGGCTACGGTGTCCTCCGAGGAACCGTCACGCAAATCGTCGGTCATATTAGGATTTGCGGGATAATTCTCATTTTGCTTTGTCATAGCATCCTCGATGGCAGAAATGCCATTTTCAAGATCAGGGGCAGGAGCCTCGGAAGGCTCCTGCCCACAGGCAGTCAGCATTACGCCTGCAAACATGGCAATCAAAATTGCTGCGATTGGTCTTTTACTCATTACAGCCCAAGGGCTGCGGCCCAATCACGGACGGTGCTGCTGGACGCGCCGGAGGAGAAGCGCTGACCGCTCTGCCAGGTACCGCCGTTAGCCATTTCTTCCAGCAGCGTACCGCTCTGACCCATGCCGGAGGAGGAAGAGGTTGCAAACGGAATGACGGTCTTGCCGGAGAAGTCATTGTCCTTTACGAAGTTGTTGACAGGCCACGCTGCAATGCCCCACCAGATAGGATAGCCGATGAACACGGTATCATACTCATCCCAATTTGCGGGGGTGGTCTGGGTCAGGGCAATGTCCCGCAGAGCCTCGTTGTCATGCTCCTGGTTGACACGGCTGCCGTCTACCGTCCAGTCCAGATCAGCGGAGGTATAGGGCGTGACAGGGGTGATCTCGAAAATATCCGCACCCAGTTCATCCGCGATGTCCTGTGCCACGCGCTCCGTGTTTCCAGAGCCGGAGAAGTAGGCCACGAGAATTTTGCTGCCGGTGCCGGGATCGGGCTGCGGGGTGACGGGCGTCATCGTCAGGTAGTTGCGCAGGATCGTTGCCACCTGTGCGCGGGTCGCGTTGCCGTTCGGGTCAAAGCGGTTGCCGGTAGTGCCGTTCACCACGCCGTTCGCCCTCGCCCAATCCACGGCGGCAGAAGCGTAAGCGGGGATGCTGCTCTCGTCGGCAAAATCCTGTCCGGCTTCCGCACTGGGAGAACCGGCGTAGCGCCAGAGGATCGCGGCGATCTGGGCGCGGCTGACGGGATCATTGGAGCCGAAGCGTCCGTTGCCATAGCCGGTCACGATGCCGTTGGCGCTCGCCCATGCCACCGCATCCGTGTAGTAGGCGCCCGAAGGAACGTCAGAGAAGGCCGTTCCCGTGGCAGCGGACGGGCTGCCCGCGGCGCGGTGCAGAACCGTCACCAGCATGGCGCGGGTCATGGGCGTATTGGGGCTGAACGTGGTAGCGGAGGTGCCGTTCATAATGCCGTGCTCATAGACATAATCCACCGCATCCGCGTACCATGCACCATTCGGAACGTCGCTAAAGATACCCCCTGCCGCCAGGGCCGTCGGAATTGCTGCGATCACCAGCGCTGCCGCCATGACCGCCGTCAGAAGTCGCTTCATCTTTTTCATTGCTGTCATCCTTTCCTGTTGATTTTCTCTGGGCAAGCACCCAGTTCAGTACGTTCTCATCGTCGAACACCACGCTGCCGCCGCCATGGTAATTGTAAATGCCCTTGGCGTTGAAATAGGCGTTGTCCGGAATATTGAGCTGCAAAAGCTGGTCGATCTCGCTGTCGGTCAGCCCTGCCTTTTCATAGGCGTTATGAAGATTTCGGTAGGCGTCCCGCGCCTTTTGGGAGCCGTAATACTCGTCGTTTTCCGCCATGAAGATATAGACCGCCACCCGGTTTTCCGCCACGGGGTCATAGGTGCCGTCCCACTGGGAGCCGCCGTGGATATAGGCGGCGTAGAGGTCGGGGCGCAGGGCCACCGCCTGAGACATGGTTTCGCCGCCAGCCGAATACCCTGCGGCATAGACGCGGCTGGTGTCCACTGAAAAGTGGTCGATCATGTACTCCGCCAGTTCGTTGGCCTGCCGTGCGGACTTTGCGCCCCAATCGGTGAGCTGACCGGAAACAAGGATCACAGGCTCCGACAGCTTCGTCCACGCCTGCACGCCGTTCCAGCGAAGGTTGCTGCCTGCGGAATCCTCCCCAAACCACATCTCCCCATACCCCGGCATAGCCACGACGAGGGGATAAGTCTTTGCGCTGTCATAGCCGTCCGGCAGATAGTAGCTGAAATGGATGATGCCATCCGCACCGTCCAGCGTCTGGTTTTTGGTGAAGCCGCCCTGTACGGCGGTGCTCTCCGAAGGCTGCTGCGCGACGGCAGCAGTATCGTCACTTTTTGCTGCCGCTTGTGCCGTACAGCCGGAGAGCAGCAGAACTCCCGCCAGTAAACTCGCTAACATTTTTCGCATACCTTGCCCTCCTTCCGGGGAAATACTCGGTTAATCAACCGTTCAGGCCAAGGCCGCTGACCCAATCGGCCACATCGCTCTGGCTGGCGCCACTGGAGAATCGCTGACCGTCCTGCCAGTCACCGGTACCCGCCATTTCGGAGAGCAGCGTACCGCTCTGGCCCATGCCGGAGGACGAAGATGTGGCAAAGGGAATGACGGTCTTGCCGGTGAAATCATTGTTTTTTACAAAGGTGTCCACGGGCCACGCTGCGATGCCCCACCAGATGGGATAACCGATAAACACGGTGTCGTAATCGTCCCAGTTCTCCACCTCCGTGGTGGTCAGAGGCACATCCCGCAGGGATTCATCGTCGTGCTCGCGGCTGACCCGGCTGTCGCTGTTCGTCCAGTTCAGATCGTCGGAGGTGTAGGGTTCAGCGGGCGTAATTTCAAAGAGATCACCGTCTGCGGCCTCGGCAATATCCTCTGCCACGCGCTTGGTGTTTCCGCTGGCGGAATAGTAGACCACCAGCACCTTGCCGCCGGAGGTTGTGCTGTCCGAATCGCCTGCCGTGGCATCATCTGGTGTTTCCGACGGGGTGCTTTCAGCGGGTGTGTCATTGGACGGTGTCTGTGCAGGGGTATTATTCGTCTTGCTGCCGCAGGCGGTCAAAGACAGGATCATCAGCGCAGCCAACAGCAGGCTGCCGAATTTTTGAACGCTTTTCATAAGATCATCCTCCTATCGCTTTTATTTCACATTTTCCTGAATCCAATTTTCAATGTGATTCGCGATCACATCGTTGTTCAGATCTTGGAACATGAAGTGGTCATTGCCGGTGATGCCCTCCTGTGGAAGATCCACCACGGTGCAGTTTCCGCCCTGTTCGTTGTAAGCATCCCGGAAGTCATAGCACGCCTGACGCATGGCTTGCTACATCATAGTCGCCTGAATCGCAGGGTCACCGTTGTCGATGTAATCGCCAAAGTACATGGTGACGGGAATGTTCTTCTCCAGCACGGTCTTGAAATCCTCGCTGTTCGCGCCGGGGGCCCCGCCGGGTTCAATGGCAACGATGGCAGCAATGTGGTCGGTGTACTGCACTGCCGTCCAGCCGGGGCCGCCGCCCTGAGAGTGAGTCACCAGAATGGAGTTCTTTCCAGTGCGCTCATATACTTCGTCAATGGTGGCAGCCACGGCCTTTGCCACGGTCTCGTTATCAAAATCGCCGCCCATATCAGAGGTCATGCCGGTGTCCGGCGTCATCTGGCGGAAGAATTGATCCACGGAAGCGGCATCGTTGGGGAACTGAGAGCCTTCGTTGACAACAGACTCGCCATTCTCCCAGCGGCCAATGCGGAACTGGGTGTACCAGCGCTGATCCAGCGTCTTGGTGCTGATGTCACCACTGACCGAGGTTGCACCTGCTTCGCCGCGGCGGGGCTCGTCAATGAGGAATACGCCGTGACCCTTGCGAAGAAACATCTCCGACCACCCCTCACGACCGTCCGGCGTGGTCATCCAGCCCATGCGGGACTGGCCATAGCCGTGCAGGAATACCATGGGAAGTCCGGTTTCCTCTGCGGGGATCTGATAGAGCACATTGGCGTGATCCACATGGGCGGTCTGACCGGCTCCGGTCTCCTCCCACTGGTTCTCCGGGTCAAAGGTTCCGTCGGAGGTCACGGTAATGCCGCCCGCAGAGAAAATGCCCTGCTCTGAAAGGTATAGTGCTTTCATGCCGTCTTCGGTCGTCTGGGCGTTATCGTTCTGCGAGTTGTCCGCATCTGCTGTTTTACTGGCGCAGCCCGCCAGCAGAGAAAGGCTCATAATACCGCACAGAAACAGCGCGGCGATCTGTCTGTTCTTCATTGCGTTCTCCTTTACTTCTGCTCGTCTACGGGCGGAACCATTTCAGCGTACTTTTTCAGCATTTCGGGGGTGCTGGTGTAGTAGCGTACATTCTTGTTGAGGGCGGCGATCTGCGCCATTTCATCATCGGTCAAGGCAAAATCAAAGAGGTCAAAGTTGGACTTGATATGCTCCGGATTCTTGGAGCCGGGGATGACGATGTTGCCGCTCTGAATGTGCCAGCGGAGAATGATTTGGGGCGCGGACTTGCTGTACTTCTTGCCAAGCTGAGCGAACAGCGGCTCCTCCAGCAGCGCCTTGTCACCGTGGCCCAGCGGATACCATGCCTGCGGCACGATACCGTTCTCCTTCAGGAAGGCTTTCAGCTCCGGTTCCTGGTTATAGGAGTGCAGCTCGGTCTGCAAGACTGCGGGCTTCACTTCGCAGATAGAAAGAATCTCCTCGATCTGCTCCTTAGTGAAGTTGGACAGGCCGATGGCACGAACCTTGCCCTCCTTGTACGCCTTCTCCATCTGACGGTAGCCCGCCACATAATTGCCTGCGGGCTGGTGGATCAGCAGCAGGTCGATGTAGGGGGTGTCCAGACGGGCAAGGGTCTTGTCCACCGCATCGGGCTGCTCATAGAAGCTGGGCCACAGCTTGGTTTCCAAGAAAATCTCCTCCCGCTGCAAGCCGGACTTCTTCATGGCGCGGCCAACGGCCTTTTCGTTTACATAGGCGTTGGCGGTGTCGATCAGGTGATAGCCGTTCCGCAAGGCGCTGACGCAGGAGGCCTCCGCCTCGTCCGGGGTCAGAAGAAAGGTGCCGATACCGGCCATGGGCATTTTCACACCGTTATTGAGAGTTGCGTATTCCATAAAAGATTCCTCCTTAAATGTTCTTTCCAAGTTTCGTGGCTTCGTTTTTATTGGTCGCCATGCCGCCGTAGGTCATACCGTAGAGACCGGCGAAGCGCTTCATGGTGTACTCGCCCGCATCCAGCATCCATTTCTCCGGAGCTGCGCCCTGAAACACAAAATACAGTTTGCGTCCGGACAGTTCACCGTCCTCCACCTTGCCGTAGAAACGATCCAGCACATTGCGGACGCCGCCGCAGATGTTGTGCCAGTACAGGGGTGAGCCGATGACGATGGTGTCCGCCTGTTTCATCGCGCCGATGACAGCATCCAGCCCGTCGCCGGGAAGGTTCTGGCCGTATGCACCGATGGTGTAGTCCGTAAGGTTCAAAGTCTCATATTCGTGATCTTTCAGCAGCTCTGCCGCCAGTGCGGCGGTGGTCCCGTTTTTGTTGGGACTGCCGTTGATAAATAAAATACTCATAGCAATGCTCCTTATTTCAGTTTTTGATATTCTTCTTCACTCACCGGTTCACACCACCGGCTGCGGCAGTTTTCTCCAGGTACTTCCACAGCCAGATGGGAAAACCAGCTGTCCGGCGCAGCGCCGTGCCAGTGCTTTACACCGGGCATAATGTTGATCACATCGCCGGGGTGCAGCTCCTGCGGCTCTTTGCCCCATTCCTGATAGTAACCGCGCCCGGCCACGCAGACGAGGATCTGCCCGCCGCCCTTGTCCGCCTCGTGGATATGCCAGTTGTTGCGGCAGCCGGGTTCAAAGGTCACATTGAAGATTTTGACCTGCTCCGTGGAAACCGGTGCAAGATAGCTCTGCCCGCTGAAATACTGTGCAAAGCCGTCATTGGGCGCGCCGATGGGGAAGACCATACTGTTCTGGTGCAGCTGCTTTTCGTCGGCACTTTCCTCGTCTGCCCAGATGTCCTTTGCCATGCGGAATGCTGCCCAAGCCTTGGGCCAACCCGCATAAAACGCAGCGTGCGTCAGGATTTCCGCAATTTCACTGCGGGTGATCCCATTTTCCTTTGCCATTGCCAGATGATGACCGAAGGAAGTATCCGTCAGCCCCTGCGCCATCAGTGCTGTCACGGTGATGAGGGAACGGTCGCGTGCAGAAAGCTCGCTTTCCCGGCTCCAAACCTCACCGAAAAGAACATCATCATTGAGCTGTGCGAACTTCGGCGCAAATTCACCAAGCACATCTCTGCCTGCTGTGATTTTCTTCATGGTCACCTGCACTCCTTCAAAATTTCGTAAATCTCGTCATGGCTCAGCTTCTTGCAGCAGCCGGGGGTGAGAACGGTAGAATCCGCAATGGCGCGAAAATCGGTGTCATCGGGGATACCCAGCTCTGCAAAGCTGGTCGGCAGACCAATTTCCTTGATGAACGCAGCCAGCGCGTCGATACCGGCAGCAGCCGTCTCCTCAATGCTGCCCTTGGGTGCGATACCCCAGACATTTTGTGCGAAACGTGCGAACCGCGCTGCGCCGGACTTGTAGATATGGCGGTACAGAACGGGGTGGATCACCGCCAGACCTGCACCGTGGTTGCAGTTGGTGTACGCGCCCAACTGGTGCTCGATCATATGGCACTGAAAATCCGTGACCTTGCCAATTTTCAAAATACCGTTTTCCGCCATGGCAGACGCCCAGGCCAGCTCGCTTCTTGCGTCATCATTCTCCGGGTCGGTCAGCAGAACGCGGATGTTGCGGATGACGCTGCGCATGACGGCTTCGCTCATGTCATCGGAAAGGTTGTTTTCATCCGGCTTGCCGAAGTAGGTTTCCATCGCGTGGCTCAGCGTGTCGAACGCGCCGGAAATAACCTGCTTCATGGGAACGGACAGCGTGTAGCTGGGGTCAAGGAACGCGAACTCCGCCTGTGCGCCCCAAAGAGCGCCCTTGATCTTCTTTCCCTCGTGGGTGATGACGGCCCCGTTGTTCATCTCGCTGCCGGTACCGAACACCGTGACGATGGTGCCGAGGGGGATAAACTCCGTTGGGAATGTGTGCTTGGTGTTCTCCAGTTCCCAAATATCCTCGTCCAGCTTCGCCTGTGCGGAGATGACCTTGCAGCAATCGGACACGCTGCCGCCGCCCACGGCGAGAATCAGATCGACGTGATTTTCACGCGCCAGCTTCGCGCCCTCCTGCACCTTGGCATAAGTGGGGTTCGACATGATACCGGAGAACTCCACGATGCGCTTGCCTGCGGTATTCAGGATACCCATGATCTCATCGTACACGCCGTTGCGCTTGATCGAGCCGCCGCCGTAGGCCAGCATGACGGTTTCGCCGTAGTTCCCCAGCAGACTGCCGAGATACTCTTTCACGCCGCCCTTGCCGAAATACACCTTGGTCTTGTTTTCAAAAATAAAGTTGTTCATAAAAACGCATCCTTTCCGAATGTTATTTCTTCATCTGCTGTTCCCAAAAGGCAACGGCATCGTTGATCCAGCCTTCGGCGCTGGTTCCAGTCCCAAGTCCAAAGCCGTGCCCCAGACCGGAATACACATGAAACTCCGTATCGATCCCGGCCTGCTGCATGGCTTCGAGCCGCGCCTGCATGACCCGCCAGTTGGCGATGCCGTCCCTGTCACCGACACAGGCATAGGTGGGCGGATCGCTTTCGGAATACTCGCTCAATCCTGTGTACTGCATGATGACCGCACCGGGACGGGGCAGATTACCGCCGCCAAAGGCTTCTGTACCGTAAGACCCCAGCCACGCTGCCATTCGCGCTCCTGCCGAGCCGCCCCATAGGGAGTAGCAATCGGTGTCCACTTCCAGTTCGTCCGCATGGTCAAAGATGAAGCGGATGGCTCTTGCCAGATCCTCGCAGGCGGTCTGTGCGCCGGGGCGATAAATGAGAGCGAAGGCGTTGTAGCCCTTTTTGGAAAGCTCCAGCGCATGAGGGAAGCTGTCCTGCATGGCCCCCACATAGGCAAAGGCACCGCCTGCATTGCAGATGGCGAACTTCTCGCCGGGGATTCCCTTGAAGAAAAACAATCCTGTATCTTCTTTGGCAGGGTCAGCCGCCTTTTCCTCGTCGGTGTAGATGTCATAGAAGATGGTTTGGCCGTCCGCTGCCCGCTCTCGCAGGGTGTTCACGATCTCCAACGTTTCGTCCGGATCGATATGGCTGTAGTAGGTCAGTTGAAGTTCTTCCAGCGTGTCGCCGCTGTAATAGGCATCCTCTACAGGGAACAGCAACCGTCCGTAAGAGCCGAACATTGGAGCATTCTTCACATCTTTGATTTTGCTTTCCCTTGTAAATGCTGCTGTTTGGGATGGAGTGGTTTCCACTGGTTCCTGTGGTTCACGAGCGCCGCAGCCGCTCAGCAGAAGCGCCGTACAAAACAGCAGCGCAAAGAAACATCCAAGCTTCATGTCATTATCTGCCTTTTCCTGAACTTCTGCCTATAGTATAAAAAAAGCGAGACTTCAAGAGAAGTCTCGTTTCGTTCATCAGTATATACCTTTAGGTTATAATCAGCTGTACAGCTCTTTGCTGATGATTTTGGCTGCATCCAAAAAGCGCTGTACCGTCGGTGTCGGCTCCGGGGAATGGAGAATGCCATAGGGGATGCTGTAATTCCATTCCATTGGGATTACTTTCAAAAGCGGATGGACAGTTGCCCAACCGGGAATAGCCAGCAAAACGTCATTGGTGTTCTCGCAGCGGTTGAACATATCCATGTTATAAAAGTCGAAATCTACGATATGGATCTGCGGATGGTGCTGCCAGAGGTCATCTCGGAGTTGATCCACATAATGGCTCCAGCCCCGGTGCATCAGCATGAGATTTTCGCCATAAAGATCTGTGATCTGTAATTTATCCTTTGCTGCCAGTCGATGGTGAATGGAAACAGCACAGTGGAACGGGTCTCTGACCAATTCCAGCCCAGCACAGCCCCGCAGGTTCAGCATGGTCTCATCAAAAATGCCGCCTACTACATCAATGTTCTTTCCGAGATTTGCAAGGATCTCTCTCGCATTTTCCGGGGTATTCTCAAAGGGGACGATCTGAAATTTGATGTCCGGGTGCAGCGTTTGAACTCTGGACCAGAGCTCCATCAGGAGTTGTGCCGGAGTCATGGGCGAGGAACCGATGCGGATGATATTCTCATCCTCCTGCATGGCGTTTTTTGCCCGAGTCACGGAGTCCCGGCAATACTGGATGATATATTTTGCATCCTGGTACATAGAGCGCCCAGCTTTTGTGAGTTGCAGCCCCCGGTGGCTGCGGTCGAATAGCTTCACGCCGAGGGATTCTTCTAAAAGATTGATCTGCTTGATGACAGCCGTGGGCGTGATGTAGCTTTCTTCGGCGGCTTTGTTGAAGCTGCCTGCATCCGCCACACGGAGAAAAGTCTCAAGTTGTGGGTTATACATCTGCCATCACGCCTTCCTTTTCGCATTGGTTGAGAATATTATATCTGGGATGGGAGTTTGCCGCAAGATAGAATTACCCGGCTTCCGTGCTCACGGAAGCCGGGTAGCAAAGCCGTATTAAGCCTTTCCGAATCGTTAAAGTGTGTAAGTTGTGTGTAAACTCACAGCACCTTGTCACGGAAAATCACGGTTCAGTGGAAAATCTCCGTTTTTCAGCCTAAAATCTTCGGAAATCAGGCGGTTTTCCTATCTCTTAGTACATACCGTCCATGCCGCCCATGCCGGCGGGAGCCGCGGGTGCGGGAGGTTCGGGCTTGTCGGCGACCAGCGCCTCGGTGGTCAGCACCATGGAGCTGACAGACGCGGCGTTCTCCAGCGCGGAACGGGTGACCTTGGCAGGATCGACGATACCGGCGCCGATCATGTCGCAGTAGACCTCCTTGTAGGCGTCGAAGCCGTAGCCGACCTTGCGGCTGCTCTTGATCTTCTCAAGCACCACGCTGCCGTCCACACCGGCGTTCTTGGCGATCTGGCGGACAGGCTCCTGCAGCGCGTTGACGATGATCTTCACGCCGGTCTTCTCGTCGCCCTCGACCTTGCCGATGAGCTTCTCGACCGCGGGAACGGCATTGACGTAGGCCGTGCCGCCGCCGGCGACGATGCCCTCCTCGACCGCCGCGCGGGTCGCATTCAGAGCGTCCTCAATGCGCAGCTTCTTTTCCTTCATCTCCGTCTCGGTGGCAGCGCCGACCTTGATGACCGCCACGCCGCCGGCGAGCTTCGCCAGACGCTCCTGCAGCTTCTCCTTGTCGTAGTCACTGGTGGTGACGGCGATCTGCGCACGGATCTGGGACACGCGGTCCTTGATGGCCTGCTTGTCGCCGGAGCCGTCCACGATGGTGGTGTTCTCCTTGGTGACCTTGACCTGACGCGCACGGCCGAGCATATCGACGGTCGCGCTCTTGAGCTCGTAGCCAAGCTCCTCGGAAATGACCTGGCCGCCGGTGAGGATGGCGATATCCTGCAGCATCTCCTTGCGGCGATCACCGAAACCGGGCGCCTTGACGCACACGACGTTCAGCGTGCCGCGCAGACGGTTGACGATCAGGGTGCTCAGCGCCTCGCCCTCAACGTCCTCGGCGATGATGACCAGCTTCTTGCCGCTCTGGACGAGCTGCTCGAGGATGGGCAGAATGTCGGAAATGACGGAGATCTTCTTATCGGTGATGAGGATGTAGGCGTCGTCCACGACGGCCTCCATCTTCTCGGTATCGGTGACCATGTAGGGGGTGATATAGCCGCGGTCGAACATCATGCCCTCGACGACCTCGGAATAGGTCTCGGCGGTCTTGGACTCCTCAATGGTGATCACGCCGTCGGCGCTGACCTTTTCCATAGCCTCGGCGATCAGCTTGCCGATGAACTCGTCGCCGCTGGAGACGGTGCCGACGCGGGCAATATCGTCCGTGCCGTTGACCTTCTGGCTGTTGGCCTTGATGGCCTCGACCGCGGTCTCAACGGCCTTGGCCATGCCCTTCTTCATCACGATGGGGTTCGCGCCGGCGGCGAGGTTCTTCAGGCCCTCGCGGATCATCGCCTGCGCGAGCAGGGTGGCGGTGGTGGTGCCGTCGCCCGCGACGTCGTTGGTCTTGGTGGAGACCTCACGCACGAGCTGCGCGCCCATGTTCTCGAACGGATCGGGCAGCTCGATCTCCTTGGCGATGGTCACGCCGTCGTTGGTGATGAGCGGAGCGCCGAACTTCTTGTCGAGCACGACGTTGCGGCCCTTGGGGCCAAGGGTGACCTTCACGGTATCGGCCAGAGTATTGACGCCGACTTCAAGCGCCTTGCGGGCCTCTTCGCCGGATTTAATGAGCTTAGACATAAGAGTGTACCTCCATTAGAAATTCCGCGGAACGCGAAAATAGTTTAGATTATTTTTGCCGCGACATGTGCGTGGCAAAAATACTTTGACCCAGCCGCCTTGGGCGGCGTCGCCAGTCCGCAGACTGGCGGTGGGGAATCCAAAGGGGGAGCCTGCTCCCTCTTTGCGCATTTTACTCAACGATGGCAAGGATATCAGACTGGCGGACGACGGTGTATTCCTCGTCATCGACCTTGACCTCGGTGCCGGAATACTTGCTGGTGATGACCTTGTCGCCGGGCTTGACGGTCATGACGACGTCGTGGCCGTCGACCATGCCGCCGGGGCCGACGGAAATGACCTCGGCGATCGAGGGCTTTTCCTTAGCGCTGGCGGTCAGGATGATGCCGCCCTTGGTGGTCTCTTCGGCCTCGAGCATCTTGAGGATGACGCGGTCGGCAAGCGGAGTGAGTTTCATGGGAATGTGCCTCCTTCTATATTTTCACAAATTTGAAAAAACAAATTCACCGTTGGTTAGCACTCATTGCGATCGAGTGCTAACCAACGGTGCTATCATAGCGCAAGGCAAGCGATATTGCAAGGGGATTTTATGAAAAATCCGGTCGATTTGCAAAAATTCACAGTTTGGTAAAATTCTCTCAGCGCGCCGTCGCGTTCGGGTCGCAGCCGGCAGGGCCGAAGAAATTGAGCTTTTTGTCCGCCAGACGGAGTGTCACGTCATGCGAATGGGAGCACTCGCCGTCCAGACAGGTCACGATGTCGCCGTTGTCGGAGTGGATGCGCACGACCTTTGCTGTGGAAAAGCGCACCACGTCCTTCGGGAGCTTTTCGTGGTTTCCTGCGGAGTAGTCCGGGAAGAGCCGCGCGAAGCGGAGCTTGCTGATGTTTTTCACCAAAACCGTGTGCAGCACGCCGTCGTTCATCCGCGCCTCCGGCACCGGCGTGGAGCCGCCGCCGTAGTAGCGTCCGTTGCACATGGATACGAGGGCGAAGTCGTCCTCGAGCCTTTCCTCGTCCAGCCAGACCGTCCAATGCCGTCCGATGCGGCCGAAGATGCCGTTCGCCGCCACGCTGACCAGATAGCTGCCGCGCCCGCTCAGGTGCGGATTGGCGCTGAACTTATGCACGCTCTCGGCGATGCGCGCGTCGATGCCCGAGCAGGCGATCGTCAGGCAGTAACGCCCGCTGCAGTCGATGAGGTCGAGCGCCTGCGTTTCGCCGTTCCAGAGATTTTCCGCGTCGAGGAACTTTTCGTAGTCCGCGCCGAAGTTTTTGAGAAAATCGTTGCCCGTGCCGATGGGGATGCAGGTCATCGCGGCGTTGGCATAGCCCGCGATGCCGTTGGCGACCTCATTGACCGTGCCGTCGCCGCCGCAGGCATAGAGCCGCACATCTTCTCCGCTCTCGGCGAGGCCGCGCGCGAGCGTGGCCGCGTGACCGACCGACGCGGTGAGCATACACTGTACGTCCAGACCGTGCTTTTCCCGCAGCGCCTCCGCCATCGTGTAGATGCGCTGGCGGCTGTCGTTCTTACCGGCCGACGGATTGATGATAAAAATGTGCTTCAAGGCGTTTTCCTCCTTACACTCTCTTCCCATACATGAACAGGTCGCACTTGAGCATACCGTTGTAGAGCTTGCGCTTTTTGTCGGCTATGCGGCCGAAGCAGCGCTCAAACTCCGTGTGCGACGAGAGCACATAAACGCGCCACGTCTCCGGCAGCTTATCCACCGCGCGGCCGAAGGCGCGGTAAAGCTCCTCGGCCTCCTTCTGCTCCAGCAGACGCTCACCGTAGGGCGGATTCGTCACAACGCGCCCATACTGCCCGCCCCAGTGGAAGCGCGTTGCGTCGTCCACCTCAAAGCGCACGGTGTCGTCCACCTCGGCAAGCTCCGCGTTGTGCCGCGCGATCTCAACGGCGCGCGGGTCGATGTCGCCGCCCCAGATCTCGTAGGTCTTGTCGTGAAATTCGTTGTCCATCGCCTCGTCCGCCGCGTCGAGCCATATCCTTTTGTCCACCATCGCCCAGTGCTGCGCGGCAAAGCTGCGGTTCAGACCCGGGGCGCGGTTCTTGGCGATCAGCGCCGCCTCAATGGCAATGGTGCCGCTGCCGCAGAAGGGGTCGCAGAACGGGTCACGCCCATTGTAGTGCGAGAGCTTCACCATCGCGGCGGCCAGCGTCTCCTTGAGCGGAGCCGCCACGCCGACGGCGCGGTAGCCGCGCTTGTAAAGCCCCTCGCCGCTCGCGTCGAGGCAGAGCATCACCTCGTCCTTCATGATCGAGAAGCGGATCTGATAGCGCTTGCCGGTCTCCGGCAGCGTTTGCAGCCCGTAGGCCGCCCCGAGCCGCTCGACGACCGCCTTCTTCACGATGGACTGGCAGGCGGGAACGGAGTGCAGCGTGGAGTTGATGGAATAGCCTGTCACGGGGAACTCGCCCTCGCGGGGGACCCAGTCCTCCCAGCGCACGGCGCGGGTGCCCTGAAAGAGCGTTTCAAAATCCGTCGCGCGGAAGCTCGCGAGCACGAGCAGCACGCGCGCACCGCAGCGCAGATTGATGTTCAGCCGCGCGAGGTCGCGCTCCTCGCCGCGGCACAGCACACGCCCGTTTTCCACGCGGACGTCGGCAAGACCGAGCTTTTTCACTTCATCGCCCACCAGGCTCTCGAGCCCCAGCAGGCAGGGAATGGCAAATTGCAGCATGGCGTTTCCATCGCTTTCCTCTTTCGTTTTTTCCAGTATAGCGGACGCGGCGCAAAAACGCAATCGTCCGCGCGCAAAAAAAGCATGGTAATTCCCCTCGCCCTATGGTATACTATGGAAAAGCCCCAAACGCCCCTCCGGCGGGCAATGTAACGTTAAAGTTGCGCGCCGGACAGGCAAAACCGCAAAACGCAAGCGCAGGTTGGTGGAAAAAACACGGCGCGGGCGGTAGGATAGCCACACAGAGAGAAACGGAGGAACAGGGAAATGGCCTTTGGCGAAAAGCTGCAGGAGGTCCGAAAGCAAAGCGGCATGACGCAGGAGACCTTTGCCGAGCAGCTGCACGTCTCGCGGCAGGCGGTGTCGCGCTGGGAGTCCGGCCGCGGCTACCCGGAGATCGAAAAGATCCTCTACATCTGCCACCGCTACCACACGACGCTCGACACGCTCTTCGCTGACGAGCTTCCGCCCGTCGAGGCGGAGGAGGCCGAGGTCGAGCAGCTCATCGCCGGCAAGCCGCTCAAGCGTTCCTTTGTTGACTTTCTCAGCAATCTTTCCCCCTATGACAAGCTCATCGGCGGCACGCTGATCTTTATCGTTCTGCTCTCGCTGATGGCGCTTGCCCACAGCATGAAAGGAGGTTCGGGAGGCAACATGACATTCGTATGGATCGCCGCCATTGTGGTCTTCGGCATTGCCGAGGCGGCGACGGCAGGGCTGGTCTCCATCTGGTTCGTGGCGGGCGCGGTGGCCGCGCTGCTCTCGCTGGAGCTCGGCGCGGTGCTCTGGCTGCAGATCGTCGTCTTTCTGGCGGTCTCCATCGCGGCGCTGGTCGCGACGCGCCCGCTGGCGCACAAAATGCTGGATAAGACCATCGTTCCCACCAACGCCGACCGCGTGCTGCACCACACGGCCAAGGTCACCGAGACCATCGACAACGAAAACACCACCGGCGCCGTCTACATCGACGGCAAAACATGGACCGCCCGCAGCGAGGACGGCGACGTGATCGCCCGCGGCTCCATGGTCACCATCGTCCGAATGGAGGGCGTCAAGCTCTTCGTCAGAAAAGAAAGGGAGGAACCGTAATATGCCTATCGCATCCATTTTCAACTACATCGGCGTCATCGTGCTCGTCGTGCTCGTGCTCATTCTTGTTGTGAGCAACATCCACGTCGTGCAGCAGTCCCGCGCCTACGTCGTCGAGCGTCTCGGCGCGTACAGCGCGACCTGGAACGTCGGCCTTCACCTGAAGATCCCCTTCATTGAGCGCGTGGTCAAGAAGGTCAGCCTCAAGGAGCAGGTCGCCGACTTCGATCCCCAGCCCGTCATCACCAAGGATAACGTCACCATGCAGATCGACACGGTCATCTATTTTCAGATCACCGACCCCAAGCTCTACACCTACGGCGTCGAGCACCCGATGAACGCCATCGAGAACCTGACCGCCACGACGCTTCGCAACATCATCGGCGAAATGGAGCTCGACCAGTCTCTCACCAGCCGCGACGTCATCAACGCCAAGATGCGCTCCATCCTTGACGAGGCCACCGACCCCTGGGGCATCAAGGTCAACCGCGTGGAGCTCAAGAACATTCTGCCGCCCAAGGAAATTCAGAACGCCATGGAAAAGCAGATGAAGGCCGAGCGTGAGCGCCGTGAGTCCATTCTGCAGGCCGAGGGTCAGAAGCAGAGCCAGATCCTCGTCGCCGAGGGCGAAAAGCAGTCCACCATCCTCAAGGCGGACGCCGAGAAGCAGGCCGCCATCCTCCACGCCGAGGCCGAGCGTCAGGCTGCCGTGCTGCGCGCCGAGGGCGAGGCCGAGGCCATTATGAAGGTCCAGACCGCGCTGGCGGACTCCATCAAGCTTCTCAACAACGCCAACCCCAACGATCAGGTCGTCAAGCTCAAGGCGCTCGAATCCTTCGAGAAGGCCGCCGACGGTCAGGCGACGAAGATCATCGTTCCCAGCGAGATCCAGAGCCTTGCGGGCCTTGCCGCAAGCTTCAAGGGCCTGCTCGAGGACGAGAAGAAGTAAGATCCCACACCGCGAAAGAGAGCGCTTCGGCGCTCTCTTTTTTGTAACCCTTTTGTAACGACTTTTCCGCAAAGGCATGTTATTATGTAAATCAGCAACATGACTTGGGGAGGAACACCATGAAAACAAAGCTTACCGCGCTGCTGCTTGCCGCGGCGCTCGCGCTGACACTCGCCGCCTGCGGCGAAAAGGATATTGCGGACACGCCGCTGCCCGACGAGCCGCCGGAGCCTGTCGCCGAGCAGCCTGCCGCGGACGATGAATGGACCGTCCTGCACGCGGACGATGTGCTGCTGCGCACGGAGCCGTTCACCCTCTGCGAGGGCAGGACGGCGACGCTTGAGCTATACGGCTATCAGAACGGGGAGTATGACTGCGGCGTGAGCCGCATCCACCTTCTGTGGGACGACGGCAGAGAGGAGAATCTTCTGATCTCCGACCTCGGTGACGAGGTTTGGGGTGCGGACGGCTACACGAGCTGCTGGTCGCCCGAGAACTGCCTTGAGACCGGCGACTATAACTTCGACGGCTATCGCGACATCGGCTTACAGCTCGACAATCCCGCCTACAATGTGCCCTTCTATTACTGGTTCTACGACGCGCAGACAGACGGCTTCCGCCCCTACGGGAGGTGGGCCTTTGCGCTCGAGCCCGACGAGGAAAACGAGGTCTGCATCTGCCAGTGGCATGCCACGCCCGAGTATTACACCGACACCTACCGTCCCGATGGGGAAGGCGGGCTGTACCTCGCGCGGCGCGACACGGAGATTTACTACAGCGCGGACGGGGTAAAGAGCTTCACCGAGGTCTACACAGCCAATGAAAAGCCGCTCACCTACGCCGATCTCGACCGTGACAGCGAGGACGAGATCCTCGTCCTCACGACCTCGGAGCCGGATGAATTTGCAAAATGCCGCTACACGCTGGAGGCGAGGAAGTACAACGGTACGGTGCTCTTCACCAAGGAGGTCACCCCCTACTATACCGGTTGGGACACTTTCTTCCTCTGCTACGGAGAGGATGAAAACGGCGTGTGGGGCGCGGATGTGCTGTGCTATCAGACCCATGAGGACAGGGGCGTGGGCAGCTGCTCCTACGATTTGATCTCCTACGCCGGCGGGCGGGAGCGCTACCTTGACGGAAACACCATCACCTTTGTGCTCGAAGCGGACGGCACCGCGCCGGTTCCCGACATCGACCGTGCGACGCAGGCGGAATTTGTGCGCTTCCGCGAGGGGGTGGCGTCGCTGCTGGAGGGAAGTTCCTATCTGCTCTTTTGCAGCGGTCCTGCCGAGGACCCCGACACACAGCAGGCAGTTGAAAATATCCTTGCCGGGCTCGACGCGCTGGAGGCCCGTCTCTACTCCAATGCGGGCTGAGCGCGATGCGCGCGTCTGATGCTCGTCATTAGCTGCGCTTATCAAACTGTGCAAAACCATAAAAAGCGCCCGAAAACGGGCGCTTTTCTCTCTCTTTTTTTGGTCCCTCCGTCACCTTGTTTTTCTTGCGCAAATGCTCTATCATACGATACAATATCTACAATGGCAGCACAGTTCGCGCACTTATATTATACGACAGGAGGACGGTCCCATGGAACTGCTCAAGGAACGCATTCGCCGCGAAGGCAAGGTCCTGCCCGGCAACATCATCAAGGTCGATGGCTTTCTCAACCACCGCGTCGACACCAAACTGCTTGAGGCTCTGGCCGATGAGTTTGCGAAGTATTTTGACATCAGCAAGATCACCATGGTTTTAACAGCGGAGGCAAGCGGCATCGCTTTGGCCACGATCTGCGCTCAGAAATACGGTGTTCCCATGCTGTTCGCCAAGAAGGCGAAGAGCGATAACATCGAGGGCGGATTGTACCAGAGCGAGGTCTTTTCTTATACCTATAAAAAGAAGGTCACGCTGATCGTCAGCCATGAGTGGCTGCACGCGGACGACCACGTTCTCATCATCGACGACTTTATGGCCAAGGGCTACGCGATGCAGGGCCTCATCGACCTCGTCAACGCCGCGGGCGCGACACTCGAGGGCATCGGCGTCGCGGTCGAAAAGGGTTTCCAGGGCGGCGGCGACAAATTCCGTGCCTCCGGCGTACCGTACAAGGCCCTCGCCGTCATCGAGCAGGCAGACGAGAACGGCATTCTCTTCCGTGAGGACGACTGAGATGAAAAAGGTACTGGTATTGGATTTCGGCGGGCAGTACAATCTGCTCGTCGCGCGCCGCGTGCGTGAATGCGGCGTCTACTGCGAGATCAAGCCCTACACCATGTCGATGGACGACATCCGCGCCTTCGGCCCCGCCGCCATCATCTTCACCGGCGGCCCCGCGACGGTATTTGAGCCGAACGCCCCCGCGCTTGACAACGCCATTTTCGAGCTGGGTCTGCCCATTCTCGGCATCTGCTACGGCCAGCAGCTGATGATCCATCAGCTCGGCGGCGCCTGCCGCAAAGCCGAGGTCCGTGAGTACGGCAAGGTGGAGCTGACGCACGACGGCACGAGCCTGCTGTTCGACGGCGTTGAGCCGACGAGCATCTGCTGGATGAGCCACGGCGTCGAGGTCGAGCGCCTTTCCCCCGGCTTCCGCGCCATCGCGCACACCGCGGGCTGCGCCTACGCCGCCATCGAGAACGCGGAAAAGAAGCTCTACGGCGTGCAGTTCCACCCCGAGGTGCTGCACACCGTCCACGGCACCGAAATTCTGAAAAACTTTCTCTATAATATCTGCGGCCTTTCCCCCGAGTGGAGCATGGCGAATTACGTCAGCGAAGCCATTGAGGAGGTCCGCGCCAAGGTCGGCAGCGGCAAGGTGCTGCTGGCGCTCTCCGGCGGCGTGGACAGCGCCGTGGCCGCCGCGCTCCTCTACCGCGCGGTCGGCGAACAACTCACCTGCATCTTTGTCGATCACGGTCTGCTGCGCAAGGACGAGGGCGATCAGGTCGAGCGCGCCATGCACGACTGCCTCGGCATGCGCATCGTGCGCGTGAACGCGCAGGAGCGTTTTCTCACCAAGCTTGCCGGCATCTCCGAGCCGGAGCGCAAGCGCAAGATCATCGGCGAGGAGTTCATCCGCGTCTTTGAGGCCGAGGCCAAAAAGCTCGGCCGCGTCGATTTTCTCGCGCAGGGCACCATCTACCCCGACGTGGTGGAATCCGGCGTCGGCGGCGAGAGCGTCGTCATCAAGAGCCACCACAACGTCGGCGGGCTTCCCGACCATGTGGATTTCAAGGAGATCATCGAACCCCTGCGCCGTCTCTTCAAGGACGAGGTGCGCCAGCTCGGCATTGAGCTCGGCCTGCCCGAAAGCCTCGTCTGGCGTCAGCCCTTCCCCGGCCCGGGCCTTGCCATCCGCGTCATCGGCGACATCACCGAGGAGAAGCTCGCCATCGTCCGCGAGGCGGACGCCATCTTCCGCGAGGAGGTCGCCAAGGCGGGCCTTGAGCGCAGCATCAACCAGTATTTCGCCGCGCTCACAAACCTGCGCTCGGTCGGCGTCATGGGCGACGAGCGCACCTATGACTACGCCATCGCGCTGCGCGCGGTAGAGACACAGGACTTCATGACCGCCGACTTTTCGCGTCTGCCGTGGGAGCTGCTCGACACCGTCTCCCGCCGCATCGTGAACGAGGTCAAGGGCGTCAACCGCATCCTCTACGACGTCACCTCCAAGCCCCCCGCCACGGTGGAGCTGGAGTGACCGACCGTCCAATCAATTTAGCGATCTCCCTCTCAAAGCCCCCGGCTGCGGTCGGGGGCTTTGCCTATATCCGCGTGATTATTTTATGATAATCATATATAATTTATCGTAAAACGATAAAAACATATTGACAAACGAATACTCAGCGGTTATACTGTCCTCATCAAGCATCTTGAGGAGGTCGGAAAAATGAAGTGGAACCGTTGGATCATCAAGGCGGCCAAGATCATCACAAAATTTACAGAGCTCGGCTATTGGATGACGGCCGCTCTCATGCTCGCAGCCGGAATATACTCGTTTGCGGACCGCACATTTCTCGCGGACGCTCTGGCGGGATCGATCCGTACCGGTCGATTGGAGCTCAGCGTCCTCGGCTTTGAGTTCAGCGTACCGACCGAGAACGGCATTGATATGCGGGCAATGCTTCTGTATTTTGCCGCAGCCGTCGTGCTGCCCTCCCTCATGGCGATGATCTTCCGCAATCTCTACCTTATCATCAAGCGGTCAGAGAGCAGCACGGTTTTTCAGGCGGATAATATCCGTATGCTCCGCGAGATCGGCATTTTCGCCATCTCCATTCCGCTCGCGGGGCTTGCGCTGAGCATCGTGTGCCGCCTGATCCTCGGCACCGATACCGTCGAAACGAGCGTTCGGCTCTACGGCTTCTCCATGGGTCTCGTGATCCTCTGCCTGACGCAGTTCTTTGCGCGCGGCGTGGAGCTGGAACAAGATGTGGAAGGGCTTGTGTAAATGGGAAAGATCATTCTGAGACTGGACCGCATGATGGTCGAGCGAAAAATGTCGCTGAACGAGCTGGCGGAGCGCGTCGGCATCTCCAACGTGAATCTGTCCAAGATCAAGAACAACAAGGTGACGGCGATCCGCTTCTCCACGCTCGCGGCGATCTGTGAGGCGCTCAACTGCGATGCCGGCGATATTCTTGAATACCGGGAAGAGGACAAAGCCTGAATGAAAAATCGGAAAGCCGACGGCTCTCCGATTTTTTCTCTTGACAATATCGATATTCGATAGTATACTCTCCTCAAGAATATCGAATATCGATAAAAGGAGGCGGTACAATGGCACGCGAAAAATTTCAGACGCTCACCGAGCAGATGTTTTACGTCCTCCTCTGTCTGCGCGAGGAATGCTGCGGCATGGACCTGATGGAGCGCATCCGTCTGCTCACGAGCGGCCGCGTGAGCGTCGGCCCCGGCACACTCTACAATCTTTTAGAGCAGTTTGCCGCCGAGGGCTACATCGTCGAGACCAAATGCGAGGGCCGCCGCCGCAGCTACGTCCTCACCGAAAAAGGCGAGGAGCGGCTGCACGGCGAGATGGACCGTCTGACGGCGCAGATGAACGATTACCAGCGACTTTTGAAGGGAGGCGACAAGCCATGCGAACTGACCGATGGAACAAGAAGCGGGAACTGAACCTCTACGCCTTCTACGACCACACGGGACTCGAGCGGCACCTGGAGAAAATGGCCGCCAACGGCTGGATGCTTGAATCCGTCGGCACCTACGCCCTGCGCTACCGCCGCTGCGAGCCGAAAAAGCTCCGCTTCGCGGTGGTCTACTACCCCAAGACCGACAGCTTTTGTCCCGACGAACCAAACCACGAGAACCTGACCTTTTGGGACTACTGCGCCGGCGCGGGCTGGCAGATCGTCATGCAGCGCGGCGACACGCACATTTTCTACAACGAGGACCTTGACGCCGTGCCCATCGAGACCGAGGCCGTCGTGCAGGTCGAAACGATGGAGCGCGCCAAGAAGGGCTATGTGCTCAGCAACACGATCACGGTCGCCTGCATGCTGCCGACGATGCTCTATCTTCAGGTGTCGCAGCTGCGGCGCGATCCGGTCGCCTTTCTCGCGGACGGCTACGACCTCACCATGATGCTGATGATCTTCGTCATGATCCTCCTCTTCGGCGTCGAGCTGCTCGGCTACCGGCTCTGGCTGCGCAAGGCGAAGCGCAATGCCCGCGAGCTGGGCATCTTCACCCCCACCCACTCGAGCCGCTGGCTGAGCTTCCTGCGCTCGATCTGGATCTTTGTCTTTTGGGCGCTCATGGTCATCCCCCTGCTTTTCCGCAGCGCCGGTCTGTGTATCGTTCTCGTCTCCACCGGCGTTGTGCTCGTCCCCGTCGGCGGAGCCGTGCTCGTCGGCAAGCAGGTGTGGAAAAGGAGCGTACCGCCGAAAAAACGCAGGCTCATCTTAGCGCTCACGGTTCTTTGCTCCGTCCTGTTATCCGTCATGCTGATGATCGGCGTCATGACCTACGGCATATCAAGCGGCTGGTTTGACAACGTACCGAAAAACGCGGAGGAATACACCTACACCGTCGGCGGCAGCCCGCAGGTCGGCTACCTCTACCATGACACGCTCCCGCTCTATGTGCAGGGCCTGACCGATACCGACTATGCCCGCTACTCCTGCGAGGCCCTCGAGCGCGGAGACTCTGTCTTCGTCCGACAGGTCGAATACCGCCAGGAGCTCCCCTACGACGTGCGCTGGAGCGACGAGAATGACCCGCCGCTGCCGGAGCTGTTCTACACCGTCATCGACGTGAAGCTCGCCCCGCTCTTCGACTTCTGCCTCCAAAGCACGCTGCACGCAGAAGATCTCTACGGCATCGAATACCGCGAGACCGATCCCGCGCCGTGGGGCGCCGACCGGGCGTGGCGGGAATGCGACGCCCATAGCGGCGAAAAATATGACACCTGGCTGCTCATCTACGGTCAGCGCATCGTGGAGTTCCATCCGCGCAGCTTCTCGCCCGATGCCGCGCAAATGGCTGTGATCGGTGAAAAGCTCGGCAAATGATAAAAAAGCTGAGGCGGCTCGCGCTGCCTCAGCTTTTATTCACCTGTTCGGCTCCATGTCGCCGGCGAGCGTGTCGAGGTATTGGTAGTACGGCATCAGGAAGCGGAAGCCGTCGAGCACCTCGCCCTTGAGCTGCGGCGTGAAAAGCACGCCCTCGGGGTTATCATCATAGCCGATGGCAATGTTTTTGCGGTTGTACCACGGATTCAGCAGCTTGCCCGCGTCGCCCTTGGGCCGCTTGAATTCCTCGCCGGAGAGTACGAATTTTGATTTATTCAGCCGCCGCGCCAGCCTTTCGAGCAGCTTGGGGTCGTTGTCGATGCGCGCACGGAGCTTCGCCATCGTCGCCGCCCCCGCGTCCCAGTAGCCGCAGCCGTAGCTGTAGTAGTTCGGCGCAAGCTCAAAGTAGAGCGCGGGCACGCTCTCAAAGCGCTCGTGCGGCCGCTCGATGGTGAACCACAGATGCTCCTTGTACGGCCCGCGTCCGTGCAGCCGCCGCGCGTCGCGGTAGATGCGGCAGACGTGCAGCCGCCAGTCCTGCTTGGGATAGTCCTCCGCCAGCGCGGAAAAGACCTCCTTCCCCAGCTCGCGCATGGGAATGTCCACATAGTCCGTAAAATCCTGCTTGTGCGCCATGAACCAGCCCCGCTCGTTATTCAGGCTGATGCCCCAAAGGAAGTCGATGGCGTTCTGCGAAAAGCCCTGAAACATAGAAAAGACCTCTTTGCTTTTGTTTTCGTCAGTTTATCAGCTTTTCCGCGCCGCGTAAAGTGACAAATGCAACCACAAAAGAAAAAACGCAGCCGAAACTGCGCTTTCTCTTTCTACAACGAACGAGAGGAGGAAACTCTCAGAAGTTGGCTTATTGTCCGCGCTTACTTGGCGGAGTGACCGTGATCGACCTCATACATGTGCTCGATGAGCTCAAGCACCTTGTTGGAGTAGCCGATCTCGTTATCGTACCAGCTGACGACCTTGACAAAGGTATCCGTCAGGGCGATGCCGGCGGTGGCGTCGAAAATGGAGGTGCGGGAGTCGCCGAGGAAGTCGGAGGAAACGACGGCCTCGTCGGTGTAGCCGAGGATGCCCTTCAGCTCGCCCTCGCTGGCCTTCTTCATGGCGACGCAGATCTCATCGTAGGTGGTGGGCTTCTCGAGGTTGACGGTCAGGTCAACGACGGAAACGTCCAGCGTCGGAACGCGCATGGACATACCGGTCAGCTTGCCGTTGAGCTCGGGAATGACCTTGCCGACCGCACGGGCTGCGCCGGTGGAGCTGGGGATGATGTTCGCGGTAGCCGCGCGGCCGCCGCGCCAATCCTTGAGAGAGGGACCGTCCACCGTCTCCTGTGTGGCGGTGACCGAGTGGATGGTCGTCATCAGGCCGTCCTTGATGCCGAAGTTCTCATGCAGGACCTTGGCAATGGGGGCGAGGCAGTTGGTGGTGCAGCTCGCGTTGGAGACGAACTGCATATCGCTGGTATAGTTCTTATGGTTCACGCCCATGACGAACATCGGGGTGTCGTCCTTGCTCGGCGCGGACATGACGACCTTCTTTGCGCCGGCGGCGATGTGGCCGGCAGCCTTTTCCTTCGTCAGGAACAGGCCGGTGGACTCGACGATATACTCCGCGCCGAGCTTGCCCCACTTCAGGTTCGCGGGGTCTCTCTCGCTGAACACGGGAATGACCTGGCCGTTGACGACCAGCGCGTTCTCGCGGCTTTCGATGTCGGCCTTGCAGCGGCCGTGCATCGTATCGTACTTGAGCATATAGGCAAGATAATCGGCAGGGCACAGATCGTTGATGCCGACCACGTCGATCTCGGGATGCTCGAGGCAGGCACGGAACACCATACGGCCGATACGGCCAAAGCCGTTGATACCGATTTTAATAGACATAAAATGCGCTCCCTTTCGTTTTTACGGAATATATCAAATGTATGGCACATTTGGTATTATAGCATACTCTTTTTCAAATGCAAGTGTTTTTTCAAAAAATTTTCCTTTACACGAAAGTTCTTGTATTTTCGACAGGAGTTTGGTATTCTACTTATTATCTCACATTGCACATTGCGCTCATCGCGCTGCGGTACTTTTTTCCACACGAAAATCGCGCCGTCCTGCAAAGGATATGAACAGCTTTCCCAAAGGAGGCGCACTTTATGATGCCGCTTGACGAAAAAGACCTCCAGCTTCTGGCCGAGGTCCTGCCGAACGTTTCGGCCCAGCTCCGCTCCTCGATGGCGAACGTGTTTGCCGCGGCGAACCGTCTCGCGCCGGCGGAAGCGCGTGAGGCCGACCCCATGCTGGATAAAAATGCAGCCATTCTCACGATGAGCTGCCATCAAATGCTGCGTCTGGTCGGCAACCTCTCCGCCGCGAGCGAGCTGGTGCAGGGCGGACGCTTCCGGCTGTGCAACGGCGATATCGTCGGCTTCTGCCACGCGCTCTGCGAGCGTGCCGAGCCGCTTTTCGCGCTGCGCGGCGTCGCGCTGCGCTTTTCCGCCAGCCACGAGAGCCACACCATCGCATTCAACGCCCCCATGCTCGAGCGCGCGCTTTTGAACCTGCTCTCCAACGCGCTGAAATTCACGCCGGAGGGCGGCACGGTCAGCGTGCGCGTCAAATGCGGTGAGCGCCATGTTCAGCTCACCGTGGCCGACACGGGCCGCGGCATCGAGCCGGAGCGCCTTGCTCACATCTTCGAGCGCTATCTGGATACGGACCGCCTCGACCCCGCGCCGCCGCACGGTCTCGGCGTCGGGCTGTCCCTCTGCCGCCGCATCGCGCAGGGCCACGGCGGGATGCTCGTGGCGGAATCCGCTGTCGGTAAGGGCACGACCTTCACGCTCTCGCTGCCCAACGCCCGCTCGACGGATCTGTCGCTGTCCGACCGCCGCTTTGACTATGCCGGCGGCTTCGACCATGTTCTCATGGAGTTGAGCGACGCGCTGCCGAGCCGCGCGTTTCTGCAAAAATACCTGGATTGAGGAAATTTCTCTATGGCAAAAAGGGTTTTAGTCGGTATGTCGGGCGGCGTGGACAGCGCCGCCTGCGTCCTCCTGCTGCAAAAGCAGGGCTATGACGTTTCGGGCGTCACGCTGCGGCTGCACCATTATAAGGACCGCCCCGGCACCTGCGGCAGCGCCGACGACATCGAGGAGGCCGCGCGCGTCGCCGCGCAGATGGGCGTCTCCCACCGGGTGCTCGACCTGTGCGACCTTTTCCGCCGCGAGGTCATGGGGCATTTTGTCTCGGAATACTGCGCGGGCCGCACCCCGAACCCCTGTTTGGACTGCAACCGCGAGCTGAAGTTCGGCGCGATGCTCGACTGGGCGCTCGACCACGGCTTCGACTATGTTTCCACCGGGCACTACGCCCGCGTCGGCTTCGACGCTGCGTCGGGCCGTCACCTGCTCCTGCGCGGCGTGGACGCGCACAAGGATCAGAGCTATGTGCTCTACCAGATGACGCAGCGCCAGCTCGCGCATCTGCTGCTTCCCGTCGGCGAATACAGCAAGCCGGAGATCCGCGCCCTCGCCGCAGACTTCGGCCTTGAAAACGCGCAGAAGCCCGACTCGCAGGACATCTGCTTCGTTCCCGACGGGGACTATGTGCGCTTCCTGCGCGAGTTCGGCGGCGTCACGCCCGAGCCGGGCGACTTCGTTGATACGAGCGGCCGCGTCCTCGGTCGTCACCGCGGACTGGTCGCCTACACCGCCGGTCAGCGCAAGGGCCTCGGCGTGAGCGCCGACCGCCCGCTCTACGTCCTTTCCAAGGACGCGAAGCACAACACCGTGCTCCTCGGCGACGACGCGGAGCTATTTTCCTCCGCCCTGCTCGCCTCGCGCGTGAACTGGATCATTACGCCGCCCGCAGAGCCGCTGCGCGTCACCGCCAAAACGCGCTATTCCCAGCGCGAAAGCGCCGCGACCGTCACGCCGCTGGACGGCGGCGCGGTCCGCGTGGACTTCGACGAGCCGCAGCGCGCCATCACCGCGGGGCAGGCCGTGGTCTTTTACCGCGGCGACGTTGTCGCCGGCGGCGCGACCATCGACAAGGCCCTATAAAAACGAAAAACGCTCCGCCTGCGTTCCTTCCCTGAAACGCGCGGAGCCTTTTCTCACTTACCGTTCGCTGACGAACCAGTCGTCCACAAAGATCATGTCGTCCACGTCGCCGCGGACGCCCTGCCACTCTCTCATGCTCTCACCTCCCCGTGCCATACCATGCAGTATATGCGCGCAGCGGCGAAAGGTTGCACGAAAAAGGGCATTTGGGCAAAAGGAAACCATTGGTTGACAAAACGAAACACCCAGTTGGTGGCGCAGAACGGCTGTTTTTGCTAAGCTGATGCCATCAAAGCAAAGGAGAAAGCGCCCATGAAGCTATGTGAAAAACTCTATGAGCTCCGCCGCACGGCGGGCCTCTCGCAGGAGGAGCTGGCCGAACGGCTGAACGTCTCCCGTCAGGCCGTCTCCAAGTGGGAGAACGGAGTTTCCCATAGTTAAAGATACCACACCAAATATGATGAACCCACGCTTATACACTACCAGCTATAATAAACCGCAAGGACAGCAATTTGAT
>VOFG01004755.1_pt1 | contig 100577 bp, 125 predicted proteins | sample 5384171 | NCBI WGS metagenome assembly VOFG01 (sample SAMN12384726, study PRJNA508395) | human gut metagenome | isolation source: healthy gut F | host: Homo sapiens
GGATCATTCCATGCAAGTCCGCTCTCGTCTCCAAGGTGCCAGAAATCTGTTACCTTGTAGCAGAACTCTGCTACATCTGAGAGTACTAAAAATCCGTGTGCAAAGCCCTCCGGTATAAGGAACTGCTTCTTGTTCTCTTCCGTGAGCTCTACTCCAAACCACTTGCCATATGTCTTTGAATCGCTTCTTAAGTCTACAGCCACATCAAATACTGAGCCTTTTACTGCACGCACAAGCTTTGCCTGTGGGTATTCCTTCTGGAAATGGAGTCCGCGGAGCACTCCCTTTGTGGAGCAAGACTGATTATCCTGTACAAATACTCTGTCAATGCCTGCCTCCTGCATGTCCTTTGAATTGTATGTCTCCATAAAGTATCCACGGTTGTCTCCGTGTACTGTAGGCTCGATAATGCAAAGTCCTTCGATTCCACCTACATTTTTCTGTACTTTAATCTGTCCCATGATTTCTATGTCCTTTCTAAAAGTTAATCTCCTGCAGATATCTGTGCAGCGCATCCTGCCATGTCGGGAGTGGAGTAAATCCATTTTCCACGAGTTTACTCTTGTCCAGTCTGCTGTTAAACGGACGTGCTGCCTTTGACACACCATACTCTGCTGTTGTAACAGGTGCTACTGTGAGTCTGTCCTCAGAATACTCTGTATGACCAAGCTCCACTGCCTGCTTAAAGATTTCCTTTGTAAAATCATACCAGCTTATATATCCGCCCTCATTTGTTGCGTGATAGTAACCGTATTTGTCAGTCTCGATCATATCAACGAGAAATCTTGCAAGGTCGAGTGTATATGTCGGTGTACCAATCTGGTCACTTACTACTGTAAGCTTATCGTGTGTCTTGCCGGCATTTAGCATTGTCTTGATGAAGTTCTTGCCATTTTTACCAAATACCCATGCGATACGCACTATAAAGTACTTCTCAAGTGTATTTGCCACTGCAAGCTCTCCGTCAAGCTTTGTCTGTCCATATACATTGAGTGGTGCATAGTCCTTGCAGTCAGGCTGCCATGGTGTGGTGCCCTGTCCGTCAAATACATAATCTGTGCTGATATATACCATCTTGGCATCTATCTTCTTGCAGGCATCTGCAATATTCTGTGTGCCGTCTGCGTTGATTGCATGCACCTTTGCTTTTTATCATCATCCTGCCAGATCTACAGCTGTCCATGCTGCACAGTGTACTACCACGTCAGGCTTAAGCTCTGTAATTGTTTTTTCCACTGCATCACGGTCTGTGATGTCAGTGATACATACGGCATAGTTGTAACTGATGTGCCATCATCTGCTCCGCTGTACTGTGGTGCTATATCTGTTCCTATTCCTTCGTAACCGCGCGCCGCAAGATCATTCATTATATCATGACCAAGCTGCCCCGCAACTCCTGTAACAAATACTTTCATTTCGGGTCTCCTTTATGCTTAATTATTATCGTGACTAACATCACCATATATGCGCAAAACCACCAGACAAACGATAATAACTATCTATTCGCGTACATCTTCTCGTAGTAATTCTGGTACTCTCCGCTGATGATTGTCTCCCACCACTCACGGTTGTCAAGGTACCATTTGATTGTCTTCTTGATGCCGTCCTCAAACTTGGTCTCTGGAAGCCATCCGAGCTCATTGTGGATCTTTGTTGGGTCGATTGCGTAACGCATATCATGGCCCTTACGGTCTCCTACGAATGTGATAAGGCTCTCCGGCTTATTGAGCTCCTTACAGATAATCTTTACGATTTCAAGGTTTGTCTTCTCATTGTGTCCACCTACGTTGTAAACCTCTCCTACACGTCCGTTGTGGATGATAAGGTCGATTGCCTTGCAGTGATCCTCTACATAGAGCCAGTCACGCACGTTCTCGCCTGTTCCGTATACCGGGAGCGGCTTATCATTAAGTGCATTGGCAATCATAAGAGGAATGAGTTTTTCCGGGAAATGATATGGTCCGTAGTTGTTTGAGCAACGGCTGATTGTTACAGGAAGTCCATATGTGCGGTGGTAGGCAAGCACGAGTAAATCTGCTGCTGCCTTTGATGATGAATACGGGCTTGATGTATGGATTGGTGTATCCTCATGGAAGAAAAGGTCAGGGCGGTCAAGTGGCAGATCTCCGTATACCTCATCTGTTGATACCTGGTGATATCTTTTAATACCATACTTGCGGCATGCGTCCATAAGTACTGATGTTCCGATGATATTTGTATCAAGGAATACCTGTGGGTTTTCGATTGAACGGTCAACGTGTGACTCTGCTGCGAAGTTTACAACCATATCAGGATGCTCTTCCTCAAATAATTTGTATACGGCATCACGGTCTGTGATGCTCTCCTTTACGAAACGGAAGTTTGGATTGTCCATTACAGGCTCAAGTGTTGAGAGATTTCCTGCATATGTGAGACAGTCTAAGCATACGATACGATAATCCGGATATTTGTTAAGCATGTGAAATACGAAGTTACTTCCGATAAATCCTGCTCCACCTGTTACGATAATTGTCATTTTGATTTCCTCCTGATTCCCGCTTTTTTGCAAGCGAGATTTAAATTATTTCTATTAACTTAATCTACCAGCTAACTAACGCAATGTCGATTTTACTATAATTAGTACAGTTGCTCGCGGTATTTTCCATCAAGTACGTCCTTTAAGTACTGTCCGTACTGGTTCTTCTTTACGAGCTCATATGTCTTTAATACTTCATCCTTTGTAATCCAGCCGTTTAAGTAAGCGATTTCCTCAAGACATGCTATCTTGCGGTGCTGATGTGTCTCGACTGTCTTGACAAAGTTTGTGGCATCTACAAGGCTCTCGTGTGTTCCTGTATCAAGCCATGTGAAGCCCTGTCCTAAAAGCTCTACATTGAGTGCTTTTTTCTCGAGATAGATTCTGTTAAGGTCTGTTATCTCAAGCTCTCCTCTTGCTGATGGCTTAAGGTTCTTTGCGTACTCTACTACATTGTTGTCGTAGAAGTAAAGACCTGTGACACAGTAATTGCTCTTTGGATGCTCCGGCTTTTCCTCGATTGAAATAGCCTTTCCCTCTTTATCGAACTCTACGATACCGAATCTCTCAGGGTCATCTACATAGTAGCCGAATACTGTGGCACCCTTACCGCTCTTAGCGTTTTCAACTGCGGCCTTGAGTCTCTTATTGAGTCCGTGTCCTGCGAAGATGTTGTCTCCGAGAACCATGGCTACTGTATCATCACCGATGAATTTCTCACCGATAACGAATGCCTGTGCAAGTCCGTCAGGGCTTGGCTGTACCTCGTAGGTGAGGTTGACACCAAACTGATGTCCGTCTCCTAAGAGCTCCTTGAATCTTGGTGTATCCTGTGGTGTTGAAATGATCAGAATATCTCTGATTCCTGCATTCATAAGCACTGACATAGGATAGTAGATCATTGGTTTATCATAAATTGGAAGTAACTGCTTTGATGTTACCATTGTGAGTGGGTAAAGACGTGCCTGAACCTCCCGCTAATATAATACCTTTCATGTTGTTCTCCTTCAAACTGAAACTACGTGCTGCACTTGATGCTTTCGGTCTGTAGAATACACTGACCTGATTCATCATTTACCTGCATTATAAAAGGTGCCCCAAGGGCACCTTCAAGTACTTTTTTATATTTTTAGCATTTTTCACAAAATATATGCTTATAATATCCTGTTTTTTGAATCATTTTCGTGCAATAAATACACCTGCATCCTTTGTGATATGGAACCCTCTCTCTGTCTTCTTTCTGACAAATGCCGCAAATTCCTTATAGCGGTCCACAATATACCTGTTCTGGTTGCCGTGGCACGAAAGCACATACTCTATCACAGGCTCTGCTTTCTCTACCACAAGCTCATCCTCGTATCCATGCCAGCTTACCTCACCAAAGTATTTTCCAAGTATTGCCTCACCATTTTCTTTACCGAATTGCTCATACAGCCTTTCCGCTGACAGCTCTATACGGTCATCAAACTGCTGCACCAGGTCGTTTATTTCCTTCATATGCCGTGAGCTGTATGTACTGCACACGAACACGCCACCGGGCTTTAGCACCCTTAGGATTTCACTGCACACGGCAACCAGATTGTCACAATAGAACAGTACATGGTCTGCTATCACGCAGTCATACGATGCATCCGGCTTATACAGCCTGTGGGCATCCATCACCTCATATGTGAAGCGCTTGTCATCTGCGCCTACATTTCTCGTCGCATCCCTTACCATGCCATACGATATATCAGTCAGGGTTATCTGCATATCTGCCGGTATCCTGTCTATGTTCTGTGTCCAGAGAGAGGCATCACCACAGCCCACCTCAAGCACCTTTTCCCCCTCAAAAAAGCTGCACTCATCAAATACCCAGCTAAACCAGCTCACCGGATTAATCGAGAAATCCCTGTGCAGATTGATTCTGGCTGATATATTTGAAGCATCCCTGTACTGCTGCTTTAGCTTTTGCTCCATCTCGTTTATATTAACCAGCTCCAGCATATGACTCCAGTCCACGCTTCGCCCCTCGTCTATTACCTCTGAAGCCTCCTGCAATGCCGATTTCATAAGCTTCATCTGCTCTATCCTCTCCTCCACGAGGCCAAGCTGCATGTGAAGCGACTCAGACATGACATTACTGTCCGTGTTTCTGAGTGTCATCTCCTTGATATCATCCAGGGAAAATCCCAGATATTTGAGGAACAGTATCTGCTGTAGACGCGCAAAGTCGTCATCATTATAGAATCTGGCTCCGTTTTCGTTTACGTAGGATGGTTTTAAAATATTGTGCTCGTCATAGTACCTGACGGTTTTTTGTAATATGCGCTTTTTTTGCAAATTCTCCTGAGGAGTAGTAGCCGGGTAGTTTCACTTTTATACCTCCATTACTTTCGCTCCAAATATTTGTCAAGAATGTTCAATATATTGCTTGTTCCATCCTTATACTTGCTAGCAACTAAATTTTTTGCATCAATATTTCTAATAGTTTTATTTGCTTTAAATTTCCCTGCCTCCTTTTTTTTTCTTTTCATCTTTCACAACCTTCTTTCTTAGATAAACACGCTCAATATCCTTACAAAACCATATTAATTCATATTTATTATCATTGCAAAACTTGAAAGCCTCGTTCAAGAATTTAATTGCCTCCATGTTGATATCATAATCATCACTATCCAAGCAACAAATAACTTTGGAGTTACCATTACTTGCACCTTTAGCATACTGGTCTATATTTTTATTAATTTCCTTTTGTTTATTCTTGAAATTCCCCTTACCATCCATATACACCTGTGTAAACTTTATATTATTGGCATCTATATTATAAAAATATTCAATAGTATCCTTGATATATATCCAATCCGATTTACATTTCTTATTTGTCTCTAAAACAAATATTAGCTGCATTCCCATTATTCATCCCCCCCTCCTGTATACCAAATGCATCTATAAAATCTATAGAATCCACATTGAACGGAGATCCCTCTATCATCCCTTTCCTATAAAGATTAGCCGGTGAATAATTCCCTGATTTTTTCCACGAATAAATCCTATGGTCTCCCGAAATAAAATCAATTGAATTACTATTTCTTTTGAGAATATCCATCGGTCCTATATTGTGTGTCGTAAAACACAGTTGCCCCTCGCCATACTCCATTAAATATTCCAGTAAAGCGCACAGATAGACATCATGAAGATTGGCATCAAATTCATCTATAAATACGATTCCTCCTCGTTTCATCTCTCTAATATACATATAAAGCTTCACCAGCTTCTTTATGCCTGTACTTTCAAACTCCACGTTAACCCTATATTCATTGTAAACCATTACAAGCTCACAGACATACATGTCTCCATCTTCTTTTTTTTTCTATTTCAATCCCCACCAAATCCGACTTAAAAATGTGTAAAAACTCGTACAACTGATGAACTTCATTTTCAAAATAATCATAACTATCCCTGTTAACAAAATTTTTCTCCGCAGCTAACATATTCATACTCTCTGCATCCATATTTGAAGCCTCATACAACAGGCTATCTACCATTTCATTGCCTTCATATGTTATATCTCCGTACTTCATCATATGTGCAATTATAAATGGTATATGAGTATCCTCATTGTCAAGATATACATGTAGCTTTGTTCCAAAATTATATAAAATAACCAAAGCCGGAACAACCATTTGAACCTTTTTATCAAATATTTTTTTATCTATAATTTTTTTAACAGCAATTGAGCAAAATGATGATTTATCTAATAGATTTATTGTGTTTTCTGCTAACATACTATTTGTCTTATCACTTGTATCAAAATATTTTAAATCCAATGCTCCATCATTTACTTTGTACAAAACACTCATATTTTCTTTTCTTGTTGTTGCATTTTTAAATGAAAGCTCTTCACTTTTTATAATATATGTTTCCGATTCTTTTTTTGCTAAAGCTACATTATATCGAAATAACCACAATTTTTCCTTTGTTCTTACTACATATTCCACTTCAATAAACAACTCAGATAATTTCTTATTCACAAGTGAATCCAGCGTTTTCTGGCTTATTGGATTATTTAAATAGTTAGAATCTGTTAAGATATTTTTTAAAATCTGAATTGATGACATGATTCCTGATTTTCCCGAACCATTCATTCCGTATATTCCTTTTATATTAAACCCTTGCGTATCCATGTCTTTTGTAATTGTTTTTTTGTAAAAAGCCAATGACACCAGCTTATCCAACGATTTTATTCCTTTAACCGAATATTTAACCAAATACATATTCTTCATCTTTGTATCCTCCTTTTTATTCACTATAACACATTATATCACCAAAATAAATACAATATGTATTTATTTGTACGTAAAAATGTTTTATCTCTTGCTTTTTTTAATCAACACTTATAATAATTTATATAACGCAAATTAAGTAGGAGAAAACAATGAAATACAATTATATAGTAGTAGGTTCCGGTCTCTACGGAGCCATTCGCCCATGAGGCAAAGGCCAAGGGCAAATCAGTGCTTGTTGTGGACAAGCGTCCTAACATAGCAGGAAATGTTTACACCGAAAAGCAGGAGGGCATAAATGTACACATGTACGGAGCCCACATATTCCACACCAATGACAAGAGGGTCTGGAACTACATCACACAGTTTGCTGAGTTCAACCGTTTCACAAACAGCCCTGTGGCAAACTACAAGGGTGAGCTTTACTCTATGCCATTTAACATGTACACCTTCAACAAGATGTGGGGTGTGGTGACACCGGAGGAGGCTGCTGCAAAGATTGAGGAGCAGAAAAAAGGAAATCACCGGTGAGCCAAAAATCTCGAGGAGCAGGCTATCTCACTCGTTGGCCGTGATATCTATGAGAAGCTCGTGAAGGGCTATACTGAGAAGCAGTGGGGCCGTGACTGCAAGGAGCTTCCGGCTTTCATCATAAAGCGCCTTCCTGTGAGACTTACCTTTGATAACAATTACTTCAACGCTCTTTACCAGGGTATTCCAATCGGCGGATATACAAAGATGGTTGAAAATCTTCTCGACGGCATTGAGGTCAGACTGAATACCGACTACCTCGAGCACAAGGCTGAGCTTGATGCTTTAGCTGACAAGGTTGTATACACCGGTCCGATTGACGCATATTTTGGCTTTAAGCTCGGCACTTTGGAGTACCGCTCAGTGCGCTTTGAAAATGAGACACTCGATATTCCTAACTTTCAGGGCAATGCTGCAGTCAACTATACTGACCGCGAAACACCATGGACACGTATCATCGAGCACAAGTGGTTCGAGTTCGGCAAGGATGAGGATGGCAATGATCTGCCAAAGACTATTATCAGCCGCGAGTACTCTTCTGAGTGGAAGGCCGGAGATGAGCCTTACGACCCTGTAAACGATGAGAAAAACGGACAGCTCTATGCCAAGTACAAGGAGCTTGCCGACAAGGAGACCGGTGTTATATTCGGTGGCCGTCTCGGCGAGTACAAGTACTATGATATGGATACTACCATTGCTTCTGTACTTGATATGTGTGAGAAGGAGCTTGGCTAATAATTTAGCTTCCCACAAAAGGCTTTGTTTATGTCATTCAAAAGCGCCCATGGCATAATTTACCACTGGCGCTTTTATTTACAATATTTTTTCCGGCCAGATTTATCTCAGCCGCAGGAATATGCTCCCTCAGGCACTCATATCCATACTCCTTCGAATATGCATATATAGCCGGAAGCTGTCTTGACAAAAAGAGTGCCGGTGCTTCTGTCACAGAATACGCACCACAGTGCCCAAACTCAAGAACATCACCAAGTTCAAGCTTCTTAAGCTTCACCTCGCGTACCAGCACATCTGCCACTGTACAGAGGCTTCCGCAGAGTGTATAGTCTATGTCCGGCAATTGTGTTAATTCCACACCGGCAGCTCTATATATACTAATCGGTGGCACCTGCATTGCCATCCTCTGCCCGAAGTAATTCAGGTGGTGGATTCCTCCATCCAGAATCGCATAGTTGGCATCGCCTGTCGATTTTAAGTCCTTTACCTGTGTGTAATATTTACCGCATGAGGCTGCGAGGAATCGTCCCATCTCAATGCCAAGCGGATATTCCTCAGCAAATTCTCTAAGCACCTCGGCTGCCTCATCAAGTGATTGTTTTTCCTTTTCCTGCCAGTCATCCTCAAAATACTCAACGCAAAGTCCCGGGCCATACTCTACAAGCTGTGGCTCAAAGCTGTATTTGTCCTTTAACATGGTCAGTGCAGACTTTATTTTTTCCAAGTCCTTATTTATTTTGCGAAGACTCTTCTGTGTGCCGGAATAGTAGTGGATGCCCATTACCGCAATGCCCTTAAACTCATCCGGATGCGAAATGATATATTCAATATCCTCAAGCGACATGCCAAACTGGTTGCCACTTGTCAGGCGCAGTATGACCTGTGCCTTCTTTTCGACCAATCCGGCTTCCTGCGCGCCTTCAGACATACATTCAAGCATCACCTCTGATATAAGCGTCGCATGTCTTATGCTTTCACAGGTCAGTATGCCGGCGCCATACGAAACGGCTCGCTCTATATCGCATTTTTCCTTCATCACTCCTGAATAGATGATGCATTCCGGCTTCACGCCAAGTGCTATACATATCTCAAGCTCTCCCGGGCTGCACACCTCCACATGGTCTAAGCCCGCCGGCAGCCTGTGAAGCAGAAACGGATTTGCCTTTATCGAAAAGCAAAGCGGTATCCTACGTCCTCCTTTACAATCAAGAGCAGCCCTTATCATGGCTGCTCTCTTCGCAAACTCGTCCGTATCAAATACATAGTACGGTGTCTGTCTCATATGCTTTATTCCTCCACAAGCTCTTTCACAAGCTTCTCGATTGCATCAACTGAGTTAAAATTCTCAGGAACCAGATCCTTTGGTCTGATTGTGATGTCAAACTCATCAGTCAGCTCCGATACGAGTGAAACTATATCAAATGACTCAAGAATTTTGTCATCGATGAGCTTTGTCTCCTTCTCAAAATCCACATCCGGTCTTAATTCCTCTAAAATCTCTAAAATTGTGTCTCTCATTTTACATTTCCTCCAGTTTTTTCATATCATATTTTCCGTTTGGAAGCTTAGGAAGCTGCTCCAGTTTCTTGATTTTCCTTGGCACCATAAAGCCCGGAAGCTCGTCTCTCAGTGCCAGCGCAAGGCTTCTCCTGTCACAGTCACCTGTGTAGAAAAGTATCAGCACCTCTTTTGCTTTATTATATATAACGCAGCTTTCTGCGACTCCCTCGACCACATTGGCGGCATGCTCCACCTCGTCAAGCTCCACACGGTGTCCCATGTGCTTTATCTGGCGGTCCATACGTCCACAGAAATGAAGTATGCCGTCCTCATCGAGCCTTCCGTAATCCCCTGTGCGGTACATCCGCTCAGGATAAGCCTTGTTGAGTGGATTGAGTGTAAATGCCGCAGCTGTCCTCTCCGGATCATTATAATAGCCCAGCGCCAGGATTGGTCCACATACGCATATCTCGCCCTGTTCTCCTACAGCCGGCTCATTTCCATGCTCATCTATCAGGAAAACCCTGTAATTGTCATAGGCTTTTCCTATAGGAAGCACCTCGTCCTCTTCCACTGTATGATCCACGCTATAATATGTGCATGATGCTGTGGCCTCTGTCGGTCCATACTGGTTCACAAAATGTGCTTCAGGCAGATTTTCCTGCCATTTTCTGAGTACCCTGCACGGCATCACTGAGCCTGAGAATCAGATTTTTCTAAGACTCTTAAGCCCTACTTACTCAACTGCTCCAAGCGAAGTGAGAATGGTAAATGCCGAAACACTCCAGCCGACACTGCTGACCTTCTTCTCATTCATGTAATCAAACAAGGCATTCGGCTCCATAAAGTACTCTTTTGGAATAATCGCTGTGCTGCAACCGGTCTTTAGCGGCAGATAAATGTCCCTGATTGCCGCAATATAGTCAAGCCTGACTGATTGCCCAGCACATCACTTTCCTCTATATGCATCACATCACAGTAAGCATTGATGTATGTCATAAGTGACAGATGCGATGTCATGACTCCCTTTGGATTGCCGGTGGAGCCTGACGTGTAGATGATATACAGTGGGTCTGTCATGGACATCTGCCTGCGGACTACAGCGAGCATATCCCGTGAGCTGTCATCTATTTTTCCTGCACAGCCTGCCACAACACCACCATCTGTATCGTTCTCACTATCCGTCACAGCGTCTCCTGCTGATTCACTGATTTTACAACTATTATCAGCGCACGCCACCTGCTCGAAGCGCGATATATTCTCAGCAATAAATATCTGCGGTCTATCGAAACCTTCTGCCTTTGCCAGCTCATCCACTATGCTCTCCACATGCTCAAGGCTTTCCCTGTCAGCCACAATAGCCCTTGGACACAGATTTTCAAGTATTTTTTCAATTCTCTTGTCAGGAAGCGATGCATCAATCGGCGCATACGGTCTGCCTGCATATACCACACCCAGGAAGTATGCCGGTGTCACCATTTTTCTTCCGGCAAATACTGCAACAGGGGTTCTGTCCACTCCAAGCTGTTCTACCAGATATGCTCCTGTATTTCTTGCTATATCATACACCTGCGCAAACGTAATGCTGCATTCAGTATCCGAAAATGCAGGCTTGTCAGGGTATTTTTCTACTGTGGCCTCAAGCCACTCCAGTACATTTTTCATCTTAGTCCTCTTTCATGCATTAATAAACGTTGCCGAAAAAATTATAGCACATAACATTCGAAAAAAATGTCATATGCTATCGAATTAAGAATTCTTAAGAAAGCCTTAATTTTTTTCTGTAGGTTTTTCTATATTTGATTCTCCTATTAAATATATCGGTCTGTCCTTTGCCTCGAGATATAGCTTCGACAGATAAAGTCCCAAAATGCCTATGCTAAGCAGTTGTATCCCACCTATAAAAAGTATGATAACAACGGTCGAAGCCCAGCCGGCTACCGGATCTCCGAATACAAGTCTCCTGATAATGATAAAGAGCATTGCAATTATTGCGACAATAAAGCTGAACACTCCGGCTATTGAAGCCATGTATAGCGGCGCGTTGGAAAATGCCACTATTCCGTCAAGGCTATACAAAAAGAGCTGCCAGAATGACCACTTTGTCTCACCTGCCACCCTGTTTACATTCTCAAACTCAAGCCACTTCACCTTAAAGCCTACCCATCCAAACAATCCCTTTGAAAACCTGTTGTATTCCTTAAGCGAAAGCAGTGCATCCACGTATTTCCTGTTCATCAGCCTGTAGTCACGTGCCCCATCAACCATATTTGCCTTTGATATTCTGCTCATAAGCCTGTAAAATTTTCTGGCAAAAAAGATCTAATCGCTGGTTCACCTTTGCGTGTCACTCGCCTTGTACCGACAGCATCATAACCCTCTTTATTAAGGACCTGATACATCTTCAGGCAGCATATCCGGCGGATCTTGAAGGTCAGCATCCATTATCGCCACATATTCCCCCACAGCATGCTGCAAGCCTGCATACATGGCTGCCTCCTTGCCAAAATTGCGTGAAAAGGATATGTATTTCACACCGGAATCATTTACAGCAAGCTCCTTTGCGACATCGAGTGTCCCGTCCATAGAACCGTCATCCACTATAATCAGTTCATAGGACAATCCCGCTGTCTCACTCTCTTGACTCATCTGATTAAACACCTGAGTTATTTTATTATAAAAAGAGGCAGAGCCTCTTTCTCGTTAAAGCATGGTACCACAATGCTTATCTTATTTTTTTTCCATACCAGCCACCCTGCATATAATATCAAATAAATAAAAAATCCGATTGCTGCTCCTGCCGTATTTGTCACAAAATCATCAAGCTGACAATATCCCCTGCCGGTAACCAGCTGCGTGTACTCAATTGCTGCGCTTATAAGAGCACCAACAGGTATTGTAAACCATCTCATCCAATTTTTAAAAACCAGTGGAAATAAAAGCCCAAATGGTATAAACAATACTATATTTTCTATAAAATAAGCGTGCATCTGAAGTGTCATGCCCCATGTGCTCCACAGCACCATATCGGCGACGCCGGTTCTGCTTCCCGGCTCCCTTGAATAATACACTATCATTATAAGCGTATACATATAGGCCACAAAGGTGCCGCAGAACAGCATATGCCAGATTTTGCCCACTATCTTTTTTTTCTTCTCTCATCTGCCTGTGATACCTCTCTCATTGTGAAAAGATATCTCAGCAGACACACAAAAATATACATCGCAATGCAGATTAAAGCCAAATATACCGCTGACGGAAGATATTTGAACTTTTCCTGTATGTCTCTTATTATATAATCCTTTAAACTCAATGTCCTTTTTTTATGCTCCTTGTAGGCGCGAATGAACTCCAGCTGTCGTTCATCGTCCTTTTTCTGTTCGTCATCAGACATATGACTCACTTCAATAATTATACACAATATTATGCCAATTACAATAATACCGGCACATAATATAAAAATAATTAAGATTTCAGGCATAGACTATTTCCTCCGGCAGAATTTAATTCCTATTCTCTCTACAGATTAAATTATATCCACTTAATTTATCTTAATTCACTCATTTATGAACCCTCATAACAGCAAAAGCTGCATGATATTCTCACACAGCTTTTGTATATTACGTGTATTATCTTTGGCATTAACCTTTATTTTAATTTTGCAACAACCATATCCACATATTTCTGACAGATTTCCTCGCTCTCAGCCTCAACCATGACACGGATAACAGGCTCTGTACCCGACTCACGCACAAGTATACGTCCTGTATCGCCAAGCTCTGCAGTAACCTGGTCGACAGCCGCCTGAACCTCAGGATTGGCAAGTGCTTCCGCCTTGTCAGCTACGCGCACATTTTGAAGCACCTGTGGATAGATATTAAGCCCCTCACAGAGCTGGCTCATCTTCTGTTTCCTAGCCATCATGACCTCCATCATCTTAAGGCTGGTAAGGATACCATCACCTGTTGATGCATACTTAGAGAAGATGATATGTCCTGACTGCTCTCCGCCGATGCGGCAGCCGTTCTGCTGCATGTACTCATATACATATTTGTCACCTACTGCAGTCTTTGCATAGCCGATTCCAAGCTCATCAAGGGCCTTATAGAGTCCAAAGTTTGACATAACTGTTGTGACAACAGTATTGTTATCAAGCTTTCCTCTCTCTTTCATGTACTTTCCATATATGTAGAGAATATGGTCTCCTGTGATTACATTGCCCAGTTCATCTACACAGAGACATCTGTCTGCATCTCCATCGTATGCGAAGCCTACATCAAGGCCATTGTCCACCACGTACTTCTGTAAGCCCTCGATATGTGTAGAGCCTGCATTATTGTTGATGTTTAGACCGTTTGGCTCATTGTTGATGACATAGCACTTTGCTCCGAGTGCCTCAAAAACAGACTTTGCCATGTTCCATGAACTTCCGTTGGCACAGTCAAGACCTACCTTCATGCGCTTGAATGACTAGACACCAAGCGATATGAGGTATCCCATGTAACGGTTACGGCCTGCTACATAGTCAACTGTGCATCCGATAGCATCCTTATGTGCATAGGGCAATTCCTTCCACTCCTGACCAAACAGGCGGAGCTTGCCATCTATATAGTCCTCGACAAGGAGAATTGTCTCCTCATCCATCTTCTCTCCATTGCTGTTGATAAGCTTGATTCCATTGTCATAGTATGGATTGTGGCTTGCTGAGATCATTATACCACAGTCAAAATCATCGGTTCTTGCTACATATGCCACTGATGGAGTTGTGGTAACGTGTAATAGATATGCATCTGCTCCCGATGCTGTAAGTCCTGATACAAGGGAATACTCAAACATGTAGCTTGAACGTCTTGTATCCTTTCCTATTACTATCTTCGCCGGCTCGTCGAGCTGCTTCTGCTTCTTAAGCTCTCCATAATACCAGCCTAAAAATCTACCAATCTGATATGCATGCTCTGCTGTTAAATTGACATTAGCCTCTCCACGGAACCCGTCTGTTCCAAAGTATTTTCCCATTATTGTCCCCTTGTGAAATAAATTTTTCTTATATTATACACTTAACAAATATGTTTGTGTAGTAAAACAGTATTATTTGTTAAATTATTCGACTTCATAAAATCAATTGTTTATAAATATAATAAAACCAACATATGTATATAAACCAAAGCTACATAGATATCTTATGGCACTCCATATAATATCTCTTCTCATTCGCTTCTCCAATTGAGAATGTCTTTCTGGGCAGCACCCCGCCCGCATTTATTGCAGGGAACAATGTGCTTTTGTCTATCGACTGAAGAAAAATTCCACATCCCTTAGTCTCCTTAACCAGTCCGTGAAGTGCCTCATCACCATGGATATAGTCTATTTCCACATTGCCATGTGTCTCAAGATACTTATCTAAAACACCCTGGAGTATCTCAACCGGGAGGAGGCGGTCACCTCTATTTGTGATATTAATTCCGGAATTCTTTATTGCGGTAGCGCCTGATTCAACATACTCAAATACTATCTCATCACCCTCAGTGCTCTCAAGTCCTTGTTTTGTGATTTCAGCTTCGAAAAACGACAGCATGTCCTTTACATCAACATTTGTAAGCAGTCTGTGAATAGGCTTAAACTCAAGCGCCTCACTGTGCAGATTACAGATTTCCACAAGAGCATGCCTTGCAGGATGAGTTTTCAACTGCTCCTCTGTGAATTTTCCGGATTTTTTTGATATTTTCCCAGCAGGTCTTCGCTGTTGCAAGCTAATGATTTCCATCACCTACTGCAAACAAGAAACCTCCACAGCTATTCTGTTTTGCTGCGAATGCCTCTGTCACCTGCTTTGCTGCCTCACCCTCAACAGCATAGCCGCGGATATGTCCGCCTCCCTGCATGAGCTCTGTATCGTAAATCTTACGAAGAGTGTCCCTGATGGCATACACACTCGATTATTCCATGCTTTACAGCTGCTATATTTACTGCATCTTCCTGTGTAGCACCCTGGCATCCATCAATCTTTTGTCTGTCTATAGGATCATCAACAAGCAGCATAACATGTGGCAGCTCAATAGCTGCATTCTCTCTTATTTTCACTCTCGGAGGTATACGTGAGATTACTGTTCCCTCTGTTGCTCTGATGAGAGTCTTCTTTTTCGGGTCGAAATCATAGTCATCCAGATCAATAAGTCCTACTATTCCAAGACGCACCCCTGACTCCGTAGTACGCTCAACAAGCACATAGCCATCTGCCACCGCTTGCTTTAAGGTTCCATCTGTGAGATATGTCTCCATAGTGGTATTAATATATTTGATTCTCTCATCATCCCTCATTGAAGCATATTTTGTTTTTCTGCCGGTTTCTTTGTCATTTTTGACACCATCCCCTGACGACTTGCAATCATTTTCCTGATTCTCAATTGTTCCCAGATATATCTCAGGAAACAACATTAAGCGTTGACGGTGCATCAGCCACATGCTTTTCCACAGCATCCCAATAATCAGCCTGACTTGTGAACTGGTCACAGGCAATAACTGACCATTTTTCCATATCTATACAATCGTTTGGCAAAAGAATATTTGCCGGATTGAAACAATTTGACATATCAACAATTCTCCTTTAAATATACAAAATATATAACAGAAATCCGCTATACTCTATAGTATAACGGATTTACTTTTTATTTGCATATATTAAATTCCTTTTGTTGTTAGAATTCTTCCCACTGCATCATCTAATTTTTCTGCCGGTATCTCGCCACTGTTAACTGCAGACAACACTGCATTATAACTGCTCTCAAAGCCTGTTGAAACATAAAGCATGCTCATTCCTGCCTTAACAGCTGCCACAGCCGCCTCAGCCTGTGTACATACCTTATTAAGAGATGCGTCTGATAAATCATCTGTAATCAAAAAAGGCCATGAAAGCCCATGGTAGTTCTCATATAGTTTACGGCACCTGCTGATGTAGAGCATGGCGTGGTTTCCTCTCCTGTCACACTCTGGCAAATCACATTTCCCATCATGACTGCCGGAACACCTGCTTAAATTGCCTTCTGATATGGCACAAAATCAGATGCCTCAAGATCCTACAGCTTGTCTGTCATCCAGAGCATTCCTGTCGCTGAATCTGTAGTAGCCTTTCCTTTTCCCGGAAAGCTCTTTGCTACAGAATTGATTCCTGCACCATTATAGCTACTTACCTGTGCTGCAACACAGTCACCTACAGTCGCTGACTCGCTGCCAAATGCATATGTATCGTTATCTGCATTATCACCATATGCTATATCCGCTGTCGGTCCAAAATTCATATTAAGGCCATTGGTAGCCATATATGAGCCTATCTTTCCTGCAATGCTGCCCGCTGCGTCAGCATCTCCAAGCTGTGATGGTGCCTGCTGTGCCTCATATCCATTAGCTGAAGCAAGAGGAAGTCTTTCTCCACCTTCTTCATCAATTGCAAGAAACAGATTCACGCCCAATCGCTCCTGCGAAAATGACTGCAGACTGCTCATCATCTTTGTAACTGCAGCCTCTCCTGAGAAATTCTCCTGTCTGAAAACAAAACCACCAAGAGGATATGTACCAATAGCTGCCTTTGTCTTGTTACCGGCCTGAGTGAACTGTGATACACCTGTAATCTCCTCAGGTCTCGTAATGAATAGCTGGGCTACCTTTTCCTCTGTTGTCATAGAAGACAGCTTTGTCTTGACAGAATCTGACGGAGTAAATGCCGGTGCTGCCTGCTGTCCATCAGCTTGTACCTGCTGAATTCCATCCGTCACCTGAGTAGGATTCTGTGTCTCCTGCTGGCTTTCTGTTATTTTCTTATTCGCCTTATTCCCCGGCATCACAAAATGCACTGCTCCAAATACCAGCACAACTATCAGTGCAATTACTTCTATTGCGATGAGGTACTTATCTCCATTTTGTCTGAAGTTCTTTAATCCCCAAAATTTGTATTTGTTAAATCGTTATTAGGCCCGCTTACTTTTCCTGATAATGCACTGCTGTATTCGTTTACAGTTGCACTAGGAGTATAGCCTGTATCACCTTCAAGGAACTGATGCACTCCTGTAGCCATGTCTGCAAGTGTAGTAGGCACCTCAACCCATGCACCATCAACCTTTCCACCATAGAACACCTGTGGATATGCTGTAGAATCCTCTACTGTATAGTCTGCAAGATTTTTAAATACTGAAAGAATCTCATCAGTATTATAGTTAGTATTGACATGTCCAATCAGATCTGATACCATCTTAATCTTTGCCGCTGTATTCATCTGCTTAGCTGATTCAAAAACCTTGAACAGCACTGTTCTCTGTCTTTCAGCACGCTTATAGTCTCCTCCGGCTGTATAACGTATTCTGGAATACGCAACTGCCTGAGTTCCATCAAGTGTATATGTGCCGGCTGAATCAATATGGGATGAGCTTGTTCCACGAACCTTATTGACCTCATCAATATATCCGTTTATCACCTTTGCCTCAGATGCATCAATATCCTGTACAATGCCTCCTACCTCATCTACAATCTCACCGACTGTATTGAAATTGACTGTAACATAATTCTTTATGTCTAAATCCAGATTTTTGTTAAGTGTATCTACTGCAAGCTCCGGTCCGCCAAACGCATGTGCATGTGTCACCTTCTGGTATCCATGACCATCAATATTCATCATACAGTCTCTGAAAATAGATACCATGCGGATTTTCTTAGCATCATGATCAACCCTGACTACCATAATGGAATCGGAACGTGTTCCTTTATCAAGCTGATCTGAGCGGCTGTCAACACCAAATAACGCAAACTCCTCAATACCTGATTTGTCTGTAGTGCTGTCATCCTCAGTCTGAGTATCGGCTTTTGTCTTAACTGCCTCTGTACCCGGCTTTATGCCTTTAACTTCTTTATTCTTAACATTACTGCTGTTAACCTTTACAAGTATTATCGCTATAATAGCAATAAGTACAATCATTACTGCCGTAATAATTATATTTTTTTTTTTTTCATCTGCACTATTCTCCGTCATTCATATGTGTCTGCGCCTGCTACTTTTCGTCATCGTCCCTGCCATAGTAATTACCATAGTAATTACCATAATAGTTTCCATAGTAATGACCATACTTAGACTCCTCAAACCTGCACTTATTGAGCACAGCTCCAAGAATCTTGACTCCTGAGTCCTCAAGTGTACGCTTTGTATTGATGATTGCACGGCTGCTTGTAACATTCTGGGCAGCAACTATTACTGCTCCGTCTACATTCTTTCCAACTACGGCCGCATCAATCGCAGCTCCTGTAGGAGGAGTATCGACAAGCACGTAATCAAAATTTTTCTCTCCAAACTCGATAAGCTCTTTAAACTCTTTTGTTTCAAGAAGCTCTGTCGGATTAGGCACCTCATGACCTGCAAAGAGGATAAACACTCCTTTGATGTTTGTCGCATATACTACTTTGTCCAAAGATACCTGACCTGAAAGATAATGTGAGAGTCCGTATATCTTTCCACCGCTCTCCACTTTCGCTCTGAGTCTTCCTACAAGGACTGACTTACGCATATCGGTATCTACTATAAGGACTGACTTCTTAGAGTCCGCCATCGAACGGGCCAGATCCATAACTACGGTTGTCTTTCCCTCATTTGGCACGCTGCTGGTAAAAAGGATAGACTTCACACCCTTTCCACTAAAGCTGATGCTTGTTTTAAGAGCTCGAAGAGACTCCTTCATTGTATAACTCTGGTCTTTTATCTGATTAATAACTACTGTTTCCATTAAACTGCCCTCTTCTTATTCTTGCTATCGTCTGATTTAGATGATTGAGTTTTCTTCTTTTTTTCTTCTCTTTGTCTTGGCTCCATCATACTCTGTCTCATCAACAGGAAGTGATGCAAGCACCTTGAGGCCTGTTCTGGTCTCCATATCATCTGCATTGGAAATTGTATCGTCAAGCATGTATCCAAGTACAACTATGCCGGCAGCAAGAATCAGTCCGAGTACAGCTCCTATAACTGTATTCTTAAGGATATTATTATTCACCGGTGTCTTTGAAGCATATGCTGTCTGGATAATCTTTGGCTGTGACTGTTCCATATTGTCAGCGATATACTGTGATGAAACCTTTGCAATCTCATCTGCCACTGTTTTTGAAGCTTCCAAATCAGTGTCTGTAACCACAATCTTGAGCACACGTGTATCTGTCGGATTCTCTATTGAAACCCTCTTGCTGAGCTGCTCATATGTCTCGTCCATATCCAGATTGTCAATTACCTGTGATAAAACTGTCCTGCCTGTGATAACGTACTCATAGTCGTTTGTCAGACTCGAGCCTACCTGAATATCGGCAAGACTGGTGATAGATGTTGCCTTGGTCAGTACATACATCTCTGCAGATGCCTCATACTCCGGTACAAAAGTAATCTTGGAGTATAATCCAAATACTGCTGCAAGAAGCACCATTGATGCCACAAGTGCCTTCCAATGCTTCACTAATTCGTGAAACAGCGCTAATAAATCGATTTCAATTTCCTGATCTCTTATTGGTTCGTTGTTTTCCATTTTCCTACCCTTTACATATTGTAACATTATTTTTCGGTTTAATCCTATGTTATATTACTACACTTCATTTCTTTTGTCTATTTTTAGAAGTCACAAAAAAATATTAAGAATATGTCATATTTTGTAAATAATTATGCAATATAATAGAAAAGTGCCGTTTCCGGCACTTTTCTTTGTTGTATTTTCATTTGCTATATTTTATTTGTTTCTGTTCTATTGTTGCTGTTCTAGTTCTGCTGTGGCTGTTCTGATGGTTCAGTCGGTGCCACCGGCTGTGGTTGTGGTTTTGAATTTACTGTAACGGTTATTGAACTGCTTGCGCTATTCCAGCCTGCCATTTCACCTGCTATAGCTGTAATCTGTACGCTACCAGCCCTGTAAATGGTCACATTTCCGGCGCCATCTACTGACGCAATCGAAGGATCACTTGACTGGTAAGAAAGCGCTGCTCCGTTTGAAGCACTTGCTCCGAGAGAAAATGGTGCATCTCCCTCTGTTACAGTTTTATTACCGCAACCTATTGTCACAGATGGTGTCTGGTTTGGCTGTGGCTTTGCATTTACAGTGATTGTAATTGTCTTGCTGCCGGCCTTATAGCTTGTAGTAGCCTCAGACTTGACAGTGATTGTTGCAGTTCCGACACCTGCTATCGTCACATTACCGTTCTCATCCACTCTCACTACACCATTATTATCACTTGAGTATGTGAGCTTTGCATTATCCTCTGCTGTCACACCGAGATTGAATGCTCCGTCGCCCTCTGTCACATTATAAGAGTCAGCTCCGCCAAGACTCTGTGCTTTGCTTTACCACCTTGTCAACACCACCATATACAATTACTTTTTCATCTAATGTTACATTCTCATATAGCTTCTTTGCAGCTGAATAAGGCATATTTATGCAGCCATGGCTGCCGCTGTATAGGTAGATATTTCCACCGAAGCTACTTCTCCACGAAGCATCATGGAACCCAATTCCACCATTGAATGGTATAAAGAAATTAACCCATGACTTGTATCCGTCTCCCCTTAAGTATCTATCCTTATCTCTTGAGAAGATAGAATACACTCCGGTAGGTGTTCCATGACCTTTTGAAATACATCCTGTAACACACTGACTTGATACTATAAGCTCTCCATTCTTGTATACATATACCATCTGGTTGGTAAGATCCACTTCACAATAATTGCCACCATATGTGACATATTCACCTGTTTCTTCTTCCTTTGCCTCACTGTAAACTGCTTCCACTGTTGCAGACTTTTTATTGTTTATTGCCTCAGCAATTGCCTCATACAGCTTGTTTCCATCTACAGTCTGTCCTGATGATGCTACAGGCACATTTATTATACTTCCGCCTGTTGTCTTAAACTGTCCTGTTTTCTTCTTTGACACATCATGCTTTTTTGGCTAGCTCTGTACAATATGTAGCCATATTCTCGCCATCAAGTGAAACTGACATTCCGTCATTGCCCACTATAAGCCACTGGGCTATCTGATCCTTTCCTACAGCCTCTGTAGCAGCTTCACCTGTTGCCGGTGTGAAATTACATGTCACCGTCACATCAAGATATGCATTGGCTTCTTTTAAGGCATTCTTTACCTGCTCGCTGTCCGTAGCCTTTTCTCCGTCAACATATCCTGTTGTGGATGTAAGCTCCACCTTATCCTTCAGCTCCTTTACAGCACTTGTAAGATTTGCAGCTGCATTGTCATACACAGGCGCATCTCCTGATACACCGTCAACACCCTCAAATTGTCCTGCCTCTGCATTGTAGACTATTGTAGCACGATATGGCACAATTGATCTTATATCAAAGGTCTGTGTGTCTGTCGCAGCCTTCTTTTGTTCGTCATCATTTGCATCTGTATCCTTATCACTCTGAGCCGCAGCATCAGACTGTGACTGCGTTTTTGCAGTGATATAAGAGTCTACAAGAGCCGTCTCCAGCTCATCAGACTTGTCCATTTTAAAAAGCTTCACCTGCTTTTCCGGTTCCTTATCCTTATTGGCCGCATTTATCAGTTCCTGAAGATCTGCTTTGTCATTGTACTTGAGTCCCAAATCCTCAGCTGTCATATCAAATGATGCATCGTCAAGCTTCACTGATATCTTATACTTGCCTACTGCAGTCTTTATGGCTTTCTTTGCTTCGTCAGCAGTCATTCCACCTACATCAACTGATGCAAGCTTGTACTTTTCAGGGAATGTCTTGTATGCTTTCTTTCCACAGCCCGCCATTCCCAGCGCCATAAGCACACATGCCAAAACTACCAGGAGTTTTATACTTTTCTTCTTCATCTTTGTCCTCTTTATCTTAATTTATATTATTCTCACAGCACCATATTTTATCACTTTCTTATATATGCCTCAAGTGAGATTTGTCACATATTTTCCGATTATTTAAACATATTATTCATCATTATGATAACAAAAAGCTTCCTAATGACGCACAATATGTAACAGGCGTATAAAATAGTTCTGATAAACCTTATCGCTCATATGCATTTTATTCAACATACAAAATACTTTATAATTCTTATTTACACATTTATACATATCTGTATTCTTTTTTTCGATTTGACTGACAAACAGCTTCATCCTTTTTCTAAGCTGTTTTTTATCAGTGTTTCTAATCAGGCAAAGCTGCAAATAATCGTTGATAAATTTGCTTGTTTTATCAAACCACAGCTGCTTTTCCGCCTATACTAAAGTGCTCCGCATCCCGGCCTGCCTCAATCAGCCTCATGATAACCTTCTCATAATGGTCAAGCCTCTTCAGTGAGCTTTCTATCGAAACGCTCTGATTTACGTCACCGACTCTATACTCATAAAGTGCCTTATCATATGCATAGATACTTTTGGCATATGCCATTGGGATTATTGAAAACTCCTGATCCTCGTAAAATACCCCTCAGAGAGTGTCAGTCCTGTATTTCTATAAAACTGCGTATTATATATCACCCCATGCAGACTCAGCCCCCACCAGAAATCATACAGATGCTCATCCACATATCCTGCATTATATGGTCCACCATTTTTTTTGTTATATATTTATCGTCGTATGGATACTCATCAGTATTTTCTCTCTGCAGCACATATGATCTATAGCTCATCAGCACTGCATCTGCGAAATTCTCATGTTTATTTTCATTATCTTTAAGATAACAAATAGTTTCTTTCAACACATCAGTGTTTACCCAGTCATCAGCGTCTACTACCTTAAAATAGCTTCCTTTTATTATTTTTACTCCTTCATTAATTGCCGAGCCATGACCACCATTTTCTTTATTCAGTATCCGGTACACGTCAGGATATTTATTTACATATTTTTGTGCAATCTCCACACTATTATCGGTAGAGCCGTCATTCACAACAATAATGTCCAGCATATTTAAAAGAGAGTTATCATCAATAATAAATGATGATAACCCTTTATCCAAAAAACTTTGCCGCATTATATGTCGGTATTATTATTGATAGTATCTTTTTATTTTCTGTTTCCATATCCTATCTAATTCCTGTTTCTATATGTTAATTTCCACTTATATCGCTGTCTGTCACCATATTTGACAATGGTAGTCAGTATTATTTTCTGTATAGTCTGTCTGCTCTGCCAACCCTTTTGGCAAGCTCAAGCAGCTTTGCAAATTGATTCTCGTAAAAGCTGTTGCTCACATGCAGCTTATTAAACAGCCGAAATACTTTATATTTACGCTGTACTGCCTCATACATAAGTGCACTTTTTTGAGCAAGCTTCATGTTAAACTGCTCTACTATCGCTCTTCCGGATTGTCTGTCGGTATTTTTTATCAAAGCTATTTGATAATAGCTTGTGATTATGCCCGACGTCTTTCTGATAAAGTGTTCCTTTCCACCCTGTGGCATTTTTGCAAAGCTCTTCTCTGCCTCAAGTACATTAAATATAACCTGCTCCAAATCCGGAAGACGCTTCACCTGACTCGCTGCTGAAACACTTTGATTTACATCTCCAACCCTGTATACATACAACTCTTCCTGAATAAATCTGACAGTTTTTGCATACGAAAACGGAACGGTTGCATACTCCTGGTCTTCGTAAAATACATGCTCTGTGAGCTTATATCCAAGTGCTTTATAGAACCCTGTGTTATATATCACTCCGTGAAATGATAGACCATCATATACATCATCCCACATATTTACTATATCCTTTAAATTGTACTCTCTTGTAAAATCAGGCACGCTCACATCTGCCGGTCTGTACTCATCCTTTGATATGTCATAATACCTGAAGCTTTGTATCACCGCATCCGAATCTACATGCTCGAGATATTCAACCAGGTGCTTTAGCGCAAGCGTATCTACCCAGTCATCTGCATCGACCACCTTTAAATACTTTCCTCTCACATGCTCCACGCCTGTGTTGATTGCAGAACCGTGTCCACCATTTGTTTTATTTACTATGACAAAGGTATCCGGATACCAGTCCACAAATTTCTGCGCCACTTCAACACTTTTGTCAGGTGTGCCGTCATTTACGACTATCACCTCAAGCTTATCGAGTATAGCCTTGTCAATATCTATTTCCTCAAAGCGGCCCTCCGTTGCCATTTTACAGTTGTGCTGTGCTGTCTGTGCATCTGTATCCCTGCATACCAGAAATGACGACAGCCCCTTATTCAGAAACTTTTCTGCATTATATGTTGGTATTATGATTGATAATATTTTACTCATTAACTGTTCTATCCGTCCTGATTACTATTATTAAAAAAGAGTATTGCATACTCATTAACGCCTATTCATGAAATTAATTACCACGCAGTCTGCTATAGACCCATGCCGCCATCGGAAATATCTTAAAGCCTGTTTTTCTAAAACATCCAGACGCTCTTCCTGTTGCACACCCGGTACACTCCCGGGTGCTCCTCACGCAGCATCTCATCAAACTTCTTCATCTGCTCAACGTTCCTTGTATCATTGCCCTTTGCCAGAAAAATATCTGGTACTCATCATCGACTGCCTCGGCTATGCCGCGCTCAAGGTACTGCTTCTTGTAGGTCTGCAGATTGCCGTGCACGTTGTTGTACTCAAACAGTGCATCAAGCACCTTAAGATGCTGGTCATGACGCTTGATCATCATCTTTATGTCCACGCTCTGGCCACTCCTTCCAAGTCTGTACTGATACAGCGGCAGAGGTGAAAACGTGATGCTTGTGCAGTATGGTATAGGATAGAGTATATACTCCTGGTCCTCGTAGAAGCAGTGCTCATCCACACGAATATCATTCTTCTGCAATACATCAGTACGGATGGTCATGGAATGTATAGTGATCAGCGGGTCCATGACTGCCTCAGCAAAGCCCCACTCCCTGTTATAGTGATAAGAGTTGGACACTGCCTTTCTGCGCTTTGTGACCTTCTTTGTCCTATCATCCACCAGGTTGAAGTCATTGGATATGACATCCGAGTGCGTGTGCCTCAAAAGCTGTACAAATTGTGGCAAAAGGCTCTTGTCCAGCCAGTCATCACCATCCACCACCTTGAAATACTTTCCTGTTGCGCGCGGTATCGCATAGTTGATGGTAGATCCATGGCCTCCGTTCTCCTTTGAGAGCATCTTGAAGCTGTATGGATATTTCTGCTCGTAGGTATGTGCCAGGCTGGCTGTAGAATCTGTGGAACCATCATCCACTATGAGTATCTCCAGACTTCTGAGCACAGACAAATCTATAAACGAGTCAAGACAGTTCTTTATATACTTTTCAACATTGTAAGCCGGAACGACTATGGTTAAAAGCTTCTCCATATATATGTTTCTCCATGTATACCATTTTCCTTGTGTACTACTCTCCGAGTCCATCCTTGATGTACTGTATAAGGTGTTCAAGCGCCTCACTCTCATCCTCGCCATTGCAGATAAGCTCTATCTCATCGCCTGACTTTATGCATGCTCCAAGCACTGAAAGTACACTCTTTGCATTAGCTACATTTTTCTCGTCATATATAAATGTTACCTTTGATTTAAATTTCATTGCCTCTTTGCAGAGATTGCCGGCCGGACGTAAATGTAATCCGGTAGGATTCTTGATTATTATTTTTGTGCTACCACTTTTATTACCTCTTTTCGGTTATATATCTATCAATGTGATGAACTGTCAGAGCCGTTATTTCCGGTGTTTCCTGACGATGTGCTGCCCGATGAACCACCTGTGCCGGTGTCGCCTGATGTTGTATCGCCTGTTGTTGAGCCCGAGGCTGTTCCTGTACCATCAGTTCCCGTTGTGCCGCCTCCGTCACCTTCCCTTCCGATAACTATCTGAACCTTTATCTCGCCCCATGTGTACTTGGTCTCATCCAGATTTGGCTTTACCGTCACTGTATGTGTACCTGTACCAAGGCCTGTCACATCAATTTTACCCTTCAGTGTAGTTCCCGAAAGTGTATCTATATCAGACTGGGTGCCGCTTACTATGACACTGCTCTTATCTGTTACAAATGTAAGCGTATATCCCTCTTCCAGTCCGTCATATGTGATATTGGAACTGTTCAGCGTCATGGTTGAAGTCGCATTTGTTTCAATCTTTATATCTATACTGAGCTTTGCCTTGGATGAGTTCACTATAAAAACTCCATCCGGCAGATATCCTGTCAGGTCAACAGATGTACTTATATCGTCTGTTGCGCCCGATATATCAATTGGTCCCACATCTATAGATGTGATATTGTTCAACGCTTCTGCATTACCTTTGAGCATTACAGACTCCTCTGATAGTTCTACTCCGAGCACGCTCTTTCCTCCTGCCGGCGAGCCTGTCGTAGTACACTTGATAGGCACCTCCTTGGTACTTAGGACATCAACTGTCACTGCTATAGACTGATACTGGCTGTCCACATCAAGCTTTGATATATCTATCTCATCGCCATTATCATCAATCAGAGTGAGATCACCGCGATCAGTTATCTGATTATCTGATATTATGGTATTGTCATCGACCTTTATATTTACATTGGCCGATGCTATAGTTGAAACAATGGACTCAGGACCTCCGATCTTTACTACCTTTGGATTTGCCTGTGGCTTGTTTCCCAGTGCTTTCGCACCTGAGAGACTTCCATCCAATGATACCTTTACCTCAAACTGCTTCTGCATATATTTTTCAACCGAAAGCGGGAGCATATGGTCTCCACCGTTGAAGGTAATCGAATGTCTGTACTTGGTGCATCCAATATCTACCTTTACGCTTGCCTTATTCGTATCATCCTTATCTACTATGATATTTGCAAGGTCGACATTTGCGTAAAAATCAGAATCATCAAGCTCGTTCAGATAGCTTCTCTTGCCTGATACCGAAAAGCTGATGGTCTTTTCCGAATCCTTGATGGTAGGCCATAGCCCCTTGTCAACAACCGAATCACGGCCTGTGACGGTGACTGTTGTGGTAAATGTCTTTGTCTTGACCGGGTCATTGAGATTGTAGACCACAAGCCAGAGTATAAATGCAAATGCTATCGCAAGTATTTTAAAGCCTATATTATTTGTGAAGGTTTTTAGAAGCTTCTTTCCCATTCTTAAACCTCCTTTTAATTAATTCAAATTTACCCGGCTCCCTATGTCTGTTCTGCAGAAGCTTAAGCTGTGTGCGTAGATGATCGGCATCTATATCGTGCTCAATCTGCCCCTTGTATGCTGTAGAAACTGATCCTGTCTCCTCTGAAACTATGATAGTAAGCGAATCACTTACCTCGCTGACTCCGACCGCTGCACGGTGTCTGGTTCCCAAATCCTTCGAGAGTGACAGGCTGTCTGATAGCGGAAGGTAACATGTAGCTGACACCACACGGTTGCCACGCACGATAACCGCTCCGTCATGAAGCGGTGTGTTTTTCTCAAAAATATTGATGAGGAGCTGACTTGTAAGTATAGCATCCACATCTATTCCTGTTCTGATATACTCTCCCAGATTTATCTCATCCTCCATGACTATTAGCGCTCCTGTCTTTACTCTGCCCATCGCAAAGCATGCACGCACCAGCTCATCAATTGTCTTGTCGGAGAATTTCTCAATTTCGCCTCTGCCGGTATTAAAAAAATCACCCAAAAAGGTCTTTCCACCAATATTCTCCAAGGCATTTCGAAGCTCAGGCTGAAAAATAACAACAAGTGCCACGAGACCTATATTAAAGAGTTTCTCAGCAAGCCGCAGTATTGTATCCATCTGGAACAATGCTGCAACAAGCACAAACAACAGTATGATAATAAGGCCCTTGAACAGATTCCATGCCCTCGTGGTCTTTATCCACAAAAAGTATATGATAGAAGAGCACTGAAATAATAAGTATCTCTATAATGTCTATCACACCGATTTTGATGCCCGGCACATTTGTGAATGTAAGGAACTGATCCTTGAAGCGTATCAATACACCACTCACATTATCCATAGCGCCCTCCTTTCTCTTATACTATGTAACTATTTGTCATCCTCAAATATATTTTCGTCTATTTCGAGATCTTTTGCAATAGCCTCTTTGCTGATATTTTCCTGATTATGTCTCTGAATCTTCTTTCCAAGGCTTCCTGTATTGCCAAAGTGCTTTACAACCTTTTCCTCCTTGGCAATCATCTTCTTTGGAACTGCCTTGACGTAATAATAATATTCATCATCCTCAAACTGTACATTTTCTGTACGTGCATAGTCAAGATTCATAAATATAAACTGTATGACAACACCTGCAAAAATAGCTGCTACAGTGCTGAGCACAAGCCAGATTATCTTCTCCGGCAGTCCGAGCACCAGATAAGCAACAACAAGTGCAACCAACTGTACGAGTCCTCCTGCTATGGTAGCAACAGTCCATGAATTGTTGATTTTCAATCGTCTGACCTGATACACCACCAGTGTGGTGATAACAAAGATTGCCATAACTATAAACATCTCTTTGTTGTCAAGAAGCTGTCCCATTGTCACATTGAGCTTTGTAGTGCTCTGCCCCTTTTTATCTACCACCTCTGCAAGCGCTGATGCATTCTGTCTGATTCCGTCAAGGAAATAGTACAACAGTGTGCCACATATTATTGCAACAACCGAATAAGCTCTTCTTAAAAGACCTGCTGCAACCGGCATAACAGATGGTATGTGAAGCTGAAAGCATATAGGTGTGAGTATCACAAGCATGCCATCCTTCGGTGCAAAACGAAAATAGACAAAATACAGTACTAAAAAAGTACAAATGTGATAGCAAAAACCTCTATGGACAGCGCATACATATCTAAAAGTATCATAATCGAAGCAATCCAGAGTATTGCATTCACCGGAAGCAGTGCACACACAAGCGCTAAAAGCAGTGCCACAAGCATCGAGCTTATTTTCGCCATATAGCCGATATTCAAATCTATTGTTATAAATGCGATAAATGCAACGGCAAATCTCACAACCGGAAGTATAAAGTGCTCATACTCACCGCAAAATTTGACTGCCTTATCCTTAATTTCCAGTAACTTGTTCATAAAGCCTCCCTAACGCTTAATCTTTTCCTCACGGGAATATATTCTGCCCACTGCCTTCAGGTGATTTGCGTATTTGCGCACTTCTCTTCTGCCGGCCTTATATCTTGCAGTATACACCACAATTGTGACAAAAATGTAAACCTTCATTAATGCAATATACAGTATGCCTATTGTGACACCCTTTGCGTTAAAATCAAGCTTATTGATTCTGTCCAAAAGCTCTGCTGCATTGACAGCAACCCACATCACAACAAGCCCTGCAAATGCGAATGTACCTGTAAAGAAGCTTTTTAAGCCCTCTTTCCATATATAGTCCCATCCGTAATAGCTTGCGGACTGCTTCTGCACACGGCTGTCATCGCTTTTGCTGTCACATAGAGCAATATTAAACAGTTCCCTTACTTTTTCTTCGTTTATCATAAATCATCCTCTTACCTGTTACTTGATATATCTCATACGGTTTTTGTCATCCTGCTGCCACAGCTGCCTATCCTGGCTCTTTGGTGTGTCAAGGGCACTGCGTAGTGTGTTTGTGAGCTTAGTCTTGCACTCATCACAAAATCTACCTGTACGTATCATCCTGCCACAGTTCTCGCATGGTATACCATATGATGAATCCGGTGAAAACGAAAGCCTTTCCTCACGTATCCACCTATTTATCTGCTTCATGGATGTATCCGTCTCCTTGGCCACTGTCTCAACCGGCACATTTGGATTATCCTCAACAAATCTCTTTACTATATCAAATTTCTCATCCATTTTTTTTCTGGCAGTTCGGGCAGTACTGCTCATCTGACAGTACATTAAATATTCTGCCACAGCCCTTGCAATTAGATATTCTCATCTGATAAAACCCTCCTAACTTCCCTGTCCTATGCAAATACACAGCACATATACACGGCCAGGACATTTCTTTGCTATCTCGTGCCCAATCGACTCCACCGTACTGCCTGTAGTATATATATCATCTACTATTAGTATTTGGTCATATTGTACAATACTATCGGCCACTTGAAAAGCCCCCCTCGAGACAATTTCTGCGTTCAACATACCCCATTGTCTTGAGTGGACTGGTATTTTTCACTCTGCGCACAAGCCCTTTTGCCATTTTTATGCCTGTTTTTCAGACAATGCCCTTGCAAAACACTCTGCCTGATTGTAGCCTCTCTGGCGCATTTTTTTACGGTGCATCGACACCGGAATAATAACATCTATCCCACATCTCTGTATCCAGTCCGAATATCTTTCCACTGCTGTCTGTGCAAAATAAGCCGCATACTCACGTCTGTTTGAATACTTGAACCTGTACATGGTCTGCTTTATGCTGCCCTTGTATGCAAAAAGTGCCTTGCCCTGCCTGTAGCTGTCATCTTCCCGCATCTGCCTGTGATGCTCGAGTGCCCGTGCGCAGTCGTCACAATACTCTCTTCGCTCAGACAAAACCGGCTTCCCACAGCGCATACACTGTGGTTGCTCAACCGGAAAGAGCTTTTCACAGCATCTGCTGTGTATATATCTCTCAACCGGACCAATTATACCATCACATACCGGACAGCGAGGTGGAAATACCAGATTGATTACGCCTCTCCCAATATCCTTTATTTTGTTCACTAATCCCCTGACTGTAATATCCCCATTTGTAACAATATTAACAAAAAAGCGACAATACATTCCTGCAATGCAGGGACATATCATCGCCCTCACGGCTGCCTGTTATAAAACGTATATTCTAGAATTCTTCATCTCTCTTGCCTGCAAGGAACTCTACATACTTTCCTGTACCGATAGCAACACATGTCATAGGCTGCTCTGCAGTCATTGTATTGATGCCGGTCTTTTCCTCGATAAGCTCCTCAAGACCTCTGAGCAGTGAACCGCCTCCTGTAAGCACGATTCCTCTGTCTGCGACATCGGCTGCAAGATCCGGTGGAGTCTTTTCAAGCACTGAGTGCACTGCCTCAACTATCTGAAGAGTTGCCTCACGAAGTGCTTCCTCTGTCTCCTATGAGCTGACTGTAATAGTCCTTGGAAGACCTGTTACAAGGTTTCTTCCTCTTACCTCAATTGTCTCCGGCTGTGCGAGAGGGTAGCATGTACCAATCTTGATTTTGATATCCTCAGCTGTTCTCTCTCCGATGAGAAGATTATGCTTCTTTCTCATGTATCTGACGATAGCTTCATCAAAATCATCTCCGGCAATCTTGATAGATGTGCTGACTACCGAACCACCGAGTGAGATAACTGCTATATCTGATGTACCGCCTCCGATATCTACTATCATATTTCCGCATGGCTTTGAAATATCAATACCTGCACCGATTGCTGCTGCGATTGGCTCCTCGATAATCTTAACATCTCTGGCTCCTGCTGCAAATGTAGCATCCTCAACGGCCTTCTTCTCAACCTCTGTAACACCACTTGGCACACATACGCTCACGAGCGGCTTTCTGAAGCTCTTCTTACCAAGCGCCTTCTGGATGAAGTGCTTGATCATCTTCTCTGTAACTGTATAATCTGAGATAACACCCTGACGCAGCGGCCTGACTGCAACGATATTACCCGGTGTCCTTCCGAGCATGAGGCGTGCTTCCTCTCCGATTGCCTTAATCTTGTTGGTGTCCCTGTCAAAGGCTACTACTGAAGGCTCCTTTAACACAACACCCTTTCCTTTTATATAAACAAGTATACTTGCTGTTCCTAAATCGATTCCGATATCTGATCCGACCATTTTAATAGCCCCTTTCCTGCCATATCTTTAAATTTACACATACACTCTCTTATTATATACAATAAATCCCATTTTTCAAACTTTTTTTTTTTGAAAAAGGTCATATTTAATAAAATTTTAAAGTTTATCTTTGTCTTTTTCCAGATATGGTTTCAAAAACCGGTCCTGTATATATGACTGTTTTACCTCACATATCTCCTCAGGTGTGCCCTGCGCTATGACGGTTCCGCCGCCGTCTCCGCCCTCAGGTCCCATATCTATGATATAGTCAGCCGTCTTTATCACGTCGAGGTTGTGCTCGATAACAACTACAGTATTGCCTCCGTCTGAGAGCCTGCGCAGTATCTCCACAAGCTTGTGTACATCTGCAAAGTGCAGTCCTGTGGTAGGCTCATCAAGTATATATATGGTCTTTCCGGTGCTCTTTCTGCTAAGCTCTGTGGCAAGCTTGATACGCTGTGCCTCACCACCCGAAAGCTCTGTGGACGGCTGTCCCAGCTTCACGTAGGATAGTCCGACATCATAGAGCGACTGGATTTTGTTCTGGATCTTTGGCACATTTTTGAAAAACTCAAGTGCCTCCTCCACTGTCATATCAAGAACATCGTATATACTCTTGCCCTTATACTTTACATCGAGTGTCTCCCTGTTATATCGCTTGCCTCCACAGACCTCACACGGCACATATACATCAGGCAGGAAATGCATCTCTATCTTAAGGATTCCATCGCCGCCGCAGGCCTCACACCGACCGCCCTTTACATTGAAACTGAAACGGCCCTTTTTATAGCCCTTTGCCTTGGCATCGGGTGTTGATGCAAACAGGTCTCTTATCATATCAAACACGCCTGTATATGTGGCAGGATTAGAGCGTGGTGTACGGCCTATCGGTGACTGGTCGATGTCTATGACCTTATCAAGCTGTTCAAGACCATCTATACCGTCGTGGTCACCTGCGATACACCTGGCTCTGTTTAAGGATTTGGCCAGATGCTTGTAGAGTATCTCATTGGTCAATGAGCTCTTTCCCGAGCCCGACACGCCTGTAACACAGGTCATGATACCAAGAGGTATCTGCACATCAATATTTTTCAGGTTATTCTCCTGGCTCCTCTTATCGTGATATATCCGCTTGGCTTGCGCCTCTCCTGTGGCACCGGTATCTTTATTTTACCGCTCAGATATGCTCCTGTGAGTGATTTTTTGCACTTTATAATGTCCTTTAACGAGCCTGCTGCCACTATCTCCCCGCCGTGCGAGCCGGCTCCCGGCCCTACATCCACGATATAATCCGCTGCACGCATGGTATCCTCATCATGCTCCACAACTATGAGCGTATTTCCCAGATTCTTAAGATTCATAAGTGCACCAAGCAGCTTGTCGTTATCCCTCTGATGCAATCCGATACTTGGCTCATCAAGTATATATGCCACACCTACAAGTCCTGAGCCTATCTGCGTGGCAAGCCTGATTCGCTGGGCTTCCCCGCCTGAAAGGCTTGCCGTGCCACGGGTAAGGGTGAGGTAATCAAGACCGACCTGCTGCAAAAAGCCAACTCTCGCACGGATTTCCTTTAGTATCTGGTCTCCTATATAGTGCTGCTGCTCTGTAAGCTCTATATCAGCAAGGAACTTCACAAGCTCCTTCACAGACATGGAGGTCATCTCAATATGTTCTTGTCCGCAACCGTAACGGCAAGTGACGACGGCTTAAGCCTCTGCCCCTTACAGCTCGTACACGGAGTAATACGCATAAACTGCTCATACTCTGCCTTTGCCGTATCAGAAAAGGTCTCCTTGTATCGGCGCTCAACATTATCCACAAAGGCCGTTCCATACAAGGTCATAGACGCCTTCGCCTCTCTGACCCTTGTATCTGACCTTGAGCACCCTGCCATCTCCACCGTAAAAAGCAGTTTTTTCATATCTGCAGATAAATCATCAATCGGTATGTCGAGCGGAAGCCCATAGCCCTCATGCAGCGCACGAAGTGTCGCATAGGTATAGCTCTTTGGGTCTGTACATGACTGCCAGCCCATCACCTGTATGGCACCCTCAGATATGGAAAGCGATGCATCCGGCACCATAAGCTGCGGGTCAAACTCCATCTTGTAGCCAAGTCCGTAGCAGGTCGGACATGCTCCGAACGGATTGTTGAAGGAGAAACTTCTCGGCTCAACCTCATCTATGCTTATGCCACAGTCAGGGCACGCAAAATTCTGGGAAAAGGTCATCTGTTCGCCATCTACAATATCAACTATGGCATTGCCCTCTGTCAGTTCAAATACATTTTCAAGTGAATCAGTAAGCCTCTTCTCTATGCCCGGCTTTACAACCAAACGGTCTACAACAATATCAATATTGTGCTTTATATTTTTTCTCCATCGGGATATCCTCGGAGAGCTCATACATGCTGCCATCTACAATCACACGCACATATCCGCTCTTTTTGGCTCTCTCGAACAGCTTCTGGTGCTCACCCTTGCGGCCTCTGACCACCGGTGCAAGAAGCTGGATACGGGTGCGCTCAGGCAACGCCATAACAGTATCCACCATCTGGTCTATCGTCTGCTTTGTAATGGCGCGCCCGCACTTCGGACAATGTGGTATTCCAATTCTTGCATAAAGCAGTCTGAAGTAATCATATATCTCTGTGACCGTTCCGACAGTTGAACGTGGGTTCTTGTTGGTGGATTTCTGGTCAATGGAAATGGCAGGCGGAAGTCCCTCTATAGACTCCACATTCGGCTTCTCCATCTGTCCTAAAAACTGACGTGCATACGATGAAAGTGACTCCATATACCTGCGCTGCCCCTCAGCATATATGGTATCAAATGCCAGTGATGACTTGCCTGAGCCTGAAAGCCCTGTAAAAACAACAAACTCATCTCTCAGGATGTCAAGACTGACGCACTTTAGATTGTGTTCGCTGGCACCTCGTATTTTGATGTATTTTCTTTCTTTTTTTTGCCATAATTTGTGTTCCTCCAAATTGCTTCCAAATATCATAAGCTTTTTATCGTATATCCCTCAATGTGTTTTTCAGCATAATAAGCTTATCCCTGTACTCAGCAGCCGCCTCGAAATTGAGCTCTGCCGCTGCTTTTTTCATCTTTTTCTCTATATCTGCAATATGCTTCTCAAGCTCTTTTTTGCTCATTGACTCCGGGTCTTTGTCAAGAGCATTCTCGTCGGCCGCCACCTTCTTTGAGATAGCTATGAGATCACGCACGGATTTCTGTATAGTCTGTGGCGTGATGCCGTGAGCCTCATTGTACTCTTCCTGTACCTTTCTACGACGCTTTGTCTCGTCAATTGCGACACGCATGGAGTCTGTAATCTTGTCAGCGTACATGATAACATGGCCCTCGCTGTTTCGTGCGGCACGGCCGATGGTCTGTATCAGGGAGGTCTCTGAACGAAGGAAGCCTTCCTTATCCGCATCGAGTATGGCAACAAGTGTAATCTCCGGGATATCAAGGCCTCCCTGAGCAGATTGATGCCGACGAGCACGTCAAATACGTCAAGACGCAGGTCACGTATTATCTCCGCTCTCTCAAGTGTATCTATATCTGAATGCAGGTACTTTACCCTGATGCCAAGCTCTGCCATATAGTTTGTGAGATCCTCAGCCATACGCTTTGTGAGTGTGGTGATAAGCACCTTATGATGGTTTACAGTCTCCTTATTGACCTCTGACACAAGGTCATCAATCTGTCCCTCAACAGGGCGCACTGATATCTCAGGATCCAAAAGTCCTGTCGGTCTGATAATCTGCTCCGCACGAAGCAGCTCATGCTCATTCTCATACTTATTCGGAGTGGCTGAGACAAAGAGCATCTGGTCTATTTTACCCTCGAACTCCTCGAAATTGAGAGGTCTGTTGTCAGGGCCGAGGGCAGTCTGAAGCCATAGTCAACAAGAGTGGTCTTTCTTGAGCGGTCCCCGCATACATACCGCCTATCTGCGGAATCGTGATATGTGACTCATCCACGATTATGAGAAAATCATCCGGGAAGAAATCTATGAGTGTCATAGGAGGCTCCCCCGGCTTTGCAAAGTTCAGATGCCTCGTATAGTTCTCAATTCCCGAGCAGAAACCTGTCTCCCTCATCATCTCTATGTCAAAATTGGTCCTCTCTGCTATTCGCTGAGCCTCTATGAGCTTGTCCTCGCCTTTAAAATACTTCACACGCTCATCAAGCTCTTTCTCTATATTGAGGCAGGCCTCATTTATCTTCTCCTGCGAAACTACATAGTGGGATGCAGGGAAAATCATCGTATGCTCAAGCGAGCACTTTACCTCGCCGGTCAGCACATCAACCTCCACTATCCGATCTATCTCATCACCGAAAAACTCAACCCTGATTGCTGTATCATCGGCATTTGCCGGAAATATATCAAGCACATCACCATGCACTCTGAAGGTGCCTCGGTGAAAATCCATATCATTCCTGGTGTACTGTAAATCTATGAGAGAGCCCTTGCGAGATCATCCCTGTCCCTCTCCTGCCCCGGGCGCAGCGAAATACTCATGCCTGTCCACTCATCAGGACTTCCAAGTCCGTATATGCATGAAACCGATGCCACGACAATGACATCCTTTCGCTCTGTGAGCGCTGCCGTGGCTGAAAGCCTGAGCTTATCAATTTCATCATTTACAGAGGAATCCTTGGCTATGTACGTATCAGACTGCGGCACATAGGCCTCAGGCTGATAATAGTCATAATAGGATACAAAGTACTCTACTGCGTTCTCAGGGAAAAACTCCTTCATCTCACCATAGAGCTGCCCCGCCAGTGTCTTATTGTGCGATATGATAAGTGTAGGCTTATTGAGTGCTGCAATGACATTAGCCATGGTAAAGGTCTTGCCGGAGCCGGTAACTCCAAGTAAGGTCTCAAACTGGTTGCCCTCCTTAAAGCCCTTCACAAGCTGCTCTATTGCCTGCGGCTGGTCGCCTGTCGGCTTGTATTTTGAATGCAGTTTAAATTCCATAACGCACGCTTCCTCCAAAAAATCTTAAATACTGCTTTTGTAAAATTATAAAAAGACAAAGTCAATCATTTATAGTATGCACTTACGCGCTTTATTTTACTACAAAAAATCGACTTTGTCCACAATTTTAGAACATTCGTTCTTGTTTATTTATTTTATGTTACTGTTCACACCTAACAGTGTGACCAGCAACGATTACAACCATTTAAAATTTACTTCACACGTCCGCAGCACTGCTTATATTTCTTACCACTGCCACATGGACACGGATCATTCGGATATACCTTGGCTGCTGCACGGCGCTTTGGTGCATTCTGTGCTGACTCATCCTTGTTTGTGCCCGAAATCTTTGCAACCTGCTCTCGCTCAACCTTCTGCTCAACCTGTACATGATACAGCAGTCTGACAGTATCCTCCTGGATAGCTGAAATCATGTCGTCAAACATATCAAAGCCTGCCATCTTGTACTCTACGATTGGATCTTTCTGTCCATAAGCCTGTAAGCCGATTCCCTGACGAAGCTGTGCCATATCATCGATGTGATCCATCCACTTTCTGTCGATTACACGAAGAAGCACGACACGCTCAATCTCTCTGAACTGCTCAGGCTCAGGGAATTCTGTCTCCTTCTGCTCATAAAGCATGACAGCCTTTTCCTTTAAGTACTGCTTAAGCTGCTTTGCATTCTTGATTGACTCAATATCCTCTTTTGTAATCGGATCAAGAGGAATGACCGGAAGCACAAGCTCGTTGAGCTCTACAAGATTCCAGTCAGCTCTGTCAATTTCCTCGGAAATACATCTGTCGACAGACTTCTCAACCTGCTCCTGAACCATCTTAAGGATAGCATCACGCATGTTGTCACCGTTAAGCACCTTCATACGCTCGCTGTAGATAATCTCTCTCTGGTCATTGTCCACCTGGTCATACTCGAGAAGATTTTTACGAATACCAAAGTTGTTATTCTCAATCTTCTCCTGTGCCTTCTCGATAGCAGATGTGAGCATCTTATGCTGGATCTGCTCGCCCTCCGGTACTCCGAGCGCATTGAAAACGCCCATCAGACGCTCTGAACCGAAAAGTCTCATTAGGTCATCCTCAAGTGAGATGAAGAACTGTGATTCACCCGGATCTCCCTGACGTCCTGCACGTCCACGGAGCTGATTGTCTATACGTCTTGACTCATGGCGTTCTGTACCGATAATCTTAAGACCTCCGGCAGCCTTCGCCTCATCGTCAAGCTTAATATCGGTACCACGGCCTGCCATGTTGGTTGCTATTGTAACTGCACCATGCTGTCCTGCAAGTGCAACAATCTCTGCCTCTTTCTCATGGAACTTGGCATTTAATACTGTGTGAGGGATTCCCTCTCTCTTGAGCATGCCGCTCAAAAGCTCTGATGTCTCGATGGTGATTGTACCTACAAGAACAGGCTGTCCCTTTTCATGTGCCTCTTTAACCGCATCCACAACAGCCTTGAACTTTTCCTTTTTGGTAGCGTATACAGCATCCTGCAAATCAATACGCGCTATCGGCTTATTTGTAGGTATCTCGACAACATCCATGCCGTAGATATCACGGAACTCTTTTTTCCTCTGTGAGAGCTGTACCTGTCATACCGGCCTTCTTGTCAAACTTATTGAAGAAGTTCTGGAATGTGATCGTGGCAAGAGTTCTGCTCTCTCTCTTAACCTTTACATGCTCCTTTGCCTCGATAGCCTGATGCAGTCCGTCCGAATAACGGCGTCCAGGCATGATACGTCCGGTAAACTCATCTACGATAAGCACCTCATCATCCTTTACCACATAGTCCTGATCTTTGAACATGAGGTTGTGCGCACGAAGCGCAAGTATGATATTGTGCTGGATTTCAAGATTCTCCGGATCTGCAAGGTTCTCGATATGGAAGAACTGTTCTACCTTTTTCACACCATCCTGTGTAAGGTTTACGACCTTGTCCTTCTCATTTACTATGAAATCACCGGTCTCGTCCTGGACAATGCCCATGATGGCATCCATCTTTGAATACTCAGGAACATCATCACCACGCTTCATCTGTGTAGCCAGGATATCGCATGCCTCGTAAAGTCTTGTCGACTTGCCACTCTGTCCTGAAATGATAAGAGGTGTACGTGCCTCATCGATAAGCACTGAATCGACCTCATCGATGATAGCATAGTGGAGACCTCTCTGAACAAGCTGTTCCTTGTAGATAACCATATTGTCACGCAGGTAATCGAATCCAAGCTCATTGTTTGTGATATATGTAATATCGCAGCCGTAAGCCTCCCTACGCTCGTCATTGTCCATGCCGCCAAGCACCACACCGACCTTAAGACCTAAGAACTCATGAACCTGCCCCATCCACTCAGCATCACGCTTTGCAAGGTAATCATTGACTGTGACAATACACACACCCTTGCCCTCAAGTGCATTAAGGTATGCAGGAAGTGTAGAAACAAGTGTCTTACCTTCACCGGTTCGCATCTCTGCAATACGTCCCTGATGCAAAATAATACCACCGATTATCTGTACTCTATAATGTTCCATGCCAAGCACACGCTTAGCAACCTCTCTTACTGTAGCAAATGCCTCCGGAAGAATATCATCAAGTGTTGCTCCGTCCTCCAGACGCTTTTTAAACTCCCTTGTCTTATCCTTTAATTCTTCATCGGAAAGCTTTCCCATTGCCTCCTTATATGACTCAACCTTGTCAGCAATCGGGTAAATTCTCTTAAGCTCTCTCTCGCTGTGAGAACCAAAGATTTTTGAAAATGCGCTCATATTTTTCTCCTATAACTTCAAATTGCCCTTGTACAGGCTCACAATAGTGTTATTGTAACACTTTGAGGATGATTGCACAACCTAAAGGGATGAATGTTTTGTAAACATTTTATAAAAATATTTGTGGAAGTGCCGAGCTTTAATGGGGAGACTTCGCGCATGGGAGGCTGTGAGGTCCGGGGAGCACACAGTATATTCCTCATAAAAATATGAAGTCAGCCACGGCTTTTTGCCCGGACAGGCTGTGTTTTGGTGATAGTGCTTCATGCTATTTGAGTTTATGGAACACCGTGGCAGTTCATATTTTTTATTCTGAACACACTGTGTACTTCCCGGATCCACTTTGTTGTGCGCGAAGCATGGCAGAATTATTTTTTTAATTCAAAAGCTCTCCTTATGGGAGAGCTTTTGAGCTACATGTTTATATACGGAAGCTATTTTACTAGTTATTTTATTACTTCTGGGCTTCATATGCTTCGCGGCATGCTTTTGCAAGCTGGTCACCGCAGGATGTATTCTTAAATCCACATTTAATTCCACCGATTTTTTTCCTCTACCTGGGCTACTGTGAGTCCTTCAACGAGCTTTGGGATAGCCTTAAGATTTCCGTTGCAGCCTCCTGTAAACTTTACGTTATGTACTACATCGCCATCGAGGTCAAGCTCAATCTGTGTTGAACAGGTTCCTTTTGTTTTGTAAATATATGACATATTTTATCCTCCTGTGTTTTCATTTTTGTGTATACACGATTATAACATACATTTTTACATCTTTCCTCTATTTTTTTACATTTTCCAACTCAGTTTTTCAATTCAGAAGTTACTGTTCACACATAACAATGTGACCGGCAACGATTCAGATTCATAAATCTTATTTATTTACTATTTACGCCATAACGTAAGGGACGATTCGCGCGGGCACCGCGGCGGGCTGCATACACTCCGGAGTCCGCGAATAGCGAAGCTGCTTAGATACTGTCGAATTATGCACATGCTACACAGAAATGCCGAGGCATGGAGAAATCGAGCCATGGATGGCGAGTTTCGACGTTTTCGTCATCCTATGAAAACCTACAAAGCATAATTTGCACAGTATCTTGGCTGCGCAGCGTAGCGGACACCGGAGTGTATGCAGCCCACCGCGGTGCCCGCGTGAATCGTCCCGTACTATAATCTCAATAAAGTAATATTCCCACTCTAGAGGATTACCGGCTGAATCTGTCGTCCGGCCATCACTTCATTTATTGTGCCGACAACCTGTTTTCCATCACACACGAGTGAATTCGGTTTCTTCACACAGTCATCCTGCCCAAACGGCACAAAATAAATATTTTTCATATTCATCAGCTTTCCGATATTCTTAAAGTTGATGCCGAGCGCATCATTTGTGGAAATCCCGATAACAAGCGGCCTGCCATTTCTCAGATGAGCCTTTGCCGCGAGAAGGACCGGTGTGTCCACTATGCCGTTTGCAAGCTTTGCCGCTGTGTTGCCGGTGCATGGGTAAATCACCATCACGTCAAACAGCTTTCCCGGCCGACACGCTCTGCCTCCTGCAGTGTCCTGATGCCCTCATCCCCTGTGATTTCGGAGATAGTATGCATAAAGTCTCCCGCCTTTCCAAAGCGTGTGTTCATCATCTGTGCATTATAGGAATATACAGGTGTCACATGTGTGAAGCTATCCACAAGCCGCTTTGCAACATCCTTAGTCTTTTCAAAACTACAGAAGGAGCCTGTAATTCCCATTCCTACGGTGCAATCCGAAATAACCATAAGCCCTCCGTCATACCTTTTCTTTTCATACAGTCATAAAGTATTTTTGCACCGGTTTTCGGACAGTATATGCCCGGAAGACCGAGCGCATGCGTACAGTTTATCTGATACCTCTTACAGGCCTCAAAATCACAGCCGCCGGGCTTAGATGCAATGTCTATAATTATCGCATCTTTTTGCAAAATCATGATTAAACTTTCATCTATAACCCTATCCGGTACTGTGTTTATGAGAAACAGTGTTTCAAAGCAGGCCTTGGCAGGATCATTAAAATCCACCGTTTCATATCCCAGTTCAGCGGCCTCACACCTTGCCTGTTTTCTCCTTGCCATCACCATGACATGGGCTCCCATAGCAGAAAAAACGCGGGCCATTGCCTTTCCGCATTTTCCAAACCCGCTCACAAGTACCTTTGAGCCGTATATACCATGTATGCTTTTTTGTATCGCTATGGACGCAGTGGCCTCGGCCGTAACAATGGCATTCTGCTCTATGACAGTTTCATCTCTCATAAAGTCACAGCCCCTGTCAACACCGGGAAAGCACTCCGGCATCATGCCGCCCCACACTGCAATATTGTTAATTATTATATTATGTTTTAATTTTTCTATATCACTATTTATAAGCTTAAGCTTTGAAAACGGTGTGGGAAACACAATATTCCCAACACGCTCATAATCAATCCCGCCGCTATTTCTGCAATCTGTCTGTTCTCCTCCCAGCATATCAGCGAGGTACTTTTGCCTCTGATCCGTAACATATATTATAGTGTCTTTTTGCATAATAACTTCTTCCTTTCGCTATAATATATGCGCATTTTCAGCTTATGTGAGGGTATTTTGTTTTCCCGCCTAAAGCATCCTCATAAAGCTTTTTCAAAGCTTTACCTATTCAAAAAAATACAGAGCCTGGCATATATTCCGCCAAGCCCTGTATTTTTTATAAATTCTACATTAAATTTTTAAATTATCCTATTCAATTCCGGTTCCAACGGATAATCTCTCCGTAGCTTATTACAGCTGTGTAACAACAAAAATATCGTAGATGGCCTTTATTGCCTTGTCAAAGTCATCATTGCTTACACCGATGATGATATTGAGCTCTGATGAACCCTGATCAATCATGCGCACATTGACATTGGCATGTGCAAGTGCAGAGAAAATCCTGCCGGCTGTACCACGGTTTGACTTCATGCCACGGCCAACAACAGCGATAAGCGCGAGGTCTGACTCGAGGTCAATGATATCAGGATGAGCAAGTCTTCTGATTGAGCTGATAACCTGCTGCTCCTTGCCCTCAAACTCTGCCTGATGTACGAATACTGTCATAGTATCGATACCTGATGGCATATGCTCTATAGAGATACCGTTCTCCTCAAACGCCTGGAGAGCCTTTCTACAGAAGCCCACCTCTGAGTTCATCTTGTCCTTGTCGATATTTACCGCAACAAAGCCCTTCTTTCCGGCGATACCTGTGATGGTATAATCAGGCTTTTGGCATGTGCTCTCAACGATAAGAGTACCAGGTGCTTCCGGATCGTTTGTATTTCTGATATTGATTGGGATGCCTGCCTTTCTTACAGGGAAAACAGCATCCTCGTGGAGCACTGATGCTCCCATATATGAAAGCTCTCTGAGCTCTCTATAAGTAACAACCTTGATTGGCTGTGGATTGTCGATAATTCTAGGATCAGCTACGAGACAGCCTGAAACATCTGTCCAGTTCTCGTACATGCTGGCATGACATGCCTTTGACACGATGGAACCAGTGATATCCGAACCACCTCTTGAAAAGGTAACTACCTTTCCGTCAGGTCCTGCTCCGTAAAAGCCCGGAATAACAGCCTTTTCTGTCTGCTCAAGCTTCTTTGAGAGCACCTTGTCTGTCTTTTTCCGCGTCAAAATTGCCATTCTCATCAAAAAAGATGACTGTTGCCGAATCTATAAACTCATATCCGAGATAGTTTGCCATGATGATTCCGTTTAAGTACTCACCACGAGAGGCGGCATAATCTGCACCTGCCTTTGCCTTGAAATTCTCAGCGATAATCTTGAACTCCTCATCAAGCGCCAGCTTTTAAATGAAGGCCATTTATGATTGAATCATATCTGTCCTTGATTTTTCTGAGCATAACCTTGAAATCCTGATCATTCTCAGCCAGATCATAGCATGCATAAAGCATATCTGTTACCTTTGTGTCTTTGAATTTCTCTTTCCCGGTGCACTCGGCACAACATATTTTCTTGACTCATCGCTTCTTATGATGTCGCCAACCTTTGTGAACTGCTCTGCACTGGCGAGCGAGCTGCCGCCAAACTTTACTACCTTTACCATTTGTCTGTTTTTCCTCTGCTTCCTATATAAATAACTGTATTAGCCAATATTATACCGCTTTGATAAATCATTCGTCAATACTCAATATAATCAACATCAAGCTTCATAACATCATGTTCTTTGTCAAATGTGATGATACCGTATGATGGCATGCAGCCCCACAGCGGCGCACCGATGCTTCCCGGATTCATCATCGCAAGACCATTGTGCTTATCATAAAACAGCTTGTGTGTATGGCCAAAGAGAGCCAGATCTGCCCCGATTTCCTTCTGCATGAAGCTCCAGATGCATATATGACAGCTTTACTCCATATGTATGTCCATGGCACATGAGTACCTTATAGCCGTCGATATCAATAAGTCTCTCTGTATCTCCCCGTGAAAAATCACAGTTCCCCGGCACATTGACCATGGTTATATAAGGGAACTCTCTCCTAAGGGCATCCGCATCCACAACGCAGTCTCCCAGATGAAGTATCATATCAGGTTCCTCTCTTTTGACTGCCCGAATCATATTTCCCACATTACCATGTGAATCACTCAGTACCAAAACTCTCTTCATGCGCGTCTCTCCTATATCTTGTTTTACGTATCCATCCAGAACCACCTTGAGAACAAAAAATCTGCCGCTTACATGCGAGCATGACGCATCAGCTCTTTTTGTTCTCAGTGGCTCTGAATAGTTACCTTTTTTATATATTATCATAAGTTTTCCGCGTGTAAAATATTTTTTTCTTTATATACGCAAAAAAGCTCCATGGCGACTTCATTGTCAGCCCGGAGCTTTTAATCTTTAACTTTGACTATGCAAGCCTCTTCCACTGCTTGCTGCACTTATAATAAGAATAGAACATACATCTTTCTGCCTGCTCGCATCTGACCGGTGCACTCTCGATATTGCACTGGCAATTTACAATAGCATCTGCTTTTCCCTTACATGAACCCTTTATCATTACATCATCTAAAACTTCGTCTGACATTCTCTTTCTCCTCACATTTGTTTGATAGTATATTTACCTGTTACAATATTGATATATTTTATTATTTTTCTCTGTACGGGCTATGCTTTACGTACTTTTACCATCGGCTTAAATACTAACATCTTGTCCGCAACAGTTGTGATTATACTATATATTGTATTTTAAATCCATATGTCATTTCTAACAAAACAAATGATTTTTTATGTCACATTTTTCACTTGACGAATTTCATTTTCATGTTCAAGCCCAAAAAATCAAAGATATCTGAGTAAAACTTTTCCAAGGTATCATCATCCGCATTAAATATCTCGTGCTTTGAATCAGGATAGACCTTCTTAATGCCCTGAGGCAGCTTCGCAATAAATTCATCCTCAGCGGTATTTGAAACCAGATAATCCTTTCCCGCCTGACATAACAGCACCGGTATTTTAATTTCCTGTGCATGCTTCTTTATATATTTGGATGCCTTGCGCCCGGCCCTGCACCATCTGTAGGTGGCGCCATTTGTACGATAACGTTCCTCCTCCACCTTGCACTTGTATATGTAGTCATAGCGCGCCTTTGACAGACAACAGCTCGATTCAAAATCATACTCATCCGTATACGGTGTCTGGCTCGGCAGATATTTATCGTTCCAGTTAAGCACACTTGCGACAAACAGTATCGCCTCCACGGCAAAATGTGAAAAATTACCATAAAGCATCTCTATCATAGGGCTTGAAAGTACTGCCTTTGTAAATACCTCAGGATGCTTCTCAAGATACAGGGCAGCTATCGCGCCTCCCATAGAGTGACCGTACAGGTAAAGCGGTCTGCGCCCCTCACGCTTCATCACAATCTCGCGGATAAACATATCAAGATCACTCACATAATCGTCAAAGCTGTTTACAGTGACCATGCTTATATCGGATACACTTCTGTCCGAAAAGCCATGTCCTCGATGCTCCACCATATATACTGAGTATCCGGCCTTTGCGAAATAGTAAATCATCTCATAATATTTAGGCATACACTCTGTAAATCCATGTGATATGACTATGGCAGCCTTTGCTACAGGTGTCGTCACATAGCCGTAATGTATGCGTGTGCCATCTGCACTCTTCATATAGCCATCTTCAAAATTAAGCCTGATAAAAGGCAAAACATATCTTGTTAATTCCTCATTATATTTTTCTTCTGTAATAATCATAGCATTCCTCACTTTTGGTATTTGATATTTTGTAAGTAACTATATCTCAATCCGGTCAATAAGATTCAGGTCATATTTTCTGACTATATCAAGTGCCTTTTCATAGCTTTCCACATCACATATATTGTCCACTGTATGTGCATCAAGCCCAAGTATCACTTTGTTGCCGATGTCATGCGGTATACACCAGAAGCGCTCTGTCGGATAGTGCTTTCCTGCACTGATACCAAGCATGTTTATCTCAAGCGGTATGTTAAGCTCCTTAAGTGCCTTGCACATCCTCGTCATCTCCCATTCGTAGACAGAATCAAGTCCCTGATAATTTATTAAATCAGGATGTGCTAAATAGCTGTACATGCCTGTTTTCATGCCCTCTATAACAGTATCCACATACTCGCGTATACGACTCTCATCATCTGTCGGTGTGCCTGTATACGGACCTGTCTGCTCTGATTTCATAAAATGCTGGCCCATTATCATGTAATCACAGCCAAGCCTGTCAAACATAGCCTTCTGCTCCTTGAAAAACTCCGGTATGTACTCCGCCTCAAAGCCAACGTAGAGCTTTATGTCGGATGCATACTCCTTCCCAAGCTCCCTGATGGCATACACATACTCCGGTGCCTGCTCCATCGTCATCCGGATGCCCGACACATAGCCATCCTTAAAGGGGCACGGCACATGGTCTGAAAAACCTAGCTCTGCGATACCCATTCTGATAGCCGCCTCTATATATTCTCGCTCGCTGCCATATGCATGCTGGCACCTATAGGTGTGCGTATGGTAGTTTGCCTTTAAAAATCCCGTCATTACTTAAAGCTCCAAAAATCTATCTCTTATTGCTGTTCAAACAGCTATTCAAATACTACAATTAAAATTGATTTTATCACTTTTTGTACTTTATTACAATCTCATATTTTTGGGACTTTTTTCTCTATGAAATATATATGCGTTATGTTATAATCCATTGATATATGATAGTCATAATAATTCTATCCACCACACAATCATAAATGAGGGGCAAAATACCTTTTGACCCTCATATCATTATATTTTTATATACGGAGGAAATAATGTTCAAAAAAGGAGTGGTTCCCTCCCAGGGACTGAGAATTATCATCGTCGGATGCGGCAAGGTAGGCCGTACTCTCGTTGAGCAGCTTGGCAAGGAGGGGCACGACATAACAATTGTCGACAAAAACAGGGAGAGGATTTCCCAGGTATCCAATATCTATGATGTAATGGGTATTGCAGGAAACGGTGCCAGCTACAAGATACTGCAGGAAGCGGGTATTGATGATGCCGACTTAATCATCGCAGTCACAGGCTCTGATGAGCTGAATCTGCTATGCTGTACCATTGCCACACAGGTCGGCAACTGTGCTGCTATAGCCAGAGTCAGAACGCCTGAATACAGCCAGGAGGCCAAATATCTGCGCGACAAGCTTGGTCTTGCACTCATTATCAACCCTGAGCTTGAGGCAGCTATTGAGATGGCTCATATTCTTCATCTGCCATCCAGCCTTGAGGTAACAAACTTTGCTCACGGTCAGGCACAGCTCATCAAGTATGAGATTCCCGAGGGCAGCATCCTCGACGGAACAAAGCTCATGGATCTGGGCACCAGACACCATGCCAACATACTTATCGGTGCAGTCGAGAGAGATGATGAGGTCACTATCCCATCAGGTGATTTTGTGCTCCGCAAGGGAGACAAACTGTCATTTGTCGGCGAACGCAGACATACAAAGGAGTTTTTCAGCCACATCGGAGTCAATACACACAGCGTAAAAAACACACTGATTATCGGAGGCGGCAAAGCCGCATATTACCTGGCAAAGCAGCTCATATCACGTGGCATAAAGGTCAAAATAATCGAAAATAGCTTCGAGCGCTGTGAAGAACTTTCCATACTGCTTCCGGATGCTGTCATCATAAACGGTGACGGAACAGAACAGGCACTCTTAAAGGAAGAGGGCATAGAGACCTGCCAGTCATTTGTACCTCTTACCGGTATAGACGAGGAAAACATCATGCTTACGCTCTATGCGAAGCAGGTTTCCAATGCAAAGGTCATAACAAAGCTTAATCGTATAACTTTTACCAATGTCATAAACAGCCTGGACCTTGGCAGTGTAATCTCGCCAAAATACATCACCTCAGAAGCCATAATTGCCTATGTCCGTGCAAAGAAAAACTCTATGAACTGCAATATAGAGACTCTCTACCACATGTACGACTCAAGAGTTGAAGCAATTGAGTTCTTTGTATCAGAAAACTCAAATGTGACAGACATACCGCTTCGCGACTTAAAGCTCAAAAAGCATCTGCTCATCTGCTTCATCAACCGAAACGGCAAAATTATTATTCCTACAGGTAATGACTGCATACAAAAAAATGATACTGTCATGATTATAACAACCAATACCGGCTTTACGAATCTTCAGGATATTATGGAATAGTGGGGAATGATATGAACACTTCAGTAATTCGATATCTTTTGGGATATATTTTAAAGCTTGAAGGCTTTTTGCTGCTTCTGCCATGTATTGTTGCCGGTATTTATTATGAAAAAAGCGGCATCTACTTTTTGATTGTTGCACTCATAAGCATAGCTATCGGTTTTATTTTTTCGGCTAAAAAACCGAGGGATTTTACCTTTACCTGAAGGAGGGCTGTGCAACAACCGCACTGGGCTGGGTCGTACTGAGTATATTCGGCTGTCTGCCGTTTTACATATCAGGAGAGATTCCAAGCTTCACAGATGCTCTTTTTGAGACCATCTCCGGCTTCACCACGACAGGAGCGAGCATCCTGCCTGAGGTAGAATCACTCTCCCATTGCATGAATTTCTGGCGCTGCTTTACGCACTGGATTGGCGGTATGGGTGTGCTTGTATTTCTTCTGGCAATCATCCCGCTTTCAGGCGGCAGCAATATCAACCTGATGCGCGCAGAAAGCCCGGGTCCTTCTGTCGGAAAACTTGTTCCAAAGATGAAGCATACCGCCAGGCTTTTATACATAATATACTTTGGTCTTACGACTATGGAGATTATTTTCCTGCTTTTCGGGAAAATGCCTCTGTACGATGCCATCTGTACCTCTCGGCACAGCCGGAACAGGAGGCTTTGGTATCAAAAACGACAGCTTTTGCGGCTACAATGTTTATCTGCAGTGGGTTGTTACCATATTTATGATACTTTTCGGTGTCAATTTCAACGCTTACTACCTGCTTTTCTACGGTCACATCCGTGACGCACTTAAGGTGGAGGAGGTCAGATACTATTTCGGTATCATAATAGCATCCGTTATAGTCATAAGCGTGAATATCGCACATATGTGTACCGGTGTGTTTGACGCAGTCACAAAGGCAGCGTTTCAGGTTGGGTCAATCATCACTACAACAGGATTCTCGAGCACCGATTTCGACAGATGGCCTGAGCTTTCAAAGACACTGCTTGTGCTTTTGATGTTCATTGGCGCATGTGCAGGAAGCACAGGCGGAGGTATCAAGGTATCGCGTATTGTCATCGCTGTAAAGACAATAGGCAAGGAGTTAAATGGTTACATTCACCCAAAGAGTGTGAAAAAGCTCACCTTTGAGCACAAGCCTGTAGACCATGATGTTATCAGGTCAATAAATGTTTATTTCATGACATATGCCGTCATTTTTGTTGTTTCAATGCTGCTTGTTTCCATTGAAAACTATGATTTCACTACCAATTTCACGGCTGTCGCAGCTACATTTAACAATATTGGACCGGGGCTTTCTCTGGTCGGTCCGACATGCAATTTTGGCTTTTTAATAATTTCTCCAAATATATACTGATGTTTGACATGCTTGCCGGAAGACTCGAGCTGTTTCCACTGCTCATCCTCTTCCATCCGTCAATCTGGAAGGAATTATTTATTCAAGCAGATAAAAAGTAAAAGGGAATAGAAAGGAGAAACAAAATGTTCGCATGTAAAAATTGCGGTGGAAATGTGAAGTTTGACATCAAATCAGGCCAGTTAGCCTGTGAATACTGTCATTCACTTTTCGACCCTTACGCGTACGAGGACAAAACCTCTGACGCCGAGGTCCAGAAGGACTTCGAAGCAACCATTTTCACATGCCCTCAGTGCGGAGCAGAAATCCTGAGCACAGACGATACCGCAGCAGGCTTCTGCAGCTTCTGCGGTGCATCAACTGTGCTCTACAGCCGCATGCAAAAGGAGCACAAGCCGGCTTATATCATACCATTTGCAAAGAGCAAGGATGACTGTAAGCAGGCCTACATGAGCCTCATGAAAAAGGCTATTTTCGCGCCAAAGGAGCTTAAGGATCCTAAGTTTATCGACGGATTCAGAGGTATATACATGCCTTACTGGACATATTATGTTACCCAGAAGGCTCCTATTTCACTTCCGGCGAAAAAGATCCCACCGTTCAGGAGATTACATCATTACAGACCATTTCAGGCTAGAGGGAGATCTCGACGCCTACTACAAAGGGACTGTCCTACGATGCATCTTCATCATTTGATGACAGCATCAGCGAAAAACTTGCGCCATATGATGTGAAGAATATGAAGCGCTTTACACCGGCATTCTTAAGTGGTTTTTACGCTGATACAGCTGATTTACCATCAACGATTTACGCAAGTGACGCAATGGATGCCGCCTGCACAAACACAGTAAGCGAAATAAGTAAAGAGCCTGCCTTTACCGGCTTGTCAGTCGACAGTGACTCCGCGGCTCTTTCGCCTTTAAGTCTTGGCACTACTGTAAAAGAGACAGATTACTCGATGTTTCCGGTATGGTTTTTGTCATACCGCAATAAGGATCGTGTGGCATATGCCACAGTAAACGGCCAGACAGGCAAGGTTGTTGCAGATCTGCCTATATCTGTCGGTAAATTCCTGCTAGGCTCACTAATTGCGGCAATTCCGGTATACATTTTATTATGTCTGCTGACGGTTCTCACTCCCGGAATGACTCTCACCATAGTCGGTGTGCTTGCGATTATCGCAAATATCTGTTACTCACAGGAGCTGACCATGATTGCTGTAAAGGAAGCCGGTACCGAGGATAAGGGCCGTATCGCAAAGGAACAACCGGAGGCACTTGGTGCAATCAACAACCGCAGACGCCTTAAGGCTGCAAAAAAGGCCACAAAAACCATAAAGAAAAAGACAAACACATCGTTTGTAGCTTACTTTATACTTTTTATATTTGTCATTCAATTTGTTCCTGCTCTGTTTGCAATCATTGCAGGTATCGGAGGCAGCTTTGGCAATGCAGACGGCAGCCTGATTTTATTTGTTATTTTGACCATCATATCATTTATTTTTTCAATCAGAGCCTTCTCAAGCTTTGACAGGATGCCCGGACACAAGGGCGTTGCCGGACTCATCTTTGGCATGGTATCCATGCTTATTGGCGATGCTGTTCTTTTGTTCCAGCCGGTGCTCGATGCATGGTATTATGGCGCAGCTTTTATCATCATCGCCTCAGTGCTTATCACACTGATTAATGTCATCCGCGCATTCAATGTGCTTACAACGCGCAAGCTGCCACAGTTTGCCACACATAAGGGAGGTGATGACCGTGCATAGAAATAATTATAAAAATCCTTTTTTTGCATTGTATAAAATGCAGGTGTTCAGCTTTGTTTACATTTATTTTTGCTTGTTACAGTCCTTGTTTTGAGCAGCTCATCAAATGTATATGCCACTGAGACAGCCACAAATTACAATCTAAGCGGCACAAACAAGTCTACCGGCTACGAGTACATCCTTGAGGACTCTGCCAATTTCATTGACGATGCTGTAAAGGGCAGGCTCATCTCACAGATGAAAAAGACAACCGAATACTGCAATATAGCCGTTGTCACCACTACCTCACATCCTTACGGAAGCACTGAAAGCTATGCAGTCAATACCTTTGAAAGCTATTTTGGAACCGGCGCAAACGGTGTCATTTTCGTAATAGACAGAGATTTAGACGAGATTTATCTGGCTTGTGAGGGTAGCACGCAGAGAACCATTCCAAACTCAAAATGTAACTCCATCTGTGACAACACTTATATATATGCCACCTCAAGTCATGATTACGACTATTTCACCTGCTGTATGGAAACAATAGACCAGGTCAACACAGTCCTTGCAGGCGGACATATATCACAGCCTCTCAGATACATTTCGAGCATCTTTATCGCTCTCGCTGCCGGCATGATTTTTTGCTTTGTATATGCATTATCCCTGTCAAAAGGGTCGCAAGGCTAAGAGCAACGAGCTCATGGGTGCAGCATTTACAAAGGTAGAGATTCAAAATGCACGCGCACGCTTTATAAACCAGACAAGACACTACAGCCCACAAAGCTCAGGCTCAAGTGGCGGTCACAGCGGTGGTGGAGGTCATAGTGGCGGCAGTCACAGTGGTGGCGGTCACAGTGGTGGCGGTCACCACATCTAACCTCTGATTTTGATAAATACAATACCATCATCAGCCCCGGCAAATGCCGGGGTTATTTTATTACAAAAAACACTAAAAAATCTCAATTTGTGATTGTTTTTAGTACAAATATACTATATAATATTCGTAGTATTTTGAATTTTTTTTAGAGTAGACTTATTTAGTTTTGGGGCAAAAATGATTAAACGCAGATATATGAGAACAGGACAATTGAAACCCGGCATGATTATTGATCAGGTCATCAAGGATCCTACCTGCCGTAACCTGGTGGTACAGGGCTCAGCTATCGATGATTATATCATCTCTTCGCTGCTTAAGCTCGGTATAATGTCAGTATACATCCGCGAGGGAAGTGCTGATCCTGACGATCCGGATGCCATACTGTCTCCAAAGGCTGCCGCCATGGTCAAACAGCTGCGTACGGACGACCGTTCCAAGGTCACCTTAAGCGACAGTGTCAGACAGCGTGTATCAACCGGTGTCCAGTACATCTTCAACAATACTAACTCCGAGAAGCTAACACAGGCAACAAACCAGATTGCAGACTCACTCATAGAGGCCATCAATGAAAACGATGCCATAGCTGTCGATATCAGTTCCATAAAAACAAGCGATGAGTACACCTTCAAGCACAGTGTGGATGTGGCCACTATTTCAATGATTCTTGCCAAGCAGATGAAGCTGCCTGACAACGAAATCCACGACATAGGTGTTTCCGGCCTGCTGCACGATATAGGCAAGACAATGATCCCCAATGAGATTCTAAACAAGCCGGGCCGGCTCACGGACGATGAGTTTAATATCATGAAAAAACATTCCCTGTACGGCTACAATATGCTAAAAGACCGAAAGGATTTAAACAACTCTATACTGATGGGAGTGCTGCAGCACCACGAACGCATTGACGGAACCGGATATCCACTCGGCTTTGATGCACCCAAAATCTGTCAGTTTGCAAAGATCCTGTCTGTCGCAGATGTCTATGATGCGCTTGTCACAAAGCGTCCGTACAAGGATGCCTTCTCACAGCGCGATGCAGTTGAGATGCTTATGTCCATGACAAACCAGCTTGATATAGGTGTCATGCGTGCTTTCATGAGCAGTATGATTCTATATCCTGTTGATTCAATTGTACAGCTTAGCAATGGTGAAAAGGCAAGAGTTGTAAAAACAGTGAGTACTACATTCTCCGACCAACTGTTGTCGGCGTCGATTCCGGCAGAGTATACAATCTGGGCGATGATTTGAAGTGCGCAAATATTATTATACTTTAGACATAATGATTTGAGCCACCTTAAGAATAAAAAAGCTGATGCGTCATGCTTACATGCAGGCATCAGCTTTTTGTTCTCAATGGTTTTATAGTTATTAATTGCTTGCAAAAATAAAAAGCCCTCAGCACTGTGTACTGAAGGCTTTTTGTTTTAGCAGTCCGTACGGGAATCGAACCCGTGTTTCCGCCGTGAGAGGGCGGCGTCTTAACCGCTTGACCAACGAACCGTGTATTATAGTACCACGATCAATCGGATAATGCAAGCCTTTTTTTGAAATTTTTTTAAAAATTTTTATTTATTATTTATCTGCCTTTTTCCTTCTTAGCTTTCTTTATACGTTCTCTTTTAAAGCGTTCCTTCAGACTCTCTGTAAATGTCTCGAGATACCTGTTCTCCACCTTTGGATTTCTGAAGCCCTGTGCTCGGTTAAGCGCAGATTTCTTTAAAGCACCCATTGAATCGATGACACGGTCCGCACTGGCTCTGATACGTTTTCTCTTTCTGCGCTCCTCGACAGCATCCGCAAGCTCCTGTGACCGTTCCTCTGCCCTTTCATTAGCCGCCTTCTTACGCTCTTTAACCTCTTCCACAAGCTCATCCATATAGGTGTTGAAATTGTTCTGCAGATTGACTATCGTCCTACTGAAATCTGTAAGCGCTGACACGGTGATTGCAGTGTCTACAGCTAAAAAGCCCATAAGAAGCAGTGAGAAAAACTCATACCATATAGGTGACATCCAGCCTGTGATGAGCTTCGTAAACGGTGCAATAAAATATACCACTATAAGTCCTGCCACCCCAAAGCCTACAGAATATGGAAAACACACCCTGCCGTTTATATTGAGCGGCATGCTGCTGTAATCCCACCAGTATGCATGAAACAGCTTCTCAAGCGCCCACGATGTGCCATATTCTAAGACAATGCTTCCCAAAAATGCCACAAGAAATATCTGCCACCATGTAAATGTAGCATCCGTGTGAGCAGAAATAAGATCTGCTATCGCAGTGATTGCAACACCTCCGGCTCCGTAAATAGGACACAGTGGGCCATAGAGAAAGCCTCTGTTTTCCCATTTTTTTGCCCTGATGGTACAGTAGATGCTCTCATATATCCAGCCCATACAGCTAAATATAATAAAATACACAAAATATCTTGATAACCACATATATAATCCTTTCTCCCCGGATAATTTATGATATACAGCAAATGACATTGATTCCCTTATGTCTGCAAATTAAAAATCACTCTCCGGATACATCTCATCTAAGTATATATCATACCATTTTGTACACTCATTTGTCCATGAGTCAGCAACTTTTTTTTTCATATTGCAGTCGCAGCTTATCGACATTTTTTTCGTTAGACAAATCACAGCTTCTAAGCTGCTTTCTGCTTCACATAGCTCTTCATAAACCTTTTTTCTGCTTCTTCAGCCGCCTTCGCCACCGGCTCCGCTGCAAGTGCAAGCTTCCACTCGAGATATGCCTCATCTGCTGAAAGCTGTCTGGTTTCATGTCTCTCCCTCTTAGGGACAGCCGCAAGTGCCTCGACCATCGCAGCATCCTTTGCCTGCATGAGTGCCGGCAGATTGCCATCCTTTGATGCCTTAAGCCTTGAAATATAATGTTCAGAGCCAAACGGATAGTACATCACCTTTGTCATTTTCAAAGACCAATATGGCATCAGCCACCTGCTTTATGAAATACCTGTCATGCGATACAAAGAGCATGGTGCCGGTATATGCCTTAAATGCCGATTCGAGTGTCTCCTTCGCCGGAATATCCATGTGATTGGTCGGCTCATCGAGTATCATTAAGTTCGGACGGCCTGTCAGAAGCTCTGCGAGCACAAGCCTGGACTTCTCACCGCCTGAGAGCGAGCTGATACGCTTTGAGGCATTTGCACCTCCAAACAGATACATGCCAAGCGTCTTTCTTAATTCCTTCTCCACAACTGCCGGAAAAAGCTCGTGAAAATGGTCTCTCACGGTCTTATCGCTGTCTATAAGTGCCGACTGCTGGTCAAAATATCCCACCAGCAGATTACTGCCGAGCTGGCTTATGCCCTTTATTGGTGGAATAAGTCCTGCCACAGTCTTTAGAAATGTTGATTTTCCTATGCCGTTGTCACCGATTACGGCAATCTTCTGACCACGCCTTATACGAAGCGACAGCTCAAGCAGTACACTGCCGTCGTAACCAATTTTTAATTCTTTCGCCTCGTAAACCCATTTACCGCCCGAAAACTGTGGCTCGATATTGCCTGTAAAAATATGAGCTTCGTCTTCAACCGGCTTTTCTATCAGCTTCATGCGTGCCAGCATGGTCTTGCGTGAGCGTGCAAACGCAGCTTTTTTCGGCTTATGCTTGAATTTGTCGATAAGCTCATTATTGTGCGCAATCGCCGCCTGCTGGCGCTCGTAGACTTTGCGCTGTATCTGCAGATTTTAAGCTTCTGCTGCCTGTACTGCGTGTAGTTGCCGGCATATCTGTGCAATGCTCCGTTTTCAAGCTCATATACACCAGTCGCAACTGCATCAAGAAACGCCCTATCATGCGACACCATGACAACAGCCTTTGGATAGTTAATCAGATAATCCTCCAGCCACTCGACAGTTTTCATATCAAGATGATTCGTCGGCTCATCAAGAAGCAGCAAATCCGGCTTTTCAAGTAAGAGCTTTATAAGTGAAATCTTGGTCTGTTCACCTCCGGAAAAACTGCCGAGTGTACGGCTTTTTTTCTTCTTTTTCAAAGCCAAAGCCCGTAAAAAGCCGGTCGTACTCCATCTCGTAGTCAAACCTCTCTTTTGAAAAGGTATCCTTATCCGGGCAGCTCTCAAGAAGTATCTGCTCTACTGTCAAATCCTGATTTGATTTATCCGCCTGTCTGAGCATGTCAATTGTGATGTATCGCGAGGTCACGATTCCAAGACTATTTTTTACAGGCAGTCTCTTTGCCATGCGCTCCTGACGACATACCGCGACGGTCATCGCGGTCAAGCTGTAGCTCACCCGCAAGAAGCCGAAGCAGCGTGGTCTTTCCAGCGCCGTTTTTGCCAACAACAGCTATTTTTTCTTTTTCCTTTATATAAAAATCAACATGGGACAGAATCGTCTGACCACCTGCCGAAACTGTCCCATCTTTAATCTGGTATAACATATCTAATTAATATCCTTCAAGCTGTCCAAAAGTTCGAGATCCGACTGTAAAACCCTGATATTGGACGTAACCGGCTCCTGTCCCGGCTTTGTAACTGTGATTTCAATAACAGAGTCTGCCGGAATGCCGCTGCCGAATGCATACTGTAAAAAGGATACAAACTTTGGGTGGTTTGCTGTAAATGTATTTTTTGCTTTCATCATTTTCATTATGCTTGCTGGGTTCATGTATTTTCTCCAATCTTATCTATATGATATCTCTTTTGACGCACATATCTTTACGTTCGTTATATTATACCATGAGTCAATTCTATAATCTATCATTTTAGAATTATTTAATTTCTTACGATTCCTCACAATAATTAAAGCGTACACTATATCATATAGCATACGCTCTATTATTTAATCACTTACGTTATGTATTATAATCTCACAACCACTATTCTTTATCTTTAATGTATTTAATTATTATAGATGCTATAGTTGATATTATCATAAATCCAGTAGCCAGCTCTATACTATACTTATGTGATATTACCAATGTTATTGTATCAAGAATTAAAATAATAAGGGATCTAACAGCCCTTCATTATTTATACTATATGACATTCTACCAGTAATTTTGTCATAAGTAATAGTATATCTTTTAGTAATATATGCATCGGTAAATATATTTTTTACCGTTAATTACCGGCGCATATCTAACCTTTTTGTGTAGAAAAACATACTTCCCCAGTTATCATATCTACAATAGCCCCTTCTACAATTACAGTTCCAAAGGCTTTTACGAATCGATAATAAATATTTTCTCATAAGTCCATCCTTCCTTTCACATGCGCTTTCAGATTATAATACATACTAAGTATAATATAATGGTGTAAAACTCAAATTAATTTTCCTACAAGAATATGTAAATTTTAGATATTTTCTGTGTATCTGTCACGATTAATGTCTAAGTCGATTTAATCATCAATCATACACCGCTCTGCCATTCAACAGCCTTTAATTATTATAATGCTCTGCTTGAGCTCAAACGACATCTTATTGAAATTACCTACAATATCATTTATATGCACTGCATCGTTATTGTACTGTTCTCCTGCTTTGACAAAATTATCATAATCCGGCAGGATATTTGACTGGATATATTCTGCAAGTTCTGCTGCATTCTTTTGCTGATATACTGCATAGGTGCCACAATATTTCCTAAATAAAAAATATGCTGTACCTCATATTTCAATATACCCAAAAACAGATGACCCACATAACATATATGCAAGCCATCTGCTCTGATGCTAAAACTAATTAAATCGTTTACTCCTTCACGCCTCCAAGTGTGACACCGGCAATAATATATTTTGATAAGAGGAGATATACAACAATAATAGGCACAATAGCTACTGTGATCATCATGTAGATTTTACCCATATCAAAGTTCATATAATCGGCTCCACGAAGGGTAGCAATCAAAATCGGTACTGTCATCTTGTTCTTTGACTGGAGGATCAGGGCCGGTGTGAAGTAGTTGTTCCATGAACCTACAAATGTGAAAATTGCCTGTACTGCAATTGCAGGTTTCATAATTGGCAATACTATATGGTTGAATGTCCTAAACTCATTCGAACCATCAATTCGTGCAGCTTCTACAAGTGATAGAGGAAGTGATGACTGTAGATAGCTATACATGAAATAGAATACCGCCGGCGATGCTATTGATGGAATGATAAGTGGAGCCCACGAATCATACATTCCCATATTTGTTATTAAACGCAGGAAGCCCATCGCAGTAACCTGTGTCGGCATAACCAGTATCGCCATAATAAATGTAAATGCTACTTTTTTCCCTTTAAAATCATAAGCATAAAGTCCATATGCTGTCAGAGCTGAAAAATATGTACATAAAGCTGCACATGAGCCCGATATAATAAGGCTGTTTACTATTCCCTTAAACATAGGGAAGGTTCCGTCATTAGCTACAGATTTCAGATTATCCAGGAAATGCCCGCCCGGGATAAATGAGAAGCCCTTCTGCAGCTGTGCATGCGACCTTGTCGCATTGATTATAAGTATTATAAAGAAGAACACATAAAAATGATAATAATATCAAAACTATATGCGCTATAACACTGCGGACATTAATTTTATGTTTTGGTTTCATTATTTAGCCGCCTCCTTTTTTTCTTTCTTCTAGCTTGTTTTGCAGCTTTCTTTGCTGCTGCCTTTGATCCGTCAGGATCGCTGTCATTTGTCATTCTGTATACGATGAAGCACAGAATTGCGCTGACTATAAACAGATATACCGACAATGTTCCGGCCATACCATAGTTCTTACTCTTTAAGTGGTTGTTCAGGAACATGATAAGTGTCATTGACGATCTGTCCGGATTTCCCTGTCCGTTTGTCAGAATCTGAGGTACATCGAACATCTGGAGTCCACCGATGATTGATGTGATGAGTGTATATGCAAGTATTGGTCGTATACTCGGTAAAGTTATATAGAAGAATCTCTGCAATGCATTACATCCATCCAGATCTGCCGCCTCAAATACTTCTGTACTGATACCCATGACTGCTGCCATGAGCATAATAGTCGTATTACCAAACCACATAAGGAAGTTCATGAAGCCGATGAGTGATCTGGTTCCAAATACACTTCCCATAAAGTCGATAGGCTTGCTGATTACTCCCATAGACTGCAGGATTGAGTTCACAGGACCACTGTTCGAGAACAGTGTAAAGAACAAAAGTGCAAATGCAGATGCCATGATCAGGTTTGGTAGATAAATTACTACCTTAAAAAACTGTAATTTGTGAATTTTTAATCTGGCATCAGTGAACCAGTTTGCTAAAATAAGTGCAACCACAATCTGTGGGATAAATCCGATAATCCAGAGGATAAGAGTATTCTTACCATATGTGACCATATCCGATTTAAGAAGCTCGGCATAGTTAGCCCATCCCACAAAATTCGGTCCTATTTGTTTGATTCCGGATCTATAGTATTCATAAAAACTAAACCTTACCGTATCTACTAACGGAATCAGAGAAAAAATTAAATATGTTATGAAAAACGGAAGAATAAAGACATATCCCCATTTTGCATAGCTTACGCTCTTTCTTTTTTTCTTCTTCATGAGACAAATTCCTTTCTACCAGAGTCACCTATGCGAAGCCCAAAGGCTCCGCATGGTGTTTTATTTATTTTATTCTGGCCATGTAACCTTTTTGATATCAGGATAACGTTCTTCAATTGCTGTCTCAAAGTTTGACTTAGCCTTATCATAATCAACATTTCCCTGTAAGTAATCGCTGAATGAGTTCTGGATGAGCTCTACACATCCCTGATCATATGCTGAAAGAGGTGCAATCTTGATATTCTCAGCTACCGGTGCAAAGTAAGCAAATGGGTTCTGTCCGCCAAGGAAGTCTGATGCGAATGAATCATCTTTTGCTGCTTCCTGCATTCCTGATTTTGTATTTGTGAAATCAGAGTAATCCTTAGAGATCTTGAGTAAGTTGTCTTTATTTGCTGTTAAAGCAAGGATGATATCCTTAACATGCTTAGGGTTATCTGTTCCTGTTGCTGCGTGGATGTAAGATCCGCCCCAGTTGTACTCCTGTGGTGGTGTTGTAACAGCCCATGATCCTTCTGCTCCATCCCAGTTTGGTGCAAGTGTGAAATCAATTCCCCATGCTGGGAAAAGGAATGCAAATACCTTTGACTGAGAACCCATTGCTTTGTTCCAGTCATCATTCCACTGGCCTTTAATGTTAGCATCAACATATCCTGCATCAAGCCACTCTTTTGAATCATCTACCCAGTTTGTAATCTTCTTATCCACTACAACCTCATCTGCTCCAGGCTGTACCCATGAATCATCGATTGAGTTTCCATAGAGACGGAATGTATCAGCGTAAGAAGAGAATGTGTAATATCCCTTTGCCTTAAGCTCCGCTGCTGTAGCCTTTAATGTATCCCAGTCCTTTGTCTTCTCACCGATTGCTTCAGGATCATCTGTTCCGAATACATCCTTTGCAATATCGCGACGGTAAACTAAAAGTCCAGGACAGCACTGCCATGTTGAACCTCTCTGTACTCCGTCTGAATCGGAAGCTGTTTTTCTTGTGAAATCATACTGATCAGCAAACTCTTTGTCACAATCAATTCCAAGATCCTTAAGAGGCATTGCTACGTCAGCATCTTTATCTGTATATTTGAATACGTAATCTGTCTCTGATAAGAAGAGATCAATCTTGTCATCTGCTGATGCATCCGCCTGTTTTGAAAGAGCTTCATCAAGCTTCTGCTGGTAAACACCATCCTGGTTAGGATTTACTATCCAATGAATTTCTGTGCCATCCTTAAGATATGTAATTGTACCATCTTTAGAAGTTTCTTTAACCTCCGGGTAAACAGCCTCAACTCTTGTTCTGAACTCGTCGTTCCATGAATAGATATTGATAACCTTTCCCTCTGCTGCATTAGAAGCCTCCGCCTTCTGTTCCTTTTCCTGCTGTTGTTCCACATCCTGCCAGGAGTGTTGCCCCCATAGACAGTAACAGCATTGTGCTAATCACTTTCTGTTTCATTTTTCATTTCCTCCCTAGAAACTATTTTGATATCATCTTATGAATTAATTTGATATCTCGTTTACAGTTGTAATATTACTCCTTAACCGTTTTCGTTTATATTAAATCAATTGTAAAAATATCAGATTCATGTCATAATAATAGAAAGATGACATAAATCTAATATTTTGTTACAAAGGAGAACCTTTATGGCACTTTCAAAAGAATGGTATGACGCAGAATTTTTTGACAGCGAGAGCGAAACACTGCATCGTGCTCCAAATATTGAATATAGTTTTTATAACGCAGTCAAAGCCGGGGATATGGAATATGTAATAAAAAACTGCAAAGAAGATGCATTTATACACCTTGAAGGAACAGGTGTATTGTCCAGAAATACTTTACAGAATATCAAATATCACTTTGTTGTCACAACCGCTATGATCACAAGATACTGTATTGATGGAGGACTCGAGCCTGAGCAGGCATACCGTCTGAGTGACTTCTATATACTTAAGATGGACAGTTGCTCCACCGTACGCCAGGTTGCTGACCTGCATCACGAGATGGCAAAGGATTTCACAGGTAAGATGGTGCTGCAGAAGAAATCGTCTATCCTCTCAAAGCCTGTTACCCAGTGTGTTGACTATATATACAGCCATATAAAAGAGCGTATCACAATAGCTGATCTGGCTGCATACACAGGTCTTTCCGAGAGCTATCTTTCAAGGGTATTCAAGCAGAATCTCGGTGTTTCGATAAGTGATTATATAAGGGAAAAGAAAATAGAAAAAGCGACTCACCTGCTCAAATACTCAGATAGGCCGATTATAGATATAGCCAACTACCTGTCATTTTCATCACAGAGCCACTTTATACAGATATTCGAGAGTTTTATGGGACTTACCCCAAAGAAATATCGCGACAGATACTACAAATCCATGTGGTAGCCTGATGCCAAAAGCCTTGTACTACGCACAAAAAAATTCCCACACAAACATGCGTGGGAATTTTATTTAGCTGATACCCAATGATACGATATCAAACGCTATTAATTTATAAACTATCACTCTATGTATATCTCAACCGTATGACATTTGTCTGTAGAAAGCATTTCAATAGCATGCTTTGGAATACGCACGCTGTTTCCTGTAACATTTTCCACTTTTACATCATCACAGAGTGCTCTTTTGACCTGCGCATCCCCAGGTTCGAGCTTATCAGGATTGTGAACTGAAATATTAAATCTATGACCTGCAAATTCTAACGAAACTTTTGCATCACCTTTTTCGTTATACTGCTGTGGCATAAGTGCAGGCTCAATAACAAGATCTCCAAGCTCTCCATGGACTCCGTATACAGATGTTATCATAGTAAGCATATACCAGCTTGCGGCACCTGTAAGGTATGAATACAGACCTCTTCCATCATTATCAAAATACTCCGGTACTCCCGGATACATCCTGCTTCTGTCAAAGTCCATCGCAGTATCAAGAAGCGTCTTTAATACCTTGTACCTCTTTTATAAAGCCCTGTTTATAGAGCGCATTGGCATACATTACAGCCATATGTGAGACTACAGCACCATTTTCTTTTTCACCATATGCAAATCCAAACATTCTTCCAAGATCAAACTTTTCTTCCTTAAAATCAGTGTTTAATCTGTAGCCGCCGGCTTTTTGATCAAACAGATATTTGTCTGCGCTATTACAGATTGCCTTGATCTGTTCTTTTTTTTTGCGGTTCCACTCATGATGGCAAATACCTGTCCTGTAAGCATCATGCGTACATCTCCACTCTCACATCTTTCCACCGGTCTGCCGTTATTGTCATAATATCCGTTGAACCAGCCTCCATCCGTGCCATCTGATATCCATTCGTTTTCGCGAATGTTTTTCATCATCCACTCAGCCTTATGCTCCAGGTTTTCGCAAATCGCAGCTATTGGGACAAGAGCAGTGCCTCCGCTTGTGCAGTTCTCACATGCCTTTGCATAGCTCATGAGAAGCTCCTGCTTTTTGTCAGGGCAGTTGTAAAGTACTTCGTCATCAGCAAGCAGCAGCTTAAGCTCCTCTAACACCTCAATCCTGTTTATTCCGCTTATTTTTACCACATTTCTTAAACACTTTACTATATCAAGCAGATTTCCGGCATATGCACATGTAAATGCAACACTTTCGCCTTTGTCCCATGCCATATCGAGCGCATCGTTCCAGTCTGCACCGTGCAGCTTCATCTCGTTGTGCTCCCCCACATCATAGAAAGCGCACAGATTTTGGATTAGAATATGCTCTAAAATTGTTCCAAAATATATCTGACCGCCTGCCGTCCTTTGTTTGTTACCATATGTAGTATTCCATGCTTTATCATGGCTTGTGCCTCTCATGGACTGGTAATCCTTAAAGTACGTCGTACGATCAAAAAGTACATCTATATCACCGGTCTGGTCAATATAAAGCTTGGTGGTTACAAATGGCCAGAATGCGTGATCCATCCATACACGTGTGATGTTATTTCTGTCAGCTATAAACTCGCCAGGCTCGTTTCCTATAATAGTCGCATTGGTTCCATCAATTCTCACACCGCCATAATTGTTTACAATCATCCTGCGGACATCCGAAGGCTCCATAAGTAAAAGTGCAAGACAGTCCTGCCATAGATCTCTCCAGCCTCTTCCACCTTTTCCATAATCATGATGTGGAAGGAATGAACAGCCGTATATTCTTCGTAAGATAGGTTGAAAACATATCCATTTAAGATAATTGTCCTCCTTGGCATCTCCTGTCTCAAAATCAATATTTACCTTGTCTATCCAGTGTTTCTTGACGGTGTTTAGTTCTTCTTTTACTTCAAGTACACTGCGGTACCGTCCGGTAATGGCATTTACGTCATTTCCTTTTTCAGTAAGACCTGCAAGCATGATATAGCTTACCGTCTCCAGCGGTTTTATAATACGGTTTGCAAATTTTATTGCTCCGACTGCTTCTTTTCCCTGAAATTTTTCTCCGGCCTTTGCACCTGCTTTTTCAGTTCTGACTGCCTCAGGAATAAGGAAAGAGCCTCCCTCTCCTATAAACTGCTCAACGGTAGGATAGAAACTCTCAGGGCTTTCTCCGTTTCCGGATGATCCATATACGAAGTAGCTTATATCATTTTTCCGGTGTCCACGCTCATCAAATGAGAGGACAGGTGTAACCTCAATGCCGTATTGTGTGGTTTCTATTCTGTGCAAAAGTGATGTCACATGTCTGTGATCCCTGATATTGTCAGCACTTCTGCCATAGATTGGGATTGCCCCGATTGGGACTATCTCCATAGCCTCATCTGTCTTGTTAGTGATCTCCACAAGCATGACTTCCATGCTTCCATCAAGTGTGACAAATGATGTCGTGTCGGCCTCTAACCCATATATCTTTGAGGCACGGTGCAGCTTCTGCCACATTAAACCTGCCTCAAGCTCACTTTCATCCTGATTACCTGTAAATCTGTCGGCCTCCTGCTGTGCAGATGATCCGCATACTGACCAGAAGCCCTTCCCCACAATCCGACACCAGAAATTTCTGGTGCCTTTATTGTTGTGAAGATTTTCTATACTAACAGGTTCCAGAAGAAAGGTATTCTGGCTTGTTTTACTGTCTCCGCCGAGAGTTGGTGTAATACTTGATTTAAGCCCTTTTTCCCCTGCAAGCGGCAGATACAATCCACTGTAGTTTTCGGGATTTTTGATCCTGAAGGTTCCATATTTGTCTATAAAATCTATATTTTTCATATTTTCAATCAATCCTCTATACAATTACAAATCAATTTTTCACACACCATATACAATCCTATAGCAGTCATTATCCCACCTACGGAAAATTTACATGGTAAGCTCAATCTCTGTCTGCTCGCTAAGAAGCTCTTTTGGAATATAGTCTCCCTCAACTGCCTGTCCGTTTACAAGAAGGCTCTTGCATCCGCTCTCAACATGATCAGGATTTTTTACAACTATATGAAGATGGCATCCCCTGAAATCCTTCTCTATCTCGAATCCATCCCAAGCTTTTGGAATAGACGGAGCAATATGAAGTCCATAGAAATCAGGACGCATACCAAGTATTCCCTCTACACATCCAACCATGACTGTTGAAGCAGTTCCTGTGAGCCAGTGTACATGTGAACGTCCAAAGTTTGGACTTGCTTTTCCTTCAGTAAACTGTCCATAGCAGTACGGCTCAAGTCTTCTTATCTCCGCTCTGTCATTCTGTGCGGCAGGTGCATTTTCAATAAAATACTTAAAAGCTCTGTCTCCATGTCCTTTAAGTGCCTCAGCAAGAATTATCCAGCCCTGTGACTGTGAGAATATTCCTGCATTCTCTTTAGTTCCCGCATTGTATATCACAGCAAGTGCTCCGTCGAATGCGTGTGCATGATATGGAGGATCCATAAGAATGGCACCATACTCGGTATTGAGTCTTTCATATACCATTTCAAGAGCCTTATCAACCTGCTCATCACTTGCAAATCCACTTATAACAGCCCAGCTCTGTGGGTTGAGCCACATATTTGCCTCAGGATCATCACGCTTTCCGATAACCTGTCCATCCCCTGTAAATCCACGGATAAATCTGTCCTCGTTCCAGCAAAGCTCCTGAATGATCTTTCCGAGTTTTTCCTGGCTCTCATCAAGATATGCGATATATTCATCATCTTTCTTATAGGCTGCAAACTCTTTTAATATAGTCATTGCATAGTAGAACTGAAGTGCTACGAAGGTTGACTCTCCATCTGCACCAAGCCTCAGGCAGTCATTCCAATCTGCGTAAAGACCTGCAGGCATTCCATGTTTTTTCCGAGGTGGTTCATCGAAAAATCAATTGCTCTCTTTAAATGCTCGTAAACCGTTCCCTCATCCTTGTTGGCGAATGGAATGACCTCATCTATAAATGCTACATTTCCTGTCTCTGATACATATTTGTATACAGTTGGGAAAAGCCATAATGCATCATCAGCTCTGTAAGCCGGATGTCCTGTCTCCTGTACATAGGAAGCGTCGTCAGGAGTATCCTCATGTCCAGGATTGTGTGTAAACTTGACAAGCGGAAGTCCTCCACCGTTATCAACCTGTGCTGAGAGCATGAATCTGATCTTTTCAACAGCCATCTCAGGTGCAGGGTGTATAACACCCTGAATATCCTGGACTGTATCACGGTATCCGTATCCGTTTCTGAGTCCACAGTATGTAAATGATGCAGCCCTTGACCAGATAAATGTCATGAAACAGTTATATGCGTTCCATGTATTGATCATTGTGTTGAACTCATCACTTGGTGTATTAATCTGGAAATGTGATAACTTTCCATGCCAGTATGCGATAAGCTCCTCAAGTTCTTTGTCGCAGACAGCTTTTGTATCTGTGTAAGAAGCAACAATCTTTCCTGCTGTCTCATTATCTATCATTCCAACTAGGAATGCTATTGTCTTTGTCTCGCCCGGTGCCAGCTCCAATACTGTTGTGATTGCTCCACAGCTATTCTCGTTGTAGTTGCCGTGGTTGTTAAGCTTTCCGCTCTCTACTCCGACAGGATTGCCATATCTATGATATTCTCCGAGAAATTCTCCCCTGTCACCGCACCAGCTGTCAACAGGTGCTCCTGCAAGTCCGATAAATCTGTTTACCACATCCTTGTTGTCAATTTCCTTGCCATCCTCGATTCGGTCAAGATTGGCATGGATCATCTGACGCACTCTGTTCTCCACAAATACTGTCTTTGTAATATACTGTGAATACTGCAGATTCACCTGATCCTGCTCATAGTTGCTGTTGTTTGTAAACTCAGCGTAGCCTGTAATATTAAGACTTCTTGCCTTATCAGAATTATTCGTCACGCTCAAATTCCACACTTCGTATGTCTTGTTCAGCGGAACGTAATATCTTACTTCTGAATGAATACCGCTGTAATCAGCCATCATCTTTGTGTATGCTGTTCCATGATGACACTCACTCTTGTATTCATTCAAATCCTTTCCTACAGGCTGCCACGAAGCTGACCAGTAATCCTTGCTGTCGTTGTCTCTGATATAAATATATCTGCCAGGCTCATCGAACTGATTAAACACATATCTCAAAAGTCTTCCGTTTGCACCTGACTTTGCAAAGCTGTATCCACCTGCATTATTGGAAACAATTGCTCCATACTCCGGTGATCCAAGATAGTTTACCCATGGTGCCGGTGTGTCAGGTCTTGTGATAACATATTCTTTTTTTTGATTCATCAAAATATCCGTATTTCATATTCCTTGCTCCATTCTCTACTTAATTATATGATCTGCGGTTACAACTGCCTCCAACATATATTTGGCAGTGAGCCATTTTCGTAATATAATATACATTTTTGCAGCAATGTATTATACAAAATTATTTCTTAAAATATCAGATTCATGACATAACTAAACTTATTTTGCCGGGGCGTTTGACATCTTCATTGTAGCTATCCTTCCGGTATACACGGACATAATCGATCACATATGGATTATTCTCAAAGCCTGTCTCATCGTTTGGATTTCCAACCCAGCTTCCACCAACAGCAAGATTTAAGATAATGTAAAATGGCTGGTCAAATGGTGCCGGATATGTAAGTGTTCCCTTTCCCTTTGGAACCTTTGCACGGCATTCAAATCGGCCGTAGGTGAAGGTCTGCTTATTCTGTGTTGAAATTCTTCCTGATGTATAGGAAGCTGCTTCTTTTGTTGAGCTGGTATCACCATCAGTAACTTTTTTGACCGGATTTATTATTAATTTTCCATCTTTTACCTGAATGTTTTCAGCCGAGTCTACATACTCCTGCAGCTCATTATTTACCCATCCTTTTTCATGTGTCTCCACATTCCAGTCTGCACGGTTTAATGAATCACCATTAAACTCATCGCTCCACACTTTTTGTAGCCATCATAGCTTAGTTTTCCTGTCTGCTGCGCCGCATCCAACGATCCCTCTGCAAACGTCTGTGACGGCAAGGCTGATAATACTCTTTTTTCATAAAGTACCCCTTTCATTTATAGTTATTTGACATCTCGCATCATGTTACTGTCTACACCTATCAGTGTAACCCGTAACCACAACATTACTATAACGATTAAGCGCCCTTAAAGTATACAAAAAAAGCACAAAAACATCAAATTCATGACATTTTAATTTTCCTGTAATTTCCGCAATTCTCTCGGTGTCATGCCAAACTGCGCCTTAAACATCCGGCTGAACACCTTATAATTCGTAAATCCATTGTGCTCCAGTATGTCCGTGATGGAATCCTCAGTTGCCAGAAGCTCCTCATGTATGTGATTGATTCTTACCTGATTGACATACTCGAGAAATGTAACTCCCATGCATTTTTTGAACATACGGCAGAAATAATCCTGATTGAGTGAGGCTATGTCTGCCGCCTCCTTTAATGCTATTGGCTCCTGATAGTTTTTCGCCACATATCTAAGGACATCCTTAAGGCGCGCTATCTGTCTGGATTCTTTTCCCGCATAGCTCTTTGTACGAATAATTTGTAAACAAAATATATAAGAATTCGTTCACTTTTGCCATAAGTCGAAGCTCATAGCCCTTGCCCTTTTTCCGGTATATATGCGCTATCGACTTAAGAAGAGACTTCATCTGCTCATATTTTCTGCTGCCATGCTCGGTCTCATAGCACTCTCTAAACCTTATATGTCCGTAATCGTCTATGTAGCTGTCCAGATATACATACGGTATCTGCACCAGAAGCACCTTGACTCTTTCATAGCTTTGCGTGCCATGTATCTTATTTGAGTTTATGACAAAAATTCATTTTCTTTCAATGTATATTCATTTTCACCGCAGTCAACCTGCAGTGAGCCGGAAACTACATAGATTAGCTCTATATGATCATGCCAGTGCCTCGGTGAAAACTGCCTGTAGTCCTCGTATCTGTCGCAGTAGATTGGAAGATGTGGTATTGATCTGACGTTTTCGTGTGTGTATTGCTGCATAATTTTCTCCCTGACTTACTAAATCAAACTTCGTATTTAATGCTATATTAGCCCGAGCATATCCAATTATTCCGAAGAAAACAATATTCATAGTTTGAAATCCTACCTTCAAAATATACTCCTCTCACTCAAAAAGTCAATATCGACCTAAAATAATGTCAGTATCACAATTGTATATATCGCTTTTATAATTTACAATCATCTTATACGAAAAGAACAAGCTCCCGACATATTAATGTATGGGAAGCTCTTTAAATAATAAAAATATAAGAAAGGTAATCTGCTATGAACAAATGGTCACGATTCAAATTCACTCCTAATCTTCCACTTGGGGCAAATGGTGAAAGAGTTACAGGAAGCAAGGCTCACATAGAGCTTTCAAAGGAAGCTGCCAAGGAAGGCATGGTACTTCTCAAAAATGAAAACAACGTACTCCCTCTTGCAGCGGGTTCTAAGGTAGCCCTGTTTGGAAAGGGTACTTTCGACTATGTAAAGGGCGGTGGCGGAAGCGGTGATGTAACCGTTGCATATATCCGCAATCTCTACGAAGGACTTAAGCTTCAAAAAGAGAAAATAAGCATATTTGAGGAGCTGTGCGATTACTACCGCAACGACATTAAAAACAGTATGCAGCCGGTGCTGTACCCGGCATGACTATAGAGCCGGATGTACCGGCTGGGCTTTTAAGCAAGGCACAGGCATATACCGACACTGCTATCATCTCAATCTGCCGCTACTCCGGAGAAGGCTGGGACAGAAAAAGAGTGTTATTGACCCAAACAACAAGGCTCTCTGGGACTACGAACGTGAGATGACCGAGAAGTCGGCAGAGCTTTTTAAGGATGGTGATTTCTGTCTCTCCGTAAAAGAAAAAGGAGATGATTGACACTGTAAAAGCCAGTTTCAAAAATGTAATCGTGATTTTAAATGTCGGTGGAATGGTTGATACATCTTGGTTTGCTGATGATAATCAGATTCAATCAGCACTGCTTGCCTTACAGGGCGGCATGGAAGGCGGACTCGCTGCCGCTGAGCTTCTCGTAGGAGATGGCAATCCTTCCGGAAAAACTGTCGATACATTTGCCAAATCACTCGACGACTATCCGTCTACTTACAATTTCCACGAGTCAAGAGACTATGTGGACTATACCGATGATATATATGTCGGATACCGCTATTTCGAGACAATTCCGGGAGCTGCCGAGAAGGTTGTATACCCATTTGGCTATGGACTCTCATACACCACATTTGATGTGGAAACTGTTTCTGCCGGCGTTGTGAATTCCAACTGTACGTCTGAGGCCAATAAGCTCTACGCAAAAGTCCGTGTGACAAATACAGGTAAATTCTCTGGAAAAGAGGTTGTTCAGGTATACATCGCTAAACCACAAGGAAAGCTTGGCAAGCCTGCAAAGGAGCTCGCAGCCTTTGAAAAGACAAGAGAACTGCAGCCGGGTGAATCACAGCTTATGATCCTCACATGGGAAATAAACGATATGGCATCATATGATGACCTTGGAAAGGTTAAAAAATCTGCATATGTACTTGAAGCCGGTTCATATGATATATACGTTGGAACGAGCGTCCGTGACGTGACAAAAGCTGATTACTCATATATATTAAATCATGATGTAATTACCGAGCAGCTTTCAGCAAAGCTGGTTCCTACAAGTCTGCCAAAGAGAATGCTCGCTGACGGAAGCTATGAAGCTCTGCCTCAAAGTGAGCCTGTTGACACCGACTACTCAGCTATTGGCAACATTGACCCTTCCCTGACAGAGGCTGTTGCTCCCTGTCAGAGAGCAATCCCATACTTCCGCTTTGCCGATGGCATGGCTAAAAACGGCAGTCACGACATCATGGATGTTGTGGAAGGACGTATCAAGCTTGATGAATTTGTATCAGAGCTTTCCATCGATGAACTCATTCATCTGCTCGGCGGACAGCCAAATACAGGTGTTGCAAATACCTTCGGTATCGGAAATATGCCTGAATACGGTATTCCTTCTGTCATAGCAGATGGTCCTGCAGGAGTGCGCATAGCACCTGAGGTCGGTATATGCACCACTGCGTTTCCATGCTCCACACTGCTTGCATGCACATGGAACCCGGATGTTTTAGAGGCTGTAGGACGCGCCGGCGGTGAAGAATTAAAGGAAAACAACCTTGCACTGTGGCTCACCCCTGCCATCTGTATTCACAGAAGTCCTCTCTGCGGACGTAACTTCGAGTACTACTCAGAGGATCCATTCGTCACCGGAAAGCTCGCAGGTGCCATGGTACGCGGAATCCAGTCCAAACAATGTCGGTGCTACACTCAAGCACTTTGCCTTGAACAACAAGGAAACCAACCGCAAAAACAGCGATTCACGCGTTTCAGAAAGAGCTGCCAGAGAAATTTATCTGAAGGCATTTGAGATGATTGTAAAGAATGATAATCCATGGGCTATTATGTCCTCTTACAATATGATAAACGGCTACAGAGCCTCTGAAAGCGAGGACCTTTTGACAGGAATACTGCGTGATGAGTGGGGCTATGAAGGAATGGTTACAACCGACTGGTGGACCTGTGGCGAGCATTACAAGGAGACAAACGCCGGAAATGATCTTAAGATGGGAAATGGATATCCTGATCGTGTAAAGAAGGCTTATGATAAGGGTGCCATCTCTCGTAGCGAGATGGAGACCTCTGTAAAACGTATATTAGGATTTATATTAAAGCTTGATTAAATTTTACTCTGTTTTATGTAAACCTACCCGGTTCATAATACCCGATACTTATTATACAAAAACAAAAAACGGACATGCAAAACTGCCATGTCCGTTTTTGTTTTATACACAATTTAAACTATTACTTTCCATAAATATTGTACTCAGGCACATCCACTCCATCTGCTCCGGCATAGTATGACATCTCCACCTCGTTGAGTCCTTTTTTCTTGTCAAGGATCACATTGTACTGGGATGAATATATAGCATCTCCATTTTTATTAAATCTGTATTCAATATTCACTCCCTCTTTACCTTTTAATGCCTTTCTTGGAATTTTTGCAAGGAAGATACGCTCACTGTCGGAAATCTTCTTCACCTCGACTGTATCCACCCATTTGAATAATACTGGTGCCGCCACTGTTGTATCATCCATGCTATAACTGTCGTAATCATAGTTGGCTGTGTCATCATCTTCTGTATCCTTTAACACATAATAGCCCATCTGTATGCTGTCCACGCCATCAAGACCGGTATCATTGTTGTTATAGCTGCCTGTATCGTAAGGCGAATATACATATAAAAGGATAAGCTGTGAGCTCTTTACCTCATCTATGCTATCTCTGAATAAATGTGCAGCCTTTATATGAGACACATTGAGCTGTCTTAAGCTGTCATTCGTCTCACCTGCCAGCTGTCTTGCATACATGGTGACCATACCCTTATTTTCCATAAAGTCTGCATCTGCCGCAAGCGCCGGGGATGCATCCGTGGAAAGTGACATCAGATATTTGTAGTCTGTATCCTCCATACATACTGTATTGTACTTTGCAACCAGATAATCAGGCCTTGCAAATGCAAGCACAAGATAACATACCCCGATTACTATTATTCCGTACCGAAATAGCGAAAAAGCAGGCTTACATATAGATAAAATCACTCCGAGCATAAACAGCGCTATCACTCCAAGTGCCCAGAACACACAAAGTCTGGTGGCTGTCAGCCCGTACTCTGACACATACAGTCCCATACGATATGCACTTGATGCAATCATGACATATGTGCATAAAGTTATTAAAATTAAAAATGCATTTAATATTTTATTTTTCCTGAACAATCCACTTCCGAGCAATACGATAACCACATTCAGTATACACACAAAAAGCAGCTGGAAAAAGCCTTCTCTCGCATACCTGGCGTAGGTATAGCCGCTTGGAAGCTGCATAAGTCCCCCGAACAGATACACAATCTGTATAAAACAGAAAAATACATATACCACTGATATAGTTGCAGCTACAGTGATACCAATTGCAGCCGGAAATGCCGGAGTCTCAACCGGTGCATCCGATATACGCTTCTTGCTCAGATACTTTATACCACAGTACGATGAGAAAAGCGCAAATACAAAAAAGAAATACAACCTTGCTCACTGTAAAGAAATTGATATCAGCAAATATTTTCTTTATTACTGAGGCAAAAACCGCATCCGCAGAGCACAGCAGCACCACTATCAGCACAACCAGAGGAAATGCAATTGCTATTCCGATAAACACATAAAGCATTCTGTGTTTTTTCACATGCCGCTCTCCGGCAGTTGCATTTGCACTGTCACCGACCACACTTTCACTGCCCATATTGTCACTATCCATGCGCTCATTTCTCATATAGTCGGCAATATCCATAAACGGCTCAGCTATACACCCAATCGCTCCAAACACTGCCTGAAATGCCGCAGTGATATACTTTATGAGCCCCCACTGTCTGTCATTGCAGAAATTGTGAAGCAGCATAAAAACAAGAAACACAAGTATCCAGCAAAAATTAAATCCTTGTATAATTTTATTACCGGTCAAGCCTGACGAAAGGCCTGTAAGTATCATCATCACACTGTACCATATAGTGAGTGGCTTTGCCTCTATATGAAGTATCTGCATACAATACAGGCTGTATACTCCTGTGACGATTGCAAACAACGTAACAAGTATTCCACCTGTATTCTCATACAGGAAAATGGTGTACAGCAGCGCATATATTATCGTAGGTATACATAGCCTGCCAAAAAAATCCGCGTTTCTCCTGCTTTGCTCACGCCGTCTTTGCTCCGCCTCCTGCTGCATCTTCTGCAGTTCGATACCTGACATCCCCATATGTGGCTGTGAAGTCTGTGGCGTGTTCTGTGAAAACTGTTGGGGATTCATGCCCCCGATATTATTATTGTCCATAGCTACCTCCTTACTCTCTATGTAGTTATTTTCTCATATTTTTCACTTACCAGCAAGCTAATTGTACTACACGCTTTTCAGTTTTGCAATATTTTTTTATCGTATCTCGATAATTTAGTTGTAATCGTTATAAATGTCAGGTAAATGTCACATTAAAAATGAGGAAATAGTAACCTGAGACGCGTAAAAAAAGTTGTTTGAAAATGTTAAGGCTTACTGATAAAACAAAAAATCGCAGATACCATATTATGGTATCTGCGACTATACTTATCTTATTTTCTCCTAAAGACACTCCAATGGATATTGACTTAATGCAGTCATAGAGTTTTATTTTAAACTACTGCTGCACATTAAACGCTTTAATTCCCGGATAAACTGCGCTCTTTCCCAGTTCCTCTTCAATTCTTAAAAGCTGGTTATACTTTGCAACACGCTCTGAGCGCGAAGGTGCACCTGTCTTTATCTGGCATGTGTTGAGTGCCACCGCAAGGTCTGCAATTGTTGTGTCGGCAGTCTCACCTGAGCGGTGTGAGCTGATTGCTGTATAGCCTGCCTTGTGCGCCATTTTGATAGCCTCAAGAGTCTCTGATACTGAACCGATCTGGTTTAATTTAATCAGAATTGCATTTCCTGCTCCAAGGCTTATTCCCTTTGCAAGTCTCTCAGTGTTTGTTACGAACAGGTCATCTCCCACAAGCTGTACCCTATCGCCCAGACGCGCAGTAAGCTTCTGCCAGCCTTCCCAGTCCTCCTCATCAAGACCATCCTCGATTGATATAATAGGATATTTGTCACAGAGCTTTGCCCAGTGCTCTATAAGCTCCTCTGAGGTGTACTCTGTGCCGGCCTTTGGCAGCTTGTAAAAGCCCTTGCCCTTTTCACTCTTCCACTCTGATGATGCAGCATCCATGGCAATCTTGAAATCCTTGCCCGGCTCATAGCCTGCCTTCTTTACAGCTTCAAGAATTGTCTCGATAGCCTCCTCGTCAGATTTGAGTGCCGGTGCAAATCCACCCTCGTCACCGACTGACGTGGCAAGACCGCGCTCCTTTAATATGGCTGCAAGTGCATGAAATACCTCCGCACACCATCTGAGACACTCCTTGAAGGAAGGCGCACCTACCGGCATAATCATAAACTCCTGCACGTCAAGTCCTGATGAAAGTGCATGACAGCCACCGTTTACAATGTTCATCATAGGTACAGGAAGTCTGTTTCCCGAGATACCACCTAAAAAATCTATAGAGAGGAATATCAAGTGATACAGCTGCCGCCCTCGCACACGCAATTGATACAGCAAGAATGGCATTAGCTCCAAGCTTAGACTTGTCCTTTGTGCCATCTGCCTCTATCATAGCCGCATCTATTGCATAGATATCACTTGCGTCCATACCTGTCAATGTGTCGTTGATTACAATATTTATATTTTCTACGGCCCCGGTAACACCCTTGCCCAGATATCTGCTCTTGTCTCCGTCACGAAGCTCAAGTGCCTCGAACTCTCCTGTTGAAGCTCCTGATGGTGCTGTGCCTCTTGCAACAGTTCCGTCAACCAGATAAACCTCTGCCTCAACTGTAGGATTTCCTCTGGAATCAAGTATTTCTCTGCCCACTACCTTTTCGATTTCTAAATAATTCATTATGAACCTCCTTATGTTTTTTCTGATTCAATTTTATCCTACAATACAGTTTCTCTATGTCATGATTGTAGGATTGAATGCATGCATCGATGATACCTTTTGACCCTTTAATCATAAAAATACATATGTGAAAGCCTGCCACATATGCATATATTTATAAATAAAGAAAAATGCTACACAGTTAGTTTAATCTAACTAATGTAGCATTTCAATAGTTCATAATGATAATATTTCCCAATTATAGAAATATTATGTTCTCACATATCATTTTAAATCTATACATCCTCAATCATTGCTTATATATAGCACATCTTTAGTTACTGTTGCTTGACACCACGCTGTCAAGCTATGCGCCATAGTGTTAATTATTGAGTGATTACAGCCCCTGCCTCGTAGAGGCATTTTTAATGGGCTGTAATCGTTGCTGGTCACACTGTTAGGTGTGAACAGCAACTATCTCGCTGCCTCAATCTCACGCGCAACATACACGCCGCTTGCCGACGCATGTGAAAGTGAATGTGTCACACCGCTTCCGTCTCCGATGATGTAAAGTCCCTTATATTTGCTCTCAAGCTTATCGTTAAGCTCTACCTCCATGTTGTAGAACTTGACCTCTACGCCGTAAAGCAAGGTATCGTCATTTGCAGTTCCCGGTGCTATCTTGTCGAGCGCGTAAATCATCTCAATGATTCCGTCCAGGATTCTCTTTGGAAGCACCAGGCTTAAGTCTCCCGGTGTAGCTGAAAGTGTAGGAGTAACGAGTCCTTCCTCAATACGCTTCTCATTGCTTCGACGCCCTCTCACAAGATCACCAAAGCGCTGTACAATTACACCGCCACCAAGCATATTTGAAAGGCGCGCGATGCTCTCACCATATCCGTTGCTATCCTTGAATGGCTCTGAAAAATGCTTCGCAACAAGAAGAGCAAAGTTCGTGTTTTCAGTCTGCTTGTCGGCTCCCTCGTAGCTGTGTCCGTTTACTGTTACGATGCCGTTTGTATTTTCATTTACCACGATGCCATGCGGATTCATGCAGAAGGTACGCACATTATCCTCAAAAAGCTGTGTTCTGTATACAATCTTGCTCTCATACAGCTCATCTGTCAGATGTGAGAAAATCAGGCCGGAAGCTCAACACGCACACCGATATCCACACGGTTTGACTTGGTTGGGATATCAAGGTCATTGCAGACCTTCTCCATCCACTTGCTTCCGCTTCTTCCAACTGAGATGATACAGTATCTGCTCTCATATGTGCTATCCGCTGTTTTTACTGCATATCCGGATACATTGTCTGTGTGAGCCTCTTGTAAACTACAATCATCAGCACCTGCCGTATTCTCATCATACAGCACCTCTACAGACTCAACAGGTGTATCGAAATAAAAATCCACCTTATCCTTCAGATGTGCATACATATTTTCCAGAACAACATAGTTTATGTCAGTTCCGAGATGTCTGACCGATGCATCCAAAAGCTTGAGCTTGTTCTGCATGCATACCTTTTTGAGCTTTGTGCCGGCTGTAGAATAAAGTTTTGTGCCCTCACCGCCGTACTTCATATTAATCTCGTCAACATATTCCATCAGATCAATGGCCGGCTGCTTGCCGATATGCTCGTACAAGGTACCGCCAAAATCATTTGTGATATTATATTTTCCGTCTGAAAAAGCACCTGCTCCGCCAAAACCGCTCATAATAGAACAGCTCTTGCAGGAAATACAGCTCTTTATTTTCTTTCCGTCGATAGGACATTTTCTCTTAGCAAGCTCATGTCCTGCCTCAAAAACCGCTATTTTGCAGTCAGGATTCTTCTCTATAAGCTCATATGCTCCGAAGATACCTCCCGGTCCTGCTCCAATGATTATCACATCATAATTATTCATCTATCAATTGCCTCCCATAATACGTTACTGTTTGTACGCCCAATGGCGCACGCCAATCACTTATGATACTATATTTTCTCCATTATCGCAAGAGCAATCTCTATATTCCAGCAAATCTCCCGGCTGACAGTCAAGTGATTCACATAGCTTTGCAAGCGTGGATACCTTGATTGCCTTTGCCTTGCCGTTTTTAAAATTGATATATTTGCCATGGTGATTCCCACACGCTGCGACAGCTCCGTAACGCTCATCTTTCTCTTTGCAAGCATTACGTCTATGTTAAAAATAATCTCGCCTTCCATGTATCTCTCCCGCTCAAATAAAACTGTAGCGCACACGCTATATTGTCAAATCACTCTGCTCCTGCAGATCTGCGGCCTTTACCACAAGATGTGACAAAACCGCCGCCACGACCGATGCCACAACACAGGCAAACACTATGAACACAAGAGCCAGTATCACCCCCGGATGATTCACATATATCCTCCACATGCAGACATTCACAACAAAAAAATACAATGCATCAAACAGAATTATTTTCGATGCCAGCTTTATATGTCTTGCATTCTCAAGGAAAACGACCTGTCTTTTCCGATATTTACAGCAACTCTCCAGCCCAGATACAATATAATATAGCACGGAATTGCACTGATGATAAACAGTACCAGCCATGGTATATACATATCAGAAATCTGCGGATCAGACGCAATAAGCACATGCCCTATCCATGGTATGGCAACCGCACAGACCACTAATCCGCAAAGTGCTACCGCTATTATTACTATCTTTAACCATTTTTCAAGTTCTTTTTGTCTCATTTATTCACCTTGCTTCTCATTGAGAAGTCCATACTCTGCAAGAAGCTTTTTTTGATACACCTTATCCTTTGAAGCTTTCTGCAATTCATCATATTTGCCTTCTGGACAATAAAATCTGATTTGATTATATTCTAACATATATGATTTAGCTCAAGCTGCCTGAAAACAACAATATAATGTCTTACAATTTTCTGATCAGATATAGTTTTTTCATTCATAAAATATTCTTTAAGTTGACCTTGTCATATAATGATAAACATACTCCTTATTTTTTTAAACCAAAAATACGCAACAGAAAAGTCTGTTACGTATTTTGACTTTTTATTAAAAACATAATAATCTGATGAAGGCTGCTACTATAAGAATTAATGCTGCCACTTTTTGTTTTTTCTGCAATATATGACCTTGCATCCGGTACATAGGTTTTCTCCCAGATTGAGTATGACACATCCACACCCCACTACAAACATGCAATATATCTTAATACGCCTGCGAATTCATACAATCAGTGAAAAAACATTATAATAATCCATACTATATAAAAACAGCATTAAAACTAAGTACTTTAAAAATAATTGAATCTTCTTCATGGCAAATCCCCCCAGGTTGCTATTAAAATATATAATTCTGCATCATTAGTGCTTCCATAAATAGCTTCCTTCACTTATATAGACGCAATCCACGCTTATATACTAACAAAAACCAAGAAATTTTTCAATCTCTACTTTATCACCACCGCAATTACATAATCCTCAAGCTCACTTTATCACCACCGCAATTACATAATCCTCAAGCTCACGAAATACTACCCTTTTTTCATAAGCCTCCATCGTCTTATCATCCAGTTCCCCCGAAAAGCCTGTACCGACAAGCTTCATTATCGCCTCATACTGTGTCCAGTATTTTGTAAGCTCAATCTGAAATGCATCAGATTCATTCTCAAAGCCTTCGAGTCTGTCAAGCTGCTCATTTCGCATTATACGCTTTGCCACTTTGTAGCTCATGCGCTTTGTATGCTCTATGTCCACACCAACAGGTCTGTCTGATATTGCAAGCACCACATATGGGCCGCTGTGTGCCAGATTAAAAAAGCTGCGCTCTCATTCTTATATCCTGCTGCTATTTCCGGCTTGCCATGCTCATTTCTGACAAGCTGTTCATCCGATGATATCCCCAGATATTTGTAGAGCATGTATCCCGCCAAAAGCTCCTGATTTGCTGTGCCACACAGCCTGTTGCTGCCTGTTTTTACACCTTTTTCTGAAATAGTTGTGTATTTATCCACATAATAGGCAGACACATGTGGAATTATCTCCTTCTGCCGGCCTGCGATGGAATCCGTTTTTTCTATAAAAATCTGACAGTTATTGTCTATTTTCCATACCATCCCAAGTCACCTTTCTATAACTCCAACCTTCCACTGCCTTCATCAAAATACAACTAGTATTATAAATTACCCATATGATATCTGCAGCTTATACTAATTATCCCTACGATATCTGCAGCTCATACAGCTTCCTGTATATGCCATCCTGTTCCAGAAGCTCCCTGTGCGTACCGCGCTCACATATGCGTCCCTTGTGCATGACCATGATGCAGTCGGCATGCTGGATAGTGGAGAGACGGTGCGCAACCATGATTGTTGTTCTGCCATCCATGAGCTTTTCGAGTGCCTCCTGTATGAGAATTTCTGTCTCTGTATCTATGTTGGCGGTTGCCTCGTCCATGACCAGTATGCTCGGATTGTGGGCGAGTGTCCTTGCAAAGGACAATAGCTGACGCTCTCCTGCCGAAGGTCGCACCACGCTCCGTAACCGGCTCGTGATAGCCCTGTGGGAGCTTTTCGATAAAGTGTGAGGCATTTACATATTCTGCTGCCGCCTTCACCTGCGCATCCGTGATATTGTCATCATTCAGGCGGATATTGTACGCCACATCCCCCTCGAATATAAACACATCCTGCTGCATCTGACCGATTGCACTGCGAAGCTGCTTTTTGCTAAGCTGTCTGATATCGATGCCATCAATGTAGATATGTCCCTTTTGTATATCATAATACCTGCCTATAAGATTTAAAATGGATGATTTTCCTGCTCCGGTTGCGCCGACAAAGGCCACCTTCTCACCCGGATTAATGACAAATGAGACATCCTTAAGCACATAGTTTTCGCCGTCGTAGGCAAACCAGACATGGTCAAATTCAATTTTTCCGGTGATTTTATCCGGCTGCTTTGGATTTTCGACCTCAGGAATAAATTCATCCTCATCCATAACCGTAAATATCTTCTCTGCTGATGCAATTGATGACTGCAGTGTCGAAAACTGCTCTGCAAGTTCCTGTATCGGGTCGAAAAATGACCTGATGTAATTCGAAAAAATATACAGAGTGCCGACCGAAATAATCTCATCAAACACATTTCTGCTTCCGAACCACAGCACTATCATCAGTGACAAAATGCTCAGAATATAGATAAGCGGACGGAATACCGCATACATGAGCATCTCCCTGTAAAAAGCCTTGTAGAGCTTTGTATTTTTATCATGAAATTCCTCAAACTTGCGCTCCTGTCTGCCAAATATCTGTATAATTTTCATTCCCGAAAGATGCTCGGACAAAAATGTATTGATGTCCGTCAGGCGCGTACGGTAAAGCCTGTAAATATTTCTGGCAATTTTCTGGCACAGCACTGTAAGACCAATTACAAGCGGCATCAGCACAAATGATATCGCAGCAAGCCTCACATCAAGCACGAGCATAACGCCTGCAAGTCCCACTATTTTTACAATATTTCTGAAAAGCTGTACGAGAATGCCCGAATACATCTCATTGAGAGCCTCAACATCATTGGTCACACGGGTTACAAGCTTTCCAACCGGCGTGATATCAAAATACCTGCTGCCAAGAGACTGGATATGTCTGTATAGGTCCTTTCTCATCTGAAGAATGATATTCTGGCCTGTTTTCTGCAGTATCCAGGTCTGAGCGATGTTGAATGCAAAGCTTAAGGCAAGTACAACCGCATATTTGATAGCTGTGGCAATTATTACATCATAATCCCCATTTGCTCCAAAAGTATCAATTGCATCTCCCACCAGCATCGGCCTGTAAAGGTCAAAGGCTGTCAGTCCCAAGCACCAGCAGAAGGGCAAAAATCACCCAGTGGGCATACGGCTTCATGTAGGCTATGAGGCGCATTGTGGAGCTTTTTTATTCATTTCTTTTTTACTTATATTTTTACTCGAATTCATACTATAATCTTCTCTGTTATTTCGTAACTATTCATCGTCAAATCTGCATAGCAACGCTTTTCAAGCACTTTAACTGCCAAGCTCACTCTCAAGCTGCTGCTTATGACTGAGATCAGCGTAAAAACCGCCAAGCTCAAGCAGCTCTTCAGGAGTACCATACTCTGTCAGTTTTCCGTCAGAAAGCACTGCCACATGGTCAGCCTTCTGCAGTGTGGAAATCCTGTGGGCAATCACTATGGTTGTCTTGCCCTGTCTGGTTTCCATGAGGTTTTCAAGTATCTGCTCCTCTGTATCGGTATCGACAGCAGAAAGCGAATCATCCAGTATGAGGATTGCAGAATCCTTTAAAAGTGCTCTGGCTATCGAGCTTCGCTGCTTCTGGCCTCCCGAAAGTGTCACTCCGCGCTCTCCAACCATGGTCTTGTACTCATCCGGAAAGCCCATGATATTATCGTGTATACACGCGTCCTTTGCAGCCTGTTTTACCGCATCAAGAATTGCCGGGTTGTCGGCAATCCTGTCCTCAAGACCAAATGCTATATTCTCCTCGAGTGTGTCGGAAAACAGGAAATTCTCCTGTGGCACATATGAGATATCACGGTGTAAAACCGCCAGCGGATAGTCTGTTATCGGGCGGCCATCCAAAAGTATCATGCCGTTTTCACAATCATAGACTCTAAGCAAAAGGTCGGCAAGTGATGATTTTCCACTTCCGGTACGTCCTAAGATACCAAGCATCTCGCCCTGCTTCACATGTATGCTCACGTCTGAAAGCACCGGCTTGGTGCCGTCAGGGTATGTGAAGCTGAGGTGGCTAAGCTGTATATCGCCATGTATTTGTATTTTATCATAAATACCATCAGCTAAATTATCTGTATTTCTGCCTGCCATGCCATCATTTTCTATTACATTTTCCGGTGGCACCATATCGACAATATCAGGCTTTTCCTCGAAAATAGTCTGGATTCTGCCCCATGCCGCAGCCGCCTGGGAAAATGTGTTGATGCAGTCGCCTGCCGCAATCATAGGCCACACAAGCATATCGATGTATGAGTTGAATGCCACGAACTGGCCTATCGAAACCTGTCCGTCAAGCACCATCCTGCCACCTGCAATGAGTGTCACTATCACGCTTATTCCGATTACGGCATCCAGCGTCGGGCCAAAGACAGCGCGAAGCTTTACCACGGCAAGATTTTTCTCCCTGCTGTTCTCGCAAGCCTTTTCAAACTGCTTAAAGTCCTCTTCCTCCTGCGCAAATGCCTTGACCACGCGGATACCGGCAATGCTCTCCTGCACCTTGTCAGACAGATAGGAGAAAGCATCCTGCCTTTTCACCTGACGTTTCTTTGACTCTATTCCATAAAAATAGCAGCCGATTGCAATGAAAATAAGTGGAATAAAAGCAAATAATGTCAGCTTAAAATCCACGTATACTACCATTTTGACAAGCACCATCACCGTCATGATTACCGCGTCAAACACGGTGATGACAGCCATTCCGGTTCCCATCCTGACAGCCTGTAAATCGTTAGTGAAATATGCCATAAGATCTCCTGTCTTGTGGCTGTTATAATAGCGCGCTGAGAGTGTCTCCATATGCGAAAACATATCATCGCGCAGTCTGTATTCTATTCCTCTTGATGCTCCTATGATGAAATATCTCCATCCAAAGCGCCCCGCCATGATTATCAGGCCTGTTATCAATATCTTAAATATAATGCCGCCCACGCCCGCCATATCAAGCTTTCCTGCAGTGATTCCGTCGATTATCTCCCCAATAAACTGCGGAATGTACAGATTTGCAAGGTCTACTGCAAGAAGCACAAAAATGCCTATCGCATAGTGCCATTTGTATGCAAGCAGATATGGGCACAGCGAGTATTTTTATCGTTCATGTTATTCCTCCGTATTTTAAATGCCACTGTATGGCAAGCATGCGACCGCATGGTTAGCCCGGCATGCGGCCATATGCTCTCTAGGAGCTAACGCTACACTGTTTAGAGTCTGTAGAATTATGCCTGTAGGTTTTCTATGCTCGACGAAACCGGCATTTTTGCCAAAATTAAGCCGGTTCAATAACGCGTCCATGGCAAAGAATAACGCCTTGCCCCGGCGTCCATGCCGGTGCATTTCTGGTTACCAGGGCATAATTCTACAGACTCTAAACAGCTTCGCTAGTCGCTCTACGAGAGTATATAGCCGCCTCCCGGACTAACCACGCTACATTCCACATCTACCTCCACAAGTCTGCTACGAAATACGTGAGTGCAGCCCATGTATACACAGAATAGTATATGCCGTGCTCGTCCACTCCATCCTCAAGTATCTTCTTCGCCTGCGCCTTAGTCAGAAGGTCGAATCCGTCAAAGAGCTCGCCACCCACTGCGCCCTCCTGCGACATTCCATTAAGGCTATCGCGGTTAAGTACAATCTTTACAAGGGCGTTACTTTCATCTGTCATGCCCGGTGTACTGAAAAGACATGGATTGATTATCGAAACCTCATCTTCTTCTGTTACTTTAAGTCCGGTCTCCTCATGAAGCTCACGCATGGCAGTTTTATAAGTGGCGCTGTATTATTCTTATCCACGGTGCAATCCTCCGGATCAATAAGTCCTGCAGGTACGCTGAGCAGGTACTGGACCTGTCGGATAGCGGAACTCGCGGTTCATTAACAGACATGGCTCATGACCTGATTTCTCGTCATCATCTGACGGATTCCATATCACCACGCAGCTCACCGCATCCGGAAGCATTTTCTTGAACTCCTCTGTGGATTTGGCGGCCACAAGGTCTTCTTCAGCTCTCCTTGTGGCATTATAATAATGCCTGTCCTCTTGGTACTGAAGGTCAAACACCTTTATAAATTTTGATTCAAATAAGCTTTTTTATTTTCATAAATTTTTGTCTCTTTTCATTAAACCTTTAATGTGCTCAGATACTCCTTCTGCTGTGGCGTGATGCGATAGCTCTCACGAGCTTTTTGTATCGCCTTGTTGTGGCTCCAGCTATCCATAAGCCTTTCCTGCAGTATCGGCAGCACTGCATCATACTGCTTTGCAAGTGCCGTAGCGATATACCACGCCTTCATCATGTTTACATAATACTCCTTGGAACGGATTTTTGCCACATCTAAAGCATATTTTATATCAAAATCCTCATCGAGATATAGGCGCATCAAAGTGCCAATGCCATACCTGACGGTGTAGGGCTTATCCGAATCCAGCCACTCATATACATGCAAAAGAAGCTCATTTTTGTGCTTTTTGAACACAGCCGGCACACCACTGTCGCAGGTCGCCCAGTTGTCTATGTATGGCAGGAATGCTTCCAGATAATCCAATGCCGTATCATAATCCTTCATCTGCATAATCAGAAACATATGCAGGTTATTTTCCTCATAGTAGTAATGTGGCAGAGTATTTAGAAACTTTTCCACATTGTCACAGTCATTTTCCTTCACTGTATTACAGAACCGTTTCTCTTTTTGAACCGACAAAAGAGCCTGCTGCCACGAGCAAGCTCCTTTGCGTACTTTCTAAGCACCGGGACTCTTATTCCTATTATGCGTTCTTTTTTCAATATTGGGCATAAGCCTCGCATGAAATTCCCTGTAATTTTTATCCTGCAGCGCAAACAGATTGTCTAATTCTGCCAACAAATTTTTCCCTCCGTAATAACAGGATACCTGATAAGCAGCTTCTCATCAAGATTCTCCCTGTTCATGTCTACCGCTGTGATCTGGCTATTGTCATATGTGGTGTAATAGTAGATTCCCTTGTCGCAGTTGCAGCATGAGGTGTAGAGCGTAATCTCATATTTGCCCTCTGTCACCTCGCACAGCCTCTCTGCTGGTCCACAGAGCCTAATATGTGGAAGAACTGGCTCACACTTGCATTCTCACTGTCATCCGATTTGGAGTTTTGCTTTGTGAATGCCACACGTACAAAGCGTGACTGCGATGATAAATCTCCCGGCAGTCCCAGGCCTCCCATTCCGCGGCTGTATGCACTAAGCTCCACTCCCGGTGCAAATGTATTTTCAGGCTGCTTTGTGGATAAGCCTCTGTAATTATTGAGTGCAGCCATCTGATATGTGAATGGCGGATTGTTTGTTGAGCACACCTACCGGATTGTCGTAAACATGCATACCGTCTGCCATCGACTCCACCACAATGCACTCATTTTTGTCGGCTATAATCCAGTGAAGCTGTGCAACCGGAAGCTGACTGCTAAATGGTGTATCTACCAGCAAAATACGATTTAATTTTTCCTTTGCATCCGCTACCGTAGCGCATAGTGACAGTATCCACGGTATAAACTCAAACTGTGCCACCTTTGTCTTTGCAATGCCGCATATGCCATTCTCGCATGAGCTGTTTTCGTCTGCTGCCGCATACGCTGCATTTCCCACGAAATTCAGTCCTGCCATACCGAGTCCCTTTTCATTTATACCATCATAGTAAAGAGGATAGTCACCTGCCACATGTGCCATTCCAATGATTGCATAATGGTTTTCAAGCTTTCCCGAATGCCTGAAATCAAACACATAGTTTCGCGGTGTTACCGCAATCTCATCTCCATATGAAAATTCGTAGTCGAGTGTTCTTCCAAAATAGAAATCCTTTGTTTTATAAGTTGCTGCTGTACACATAATTATGACCTCCTTGTTATGCTGCCATACTTAATCAGTATCTCTTAAATTGTAGAGTACTATACATCATATTTGCAATTATTTCAAGCAACACGCCCCTGAAGTATTTGAACAAAAGCAACAGCCGGTCTGATAACCGGCTGCTGCCCTAATAAGTGCTGTGCTATTCCTGTATTATGCCTGTTTATTGTCCTGCTCATTATCAAGTGCGATAAGCTTTGCAATGATTTCCTCGCATATCTGTGTGACATTCTTGCCATCTGTAGCGACTGTTACATCTGCCACCGCCTCATAGCGCTCCTTTCGCTTTTCCATAAGGCCACTGATATACTCAACATTCATGTTGCCGTTTAGTATAGGGCGCTCGTCACTATCCTTCGCTCGCTCGTAGATAGTCTCAGGCTTTGCTGTAAGAAGAACTACACGGCCGTTTTTCTTCATATGATCTGCGTTTTTCTCTCATGACAACACCACCACCACAGGAAACGATGGTCTGCTTTCTCTTCTGAAGCTCTATAAGTGTGTTGCTCTCTAAGTTTCTGAAATATGCCTCACCGAACTCATCAAATATTTCTGAAATTGACATGCCACGATTCTCAACAATCATCTGATCCATCTCGACACGATCCATCTCGAGCTTATCCTTTAATTCTCCTGCTACAGTGCTTTTTCCCGCACCCATGAAACCAATCAGGAAAATATTGTAATCGAAAAGGCTCTTTGCCTGGATCCTGCGGCTGTTCTTCATGATATATTTGAAAATATCAAGAATCTCTTCCTCGAACTCATTATCGCCAAGTTTTTGTGCCAGTGCATCCGTCTGCTTTTCTTCTCCTGCTCCGGCTGTAAGATTGGGATTCCTGTTGCCTTCTTGTAAGATATAATCTCCTGGATATGAGACATTCTGACTGCAAGCTGCTTAATTATTATATCGTCACATTCTCCAATCTTTGCGCGGATTTCCTCGATTTTGTCCATGGTGTGTCTCCTTACTTATGTGTGGTTTTCATATTGGATTTTGATATTTAATCTAAATATCGTCAAATTATAATTATTATAACTTCACGTTATAGTATTTCGCATTTTTGATAACCACAAATTTCTTAGTCATAGTATAACAAGACTTTACCAATTTATCAAGCAAAATATTTTAATGCTTTAAAGTGTTATTGTGTCAGATATGCATCCACAATATCAGACGACACATTTTTCTCAATCGATTCATATATCGGCTGACACTCCTTGCGAATCTGCTCATGCACTTCATCGCTTAAGGTGATGATTTGTGTGCCGCTATCCTCGATTGTCTTTATCTTTGAGGCAATCCTCTCGTCAGACTGCTCTCTGGCGTACTGTTTCGCTGTCTCGGCTGCCTCACGGATAATCTGCTGCTGCTCATCTGTCAGTCCTTTCATGAACTCCTCGCTTACTATGAGAGATATCAGATGTGGCAGATGATTTGTCTCCACTACATAACCCTGCTGCTCATAGAGCTTATTGGATACGATTACCTCGTATGGGTTTTCCTGCGCATCTATGGTGCCCTGCTGTAAGCCGATATACACCTCCGAGAAAGTCATAGGTGTCGGGCTTGCTCCGAGCGCCTTCCAGTATGCCATATGATAAGAGTTTTCCATTGTACGGATTTTCTGACCCTTAAAATCAGCAAGGCTTTCTATATTCTTTTTGTTTGTTGTCATGACACGGAAGCCCTGGTCTGCATATCCCAAAAGCTCGTAGCCACCGTCATTGTAGACCTGCTGCATGAGCTTCATAAACCTTTGGATTGTCCACATGCTCACGCACTTCATCAATGCTGTCAAAGAGTGCCGGCATATCAAATACTGCAGTATCCTTCATGAAAGTTACCTGGGGCGCAGTGTTCTGCACTACAAAAGGTATATCTCCATCCTTGCATGACTCGAGAAGCTCTCTGTCTCCACCCAGTACACTGTTTGGATACACACTGATTTTCATTTTGCCATCGCTTAATCTGTCCACTTCATCGGCAAATTTCTCTGCATATATCTGTGTCACGGTGTCCTCAGGACTTGAGCTGCCGAGAGGCCATGCGTAGCGCTGTACCCCGGCATCCTTAGCTACGGCCTGCGAGCCTTCACCAGCTAAGCCGCACGCGGCAAGTCCTACTGTAAGCGAAAGTATCATCATGACGGCAGCTGTTCTTCGCCACAATCTATATTTGCTATACGATTTACGCGTTTTATTATATTTACCAGCTTTTTTACATAAAAACAAGCCAAATCTACTCATATTTTTCTCCAATTACAACTGTGTGCCTAAATGTCCTACAATCATCATTAAATCTGCTTATACCTGTTATTACATATTTCTGTACCGAATAGTTACTATTTCTCTATAATAAGCACAGACTGATTGCCGGAATAAATGTAAGCAGCAGAAGTGCCAGCAGGAAATATCCTATCATAGGCGCCGCCTTCTTTGCTATCCGCATGACCGGAACATCCGTCAGTGAGCTTGCCACAAACAGGTTTACTCCTATCGGCGGTGTCACAAAACCAATTGCAAGGTTTACGATCATTACCACACCAAAATGGATCGGATTCATTCCAATGCTCTGCACGATAGGAAGCAGGATTGGGCTTAAAATAAGTATAGCCGGTGTGGTATCCATAACCATTCCAACAATGAGCAGGAACACATTTATCACAATAAGAAGCACTATCTCATTTGTAAAATGTGCGAGTATCCATGCGCTGACTGTCTGTGGCACCTGCATGAGTGTGAGCACGCGTGAAAACGCGGTCGATGCGGCAAGTATAAACAATATAGGTGCGTATGTCTTCATCGCCTCCACCATGATGCCCCATATCTCTTTTACCTTTATGGATTTGTAAATAAAAAGACTTACAAAAAGCGCATAAAATACTGAAATCACCGCAGCCTCTGTAGGCGAAGCTATACCGGCGTAAATGCATCCAAGTACTATAACCGGGCTCTAAAAGTGCCCATATACTGTCCTTCAATATACTAAAAGACCCTTGCTTCTAAGCTCAGAGACCTTTGCATTTATCTTTTCCTTGTCCTCTCCATAGCGCTTGCAGTGATAATATGCATAAAACATAAGAAGCGCTCCTATCAAAAGTCCCGGAATGATTCCTGCAAGAAAGAGATCACTGACCGACTCACCGGTTGCCATCGCATACATGATAAAAGGTATGCTTGGCGGTATGATGACTCCGAGTCCTCCCGCAACCGCAACAATTGCCGTTGAAAAATCCTTTTTGTAGCCCAGCTCCATAAGAAGCGGAATGGTCATACTTCCGACAGCCGCAACAGTTGCAGGCGCAGAGCCGGAAATCGCTCCATAGAACAAGCAGGTGATGATAACCGCACATGGGATTCCTGCGGTTCTTTTTCCTATAAAATACACAAAAACATCAAACAATTTTTGTGAGATCTTACCGTGTGCCATAAGGATTCCGGCAAGCACAAACATAGGCACCGCTAAAAGCGGGAAGCTGTCTATACCACCGAGCATAGAGCGGATAACATAGCTGGCACTGGCTGTAAAAGATGAGTCAAACGCGCCCGGCAGCACTGCCACTATTCCCAGGGAAATAGATACCGGAATAGCAATGACCAGACATATCACAAATAATATAAAAACTACTGCTGCTGACATCTATTTCTCCTTTCTCTTTTCAGCTTTACTATGAATTGCTTCAATATCCTCCACAAGCTCTTTCTCGCGGTAAGTATCTTCGACAACAGCTTCCTCTATAACCGAGGCAATACTGCCCTCCTCAAGAAGCTTGTTTTCTTTTCCCAGAACAATCTTCCACTCGCCAAACCATCTCTGCGCAATGCGGAAGGCCGTGATTATGAAGCATACAAACGGTGCAGCCTGCACATAGTACATAGGGATACCGCAGGCAGGACTTACCTGACCGCTTTCTATCGTATTTTTCAGATATATGAATGAATACGGTATCAGATATACGAAAAACACAAACTCAACTGTTAGATTGAGTACCTTCCAGAACGCTTTTCCTCTCCGTGGAAAAAGCTGTATAAACTGGTCTATCTTTATGGATATGCATTTACGTGTGCAAAGGCTGACACTCAAAAATGCCGACCAGATAAACAGGTATCTTGTGATTTCCTCCGACCATGATAGTGACATGCCAAGAACGTATCTGGAAAACACCTGAATACCCATGATAAGAGTCATCGCAATCAGGAAAATGACCATTAAAAATTCTTCTAGATATTCATCCAGATAGTGCAGTATTTTCTTCATGGAATATCCCCTTTCCGTGAATAATTATACGTATTATTTTACTGAATTATTACTGTTTTTTCACGTAAATATTCACAATTTTATATATTACTATTTGTTATCATCTTCAAAAATGGCGTCACAGCACATAGTTTACAGATGCCGAGGCGCCATTTTATTTTATCGCATGGTTTTATACAAGCTTTTCTTACATGCTCTTATGAAGTAATCCAAGTACCGTAGACAGATCCTCTACTCCCATCTGTCCGGGTGCAGAAGCTTTCTTTGCGGCACCGAATGTCATTGAAGATCCGAATACCTCACCGCAGAGACGGCTTATAACACCTGTGCCTGCCATTGACATTGTGATGATTGGTCTGTCAGCGTAATCTGTAACCATTTCCTCTGTAGCTGAAAGAAGTGTGAGTACGTCTCGCTTATTCTGTGGCATAACTGCAATCTTAGGGATATCAGCTCCCATATCCTGCATCTTGCGAAGTCTGTAAACAATATCAGACTGTGCAGGAGTCTTGAAGAAGTCATGGTTTGAAGCGATAACTCTTGCACCTGCAGCATGTACGCCGTCGATGATTTTCTTTACAATCTCATCGCCTGTAAAAATCTCTACATCTACAAAATCAACGTATCCTGTCTGGGCAGCTTTGATATTAAGCTCTGCATAAGCCTCTGCCTCGATAGCTTTCTCTCCGCCCTCTTTTGAAGTACGGAATGTCATAAGGATTGGAATATTTCCAAGAGCATCACGAAGCTCCTTTAATACCTCCTCAACCTTGTCAAACTCGAATACATTCTCGAACCAGTCAACACGCCACTCAACCATATCAACAGGGATAGAGTCGAATGTCTTTGCCTCTGCGATGATGTCGTCTTTTGTAACTCCTACGATAGGAACGATGATTTTTGGTGCGCCTGCACCGATTTCAATATCTCTTACCTTAATGGTGTTCATGATTTTTTCCTTTCTTACCTTGTATTAGACTGTATGATAATTATACTCCCCAGTATAATGTAACGTATTAATCCTCTTTAGACAGCTCTACCATCTTAGTATAGCGCAGGTTTACGAATAATCCAAGTACCACGCCGATTGCTGTGAGCACGATGTTCATTACCATAACCTGTGACGGCTGCATCTTTGATGCTGCTGTAAGGATTGTGTAGTTGCACAGGGAAGATGCGATCATAACAAGTGCTGTTACCGTTCCTTTGATCTTCGGGAAAAGCATATTACATACAGATGTTGCGATCTGTAAAAGTCCACCTGCCCCTGCCCATCCGATGATGAATGCACCTGCGATCATGAGTGGCTTTGTCTGTCCGACTAACACTACTACCATTGTTGCAAGGCAGATTACAGGGTAAACAAGGATAAATCTGACGTCCTTGATTTTTCTTGTTAAAAGTGCAGTTACGATAAGAGCTATCATGGTTCCTGCTGAGTAGTATGACTGCATAACTGACGGATCAGCCCAGCCTACGTTCTCTTTTGCAAAGTTCTGTGCACAGTTTAGCCATAACTGAAAGGTTCCTGTACATGTGAATCCAATGATAATCATTGCGATTGACTCAACAGAAAATGTGTGTGCTTTAAGCTTGCGATAAGTCCTTCTTTCTTTCCCTCTGCCTTTGCATCGGTATCAGGAAGCGGGAAGATCATTACTAATACTAAAAAGTACAATGTAGATGATTCCACATCCGAAGAACAGTGTGTTGTATGATGTAAGTCCTGCTGCTGTTGTAGCAACTGTCATACCAAGTACGAATGGTAAAAAGCATCTGTGCGATAGCGATGAAGAATTTGATTCCCATTGTTGCAACACCCGGTGCTTTGTAAATAATCTCTGATACTGCAGGGTAAATTCCTGTATCAAGGAATGAGTTTGCAATACCGCCAATGATAGCACAGATATAAGCAATCTGGTATCCACCATGTGTTCCTGCATTGAATGCAAGGGCAAGTCCAATCAGGTAGATAGCATAAGAGCCGCTTCCGATTGCTGTTGAGATACGGCGTCCGAGCTTATCTGATAAAGGTCCTGCAAACGGAAGTGCGATAAGACGTCCAAGTCCCAGGGCTGCTGAAATAGCTGTGATAGCCATAACCTGCACTCCCCATGAAGCTGCAAGAGCTTCCTTGATCACTGCCTGTCCTAAAATAGAACAGCCCACTCCGTGTATAAAGTAGTTTAAGTAAAGGATTAATGCGCTAGGTAAATATTTTTTATTCATCAGTGTTCTCCTTAATTTCTGTCAAAATAATTCAATGTAATTTAATTTCTGTGGCTGATTAATCATCATATCTGATGTTTAATACTTCCTTCATATGCTCGATTGGCATATCTTTTCCTGTCCAGAGTTTGAAGGCTGCTGCTCCCTGGAAAAGCATCATTCCAAGACCGTTCATTGTCTTGCAGCCCACCTCTTTTGCCATAGAACGCATCTTTGTCTCAAGTGGAGAGTAAGGTACGTCAATTACGATAAGCTCAGGACGGAAGAATGATTTGTCAGGTACTACAGACATTCCCTCGAGCGGCTTCATGCCAACACCTGTTCCGTTTACGAAGATGTAGGAATCAGCCATCTCTTCTCTAAGCTTCTCCTTGTCATCAAGGTCGTAAAGAGTAGCTTTGCAGTCTGTCTTTTCATTGATCTTTCTTACTGTATCCTCAGCGTTTGCCCAGAACTTGTCATGGATGTTGAAGATTGAGATTTCCTTGACACCGTCAAGTGCTGCCTGAATCTCGATAGCTGTAGCAGCTCCGCCTGCTCCTGCGATTGTCATCTTCTTTCCGATAACATCGATGTCGTTATCCTTGAGCGCCTGCATGAAGCCGATACCGTCTGTGATGTGTCCTGTGAGTACTCCGTTCTCGTTTACTATTGTATTTACAGCTCCGCAAAGCTCCGCTGCCGGTGAAAGCTTGTCTAAGTACTGTCCTACAACTGTCTTGTTTGGCATTGACACATTAGAGCCTACAAGCTTTAATGCTCTGATTCCCTTAACCGCATCCTCAAGAGTGTTGTTGTCAACCTCGAATGCAAGGTAAGCATAGTCAAGTCCTAAATATGCAAATGCCTCATTGTGCATTGCCGGTGAACTGGAATGTCTGATTGGGATAAGCCATTAATCCGATAAGCTCTGTGTGACCTGTGATTCTCTCTGCCATGATTAAATCTCCTTCATTTTTAAATGTAATAATATTGATTATTCGTATTTTATTTAGCTATGTTTTCCACGATGCCCACTTCGTTAAAAACTTAACAACCTTTGATAATGATATTATAACGCATTATTTTCGGTACTTCCAATGCTTATTTTGTTATTTTTTAATAGCATTACTGTACTAATCATGTTATAATATGCACATATTTAGGCTATAATATTTGTAATTCATAGACTATATCTATTATTTTATGGAGATTTATGCATGACGCTCAATCAATTGGGTTATTTTTACCAAGCGGCAGTTCTGGAACACTTCAATCAGGCTGCCGAAAAAATGAATATCACAGAGCCAAGCCTCAGCCGTTCGATAGCTGCTTTAGAGGACGAACTTGGCGTCACTTTGTTTGAAAAGAGAGGCAGGAATATAATACTGACCAAAGGCCGGGGAGATTTTTTTAGAACACGTGTCTACTATTCTGGACGATGTAAAGAGAGCCGAGAACAAAATGCACCAGATTGCAACCGACGGCGGTCACATCGATATCGCCTACGTATCACCTCTTGCAAAGGTGTTTATCCCAACTATCGTGCGCTCTTTCCTCACCGAAAAGGAAAATAAAAATATCACGTTCAATTTCTTTCAGGACATCACCTCTGTGAATATTGAGGGATTAAAAAAAGGCAGGTATGACATAATTTTCGGTTCATACTCGCCAGATGAAAATGGTATTGATTTTGTTCCCATTATAAGGCAGGAAATAGTTGCCATACTGCCTCCCGGCCACCCACTGACACTTAAGGATACCATGGAAGCCACTGATTTCGCAGACTATCCTGTGCTCGGCTATGCCAGACACTCAGGCCTTGGCAAGTACACCAGAAGCTTTTTTCAAGAAGCATGATGTATCGCCAAACTTCATATGTGAATCACCCGATGAGAACGGCATCGCCTCCCTCGTGGCGCAGGGCTTTGGCATTGCGCTTGTCGCAGATGTCGATGCAATTCACCGCGATGACATCTGCATACGCCACCTCGTTTCGCATGAGTCATTCTCACACACTGTATACATGGGCTACATGACAGGCAAATACCAGCTTCCGGCTATCAAGCGCTTCATAGAGTTTGTGCGGGAAAGCTGCAGCTAGGCAGTCTCCTCGATCACAAACCTGATAAATGCCTTCGCAACCGGTGATAAATATCTCTGCTTAAGCGTTGCCAGATACACCGCTCTCTCATAAGGAGGATTGTATATATCAAGCGTCTTTACAGAAAGTGACCGAAGTATTGGAATATCAGGCATCACAGCTATTCCAAAGCCCTGCGCCACGAGACCCGCCATACTCGAATCCTCCTCCATCTCGAAGGCTACCTTCGGAAACTGTCCTATCTCCTCAAACATCTGGTCAATGACCGGACGCAGACCGCTGCCCTTCTCAAAATAAATCTGCGGATACTCTATTGTGTCCCGCAAATCCACACTGTCCTTTATGGAAAGCGGATGGTCCATTGGCACTGCAAGCACAAGCTTCTGATTCGCGATCTTCTTAAAATCTATATCCTGTTCCCCATCCTTATAAGAAGAAAAAACTATGTCATATTTGTCATCCTTTAGCCCATCTATAATCTCTCCGGTTGTTCCAACCGTAAAATGAAATTCTATATCATAATCCGGATATGCATCGAGAAATTTACGCACCAGCTTTGGCGCGAACTCACTTCCCATCGTATATATATATGCCAGATGTATGATTCCATGCCTGCTGCCATTGACCTCCTGAATGCGCTGCACCCCCTCATTAAGCACCTTTAATGATTCCTCAACATACGGCAGAAACATCTTCCCATATCTGGTCAGCACGACATTTCTTCCTTTTTTTCTCAAACAAACGCGTGCCAAGCTCCTGCTCTAGCTGTGCCATTGCATGGCTTAAAGACGGCTGCGTAATCGACAGCATCTGTGCCGCCCTCGTATAATGTTCTTCCTGCGCCAGTACCTTGAAGTACTGCAATTGACTCAGATTCATAGTACACCCCCTGTGTATTTAATTTATATTTATTCGCCGGAGGTCCGCTTGCCCTGCGCTGCACACCGGTGGTATATGCTTGATTTATGACGTGTCGTGTGGGAGTTACATGCCGCCTCAAACAAAAGTGGCGCAAAAAATACTCGTTCAAGCAACACAGCCTATATGATACCAGTAAGGTAAAAAGCGCGTTTGATTTTTTGCGCCTGATAAACTCTGTTTGAGGCGGCATTTACTCCCACTAGGCTAAGGAATTATGAGAGCATATACCACCGGTGTGCAGCGCAGGGCAAGCGGACCTCCGGCAAATGCTCACACCAAAGTCTAGAAATAATATACACCATTTGATAGACAAAAACTATAGATTTCGTATAAAAGATGCATTGGACATTTATACATTTTTGCTGTACCTTGAACGTAACAAGAGTGCATTGCACTTTTTGATTGTTAAAAGAATCACATACTTTGTATATCACAGCCTTTGATAATAAATATTGACAATCAGTTTAATGAAACAAAACTATAATGTAATGAGAGCAATTTACACTACCGTGTGCCCACCCGGTTAGCAGATTAAGGAGAAAAAATACTATGAAAAACAAATATCCACATATTTTCGAGCCAATTACAGTACGCAGAATGACAGTAAAGAACCGTATCGTCATGACTCCAATGGGAACTAACTACGGTGAGCAGAACGGAGAAATGAGCTTTCTCCACATCAACTACTATGAGCAGAGAGCAAAGGGCGGCACAGGTCTCATCATCGTTGAGAATGCAAGCGTTGACTCTCCGCAGGGTTCTAACGGAACAACACAGCTTCGTATCGACCTTGACAACTACATCCCAAGACTTTTCAAATTATGCGAGAGTATTCACAAACATGGTGCATGTATCGCAATACAGTTAAATCATGCCGGTGCTTCTGCAATGAGCTCACGTATCGGAATGCAGCCTGTATCAGCATCAGACGTACCTTCAAAGGCAGGCGGGGAAATCCCAAGACCTCTCGAGAGGGATGAAATCATGCACATCGTAAAGAAATACGGTGAGGCAGCCAAGCGTGCCCAGATCTGTGGCTTCGACGCTGTTGAAATCCATGCAGGACACTCTTACCTTATCAGTCAGTTCCTTTCACCTATCACAAACAAGAGAACTGACGAGTTCGGCGGCTCAGCTGAAAACCGTGCAAGATTTGCAAAGCTGGTTATCGAGGAGGTTCGTAAGCAGGTTGGACCTTTCTTCCCTATCTTCGTCCGTATCAGTGCAGACGAGCTCATGGAGGGTGGAAACACACTTGAGGATACACTTGAGTACTTAAAGTATTTTGAGAAGGAAGTAGATGTATTCGACGTATCATGCGGTCTCAACGGCTCTATCCAGTACCAGATTGATGCAAACTACTTACCTGACGGATGGCGCTCATTCATGGCAAAGGCTGTAAAAGAGAAATATAACAAGCCATGTATCACAGTAGGAAATATCCGTGACCCACAGGTAGCCGAGGATATCCTTGCAGGAGGCGATGCTGATTTCATCGGTATGGGCCGTGGACTTATCGCTGACCCTGAATGGGTTAACAAAGTAGAGTTCGGCAATGTGTGCGATATCAGAAAATGTATCTCATGTAACATCGGCTGTGCCGGACACAGAATCGGTCTCAACCAGCCAATCCGTTGTACCGTAAACCCAGCTGTCAACACTGGTGAAGATTACATGAAACAAAAAGTGAACAAACCTTGCAACGTTGTTGTCATCGGTGGTGGTACTGCCGGTCTTGAAGCAGCCTGTACCGCAGCAGAAGTTGGATGCACCACTTTCCTGATTGAGAAGAAGGCAGAGCTTGGCGGACTTGCTTCCGTAATCTCCAGGATTCCGGACAAAAAACGTCTGGCAGACTTCCCGAACTATATGATCCACCGTGCAGGCAGACTTCACAACTTATTTATTTTCAAAAATACATCAGCAACAGTTGATATGGTAAAGGCCTTAAACCCTGATATCATTGTAAACGCAACAGGCTCTGTACCTACTCTCCCACCTATCACAGGTCTTCACGATCTCGTTGACAAGGATGGCACAAATGTTGCAACAGTCCTTAAGATGATTGAGCGCATCAATGAGTATCCTGAGGATATGAAGGGACAGAAAATCGCCATCATCGGCGGTGGTGCCGTAGGTCTTGACGTGATGGAATTCTTCACAGAAAGAGGCGCAGAGGTAACAATGGTTGAGATGCTTCCAATGATTGGAAACGGACTTGACCCTGTCACAAAGTGTGACACAAACGCAAAAATGGCAAAATACGGTGTAAAACAGATGACCAACACTGCTCTGCAGGAGGTTAAGAATGACCGTTTCATTGTAAAGAATCCAGAGGGTGAGATTGAAATCCCATTTGATTACGGATTCATCTGCCTTGGTATGAGAGCCAACACACCTGTTCTTTCAGAGATTGATGAGGCCTTCAGTAATACCAATGTTGAAATCATAAATATCGGTGACAGCAAACGTGCACGCAGAATCATTGAGGGTACAGAGGAAGGTAGAAATATCTTAAACGTGCTTGCCCGTCACGATTATTTATAAATTCTCCTTTAAAATAATAAACCTATAAAAACTCCTAAAAACAACATCTCGCGGAAAACTGCGAGCTGTTGTTTTATCATATTCCTGTATAACAGGAAGCTATCTAATGATATTGTAATAAGAACTTAAATCTAGCTGAAGAACAGTTTCTTCACATCATCAACCGGCATATCCTGTCCTGTGTAAAGCTTGAATGCGGCGACGCCCTGCCATAAGAGCATTCCCTTTCCGCCTACACATGTGCAGCCTGCCTCTTTTGCTTCGCGAAGAAGCTTTGTCTCCTCCGGATTGTAAACTGCATCTGCAACTACAAGCCCCGGTCTGAAAGCTGAAAGATCTTTTACCACGCTCTGATCATCCAGAGGCTTCATGCCAACGATTGTTGCATTTGCAAAGATATCGCTTGACTGGATTTCCTCTGTCATCTTGGCTGTATCATCAATATCGTATACATTTACAACACATTCGGGAACTGCTTTTTTGATCTTCTCTGCAGTCTGTAGTGTACGCTCAAAGAAAGCATCATTTTTGTTGAAAATAGTAATCTCACGAGCTCCGTCCAATGCGCACTGCACCTGGATAGCTGTAGCGGCTCCGCCGCCTCCGGCAACAGTGATTTTCTTTCCTTTGATGTCAATTCCGTGATCCTTTAAGTTGTGTACGAATCCCTCACCATCTGTGATGTGTCCTGTAAGCTTGCCATTGTCATTTACTATAGTGTTTATGGCTCCGATAATCTGGGCAGCCGGTGAAAGCTCATCCATGTACTTTGCAGCCTCTACCTTATCAGGCATGGTCACATTACATCCACGCATGTTGAAGGTCTTCATTGCTGCAATAGCATCCTTAACCTTGTCTTCTTTTATATCAAATGCAACGTATGCATAGTCCAGACCGAGTTTTTCAAAACTGTAATTGTACATAGCCGGTGAACCCGAATGACCGACCGGTGATCCTATGAGTGCTAATAAGCCTGTATGACCTGAAATACGCTTTTCCATTGTAAATCCTCCTAAGTGTTTCGTTTTGTATTATGATAACTCTTTTATAAGACATGCGCAAGCACTTTTTTCATTTAAAGCGTTAAAGTTTATTTTGTTCTTTTCCTCATCTTTATATATTCACGAAATACAGGTCTGATTGGCTCAGAAATATCCTCCGGAATATCATCCACATCGAAAAACTTAAGCTCCTCGACTTCCTCCTCCTGGCGCTTTATGGTGCCATGATATTTGCGGCATATATATATGATTTCCACATTATAAACTTCATCACCGTTAGGATAGATGTAGTGTGTTTCCTCGCCTGAATTGATATAAAACAGCTCCATCTCGTCTGCAACAAGCCCCATCTCCTCAAAGAGTTCTCTCTTTTTTGCAGCCTCCTCAACAGTCTCTCCAAGCTCTATAGAACCGCCTGCGTAGCCCCACTGGTGATTGTCTGTGCGCTTTCCGAGAAGCACCTGTCCGTTTTCATTTTCAATGATGATGCTCGCTGCCGCCTGCAGTAAAGGGG